>LIDZ01000717.1_pt1 | contig 18805 bp, 18 predicted proteins | sample 644651 | NCBI WGS metagenome assembly LIDZ01 (sample SAMN03856242, study PRJNA289617) | food metagenome | isolation source: wine grapes on drying loft during traditional withering process | host: Vitis vinifera cv. Corvina | place: Italy: Gargagnago di S. Ambrogio di Valpolicella | collected 2014-01 | reverse complement strand
TCCGCAATTCTTTGATAAACTCAGGCGTAGTTCCGCAGCAGCCGCCCACAAGTTGAACGCCTTTTTTCACTAAAGCTTCAACCGCTTGCCCATATTCCGCTACCGAAATGCGATAAACCGTCTGACCGTCCTCCATTTCAGGCAGGCCTGCATTGGCTTGCACCATCACCGGAACTTTAGCATAGCGCAAGATGGTTTCAACAACCGGCAAAAGTTCTACTGGCCCTAACGAACAGTTCACTCCAACCGCATCAACACCCAAAGATTGCAACGTCAATACTGTTGTCAACGGATCAGTCCCCACGAATGTTCGGCCATCTTCTTGAAAAGTCATGGTACAAAAAATCGGCAGCTTCGTATTTTCCTTGACCGCCAGTACCGCCGCTTTGGTTTCCAATAAATCCGACATGGTTTCTAAAACAACGACATCTGCTCCGGCCTTTTCCGCCACAGTTACTTGTTCCGCAAACATCTCATAGGCCTGGTCAAAGCTTAAGGTGCCCATCGGCGCCATTAATTGCCCAATTGGACCCATGTCGTAAGCTACAAATTTCGGCTTAGCTGCTTTTGCCAACTGAATCGCCGCATTAATAATTTCTGGCAATTTGTCCTGTTCCAATTTAGTGCGGTTTGCCTGAAAGGTATTGGTAGTAATTATATCCGCCCCGGCCGCTACATAGGCCTGATGGATCTCGGTCACAACCTCAGGATGCGTTAAGTTAAAATATTCTGGCTCTAACCCCACCGGCAGACCTTTTTTTTGCAGCATCGTGCCCATCGCACCATCAAAAAGCAGTTGTTTTTCCTTTAATGCCTCTAAAATCTTCATAAATCCCTCCACTTATCTGCGATAGCTGCAGGTTTCCTTCATGGAACAATCGCTGCAGCTGACTTTCTTGCGACGCGGCCGCGCCAACTTAGGATCATCAAACAAACCAATAATCGCCGTCACTGATTTTCGCGGAATCATTAACAGACTCTCTGACAAATTCAAACCAATTCGCCGATCAGCTTCCAGCACCGCTAAAAAATCCGGCTGAATATCCAGCGCCAAATCTCCATAGCCTGGACTAAAGCGCCGATTCATGGTCAAGTTCTCCGCTGCAACCGTGTCTTCAATCTCGCACTCCACCACATCACAAATTTTTTCAATATATTCAGTACAGCAAGAATCCAATATCAGACTCTTGCTCATCTCCGTCAGTGAATACTGGCGAATTTTACGTTCCACTTCAATCCCCAAAGTCGCAGCCAGCAAAGCTACCTTTTTCGCATACTTCAAATGATTGTAAATCGATTTCCCTTCAAAAACCAAATCCGTACCAAGCACTTCGATTGTCTTGGCTTCTTCGTTCGATCGACACTCAAAAATTCGAAAAGTGTAGCGGGGCTTGGCTATTACTTGAACCTCCGCCATCAACTCTTCAATTTCCTGGTCAACTGCTGCCGTCAGCTCCTGCTTGCGGCGATACCCGAGATAGCGCAAAATTTCCTTTTTATCCAGTTCCACCATTACGATCCCCGCAATAAGGACATCGCTTCTTTGGCAACAACCGGGCGATTCATGGCATACACATGCACACCGTCCACCCCATGATCCAACAAGTCCCCAATTTGTTTCAGCGAATATTCCAAGCCGGCTTTCCGCAAATCTTCAATGGAATGCTCATACTTGTGGATAATTTTAATCAGCTCCGAAGGCAACGAAGTCCCGCACATAAAGATCATTTTCTCCACCTGCCCGCGGCTCAAAATCGGCATCACTCCAGCCGAAATCGGTGCAGACACCTGTCCATTGCGAGCATCCTCCATCAAACGATAAAAGACATCATTATCGAAGAACAACTGAGAAATAAAGAAGTCTGCCCCAGCATCTTCTTTGGCCTTCAAATGCTCGATGTTCTCCACACCAGCCAACTGGTCAATATGACCTTCCGGATAGCAAGCCGCACCCACCGAAAAATCCGTGTTTTCTTTAATAGAAGCAATTAGATCTTTAGCATAAACAAAGTCAGAAGAACACGTCTCACTATCCGCCGGCAAATCGCCTCGCAGCGCCAAAACATTCTCCACCCCACCAGCTTTAATATCAGCTAACAGCTGTTGGATTTCTTCATTCGTATTGGCAATACAGGACAAATGATGCAAAGGCTCAATCCCGTATTCCTTTTTAATCATGGAAGCCAGCTCCAAGGTTTTATTGTCGGCTCTTGATCCAGCAGCTCCATAAGTCACACTGATAAAGTCTGGTTTGATCCCTTTTAATTCCTCTAAGGTTTGATAAATCGTTTCAATCGCCGCTTCTTTTTTCGGCGGAAAAAACTCAAAGGATACAACGGGTTTGGTTTGTTGGTAATAGTCTTTAATTTTCATTGAGCTCTCCTTTTGAATAATTCTTATTTATGAGAATAGCATATAAACCCGATAATTCAAATCTTTTTCCCATCATTTATTAATCTATAATTCATATAGATTAGTCGATTCGATTAAGTCAAAGAAGAACAGAAATCCCTTAAAAAATTACCGTCTCAAAAAAAGCGCTAAAATCAGCATTACAATTTCACCTAAACTAAAAAAGAAGAATTTCACGGCCGTAAGTTAGGCTAGTGAAATTCTTCTTTTTGTGACTCCACCTGCTCTTCCAACAATCGATGGCATTTTACCTGATACTTCTTCTGATAAAAAACCATCAAAAAGGTCAAGAAAATCGCCAGGAAAAACAGGACAATTTTTACCACATGCATGAACTGGGTATTGAGTAAGAAACCGATAACGGGCAGATAAAAGGCAGGCCTGCCGATAAGATTACGAAAATGGACCAAGCCCATCTCTAATTGTTTCACATTATCACCCTTCACAACATAACCGTGAATTCGCTCGTCGATAGCTATTACGCGCAGGGTTTTAATGGTACGGCCTTGATTAGTATAGAAAGTTATCGATTCACCCACGACGGCCTGCTCATCATTTTGCTGGACAAACAACAGTCCGCCTTTGCGATACGCGGGGGCCATCTTATTATCCTCAACGACATAAGGCGTGACGTTCAACATGTGAGTCATAACAATAATCGCTGTTGTCAGCAAAAAAAGACAAACAATTGACAATCCAGATAAGACAGTTATTTTTTTATAGTAACCCATCTAATCTCTCCTCCACCCACTCATTCAAACCTTCTTATAAATATCATATCACATTTGTCACATTATTCTTCAAATTAGTTATCTTTATTCTCTTATTTATTTTTGTTCCCCTAGGGTTACTGGTATGATACTATTGTTGTAAATGAAAAAAATACCACTGAAAGATGAGGCATTATTTTATGTCCCTTAAAACAAGGAAAATGCGTTGTAAAAAACGTTTAGCCGCCGAATTATTCCCAGCGATTTCCATCACAATAATAGTCGTTATTTTATTGTCGACTATTTGGGCTGTTTACCAAGCAGAAAAAGATGTTAAAAAAACAGATGTTATCGAACTAACCGAAAATTGGATGTTCTTTGTGGAAAACCATTCTGATCGGCGAGTCACCGGTCCTAACACTCGCAGAATTGAGTTTGTAGATCAAAACGAAGCCTTGATTATGCAGCAAACGCTGTTCCAGACTTTTCAGCAGCCGGAGCTGGTTATACAGGCCAATCATCAATGGGTGACCGTTCTATTGGATGATCAGCCCTTGTATCAATACAAGGAAACTGCACAGCAAAATAATCCCGGCCTATTGTTTACCCGAATTCGCCTGCCGGCAGATTATCGCCGCAAGACCTTGCGAGTCATTACATCGAGTCCTTATCGATATTATACTGGACTGCCGGCTCAAGTATTTTTAGGAAAAACAGCAAAAGTAAAATCCTACTTTTTACTTCATGCTTATCCGCAGCTGCTGCTTTTATTTATTTGTCTTAGTGTCAGCATTGGCACAATTGTCCTGCTGATTAAACAAGAGAATAAGCAAAAAGCACCGTTAGTTTTGCTATGTATCTTTTCCTTATTAGCCGGTCTGCAGGTTCTAGTCAGCACCGTTCCGCTTGTTTGGTCTTTGTCACCCGTGACCTTGTCGTGGCTGTATAGCATAAGTGCTCAGTTTATTCCGCTGATATTGACTACCTATTATTGGCTGCGTACTTTGAAATATCGCAAGGGCTATTTTCCAGTCATTGCCAGTCAGTACACGCTTTTGGGCTTTACCATCATCAGCTTATTAACCAAACAAATGCCGCTGCCGGACGTTTTACAGATCGTTAGCGGGTTGAATGTCTTTCTGACCTTGTACACAGCATTGGTTTCTTTGCTGGAAGCAGCTGACGACAATCCGTTTTATATTATTTGTGCCCCGGGAATTGTTACTGGAGCAGTGATTCACTGCTTCTTTTATCTTCAGTTGTTTATCGGTGCGGCCAACTTAATTGTTGACTGGCCGTTGATTGTATTTACTGGCCTGGCCGTTTTGATTTTGGGCTATCATTTATGGGAGATCCAAGTGGTCTTGAAAAAGCAGGCCAATGAAGAGCGCATGGCCGTTCTTTGTGCGGCTTGCTTTGAAGAGAAGTTTGCTAAGCTATATTCTTACTTTAGTCGAAAAGTTTATGCAGAAAGTCCCACTCACAGCTTGTCGATTGGATTAGTACTGGCCCAGTTGCAAGCACATTATCAAAAAGCCTTTGCTGAGCAGCAAGGGAATTTGAATTGTGAGTTTTCTTTACAAGACCCAGCACAGCTTTTGGATCAAGATTATTTCCAGTTATTGATTCAAGTTTGCGAGAAATTATTAGCTACCAAACAATCACTTGGCTGCGATGCCGTGCTTACGATTCGCCAAGAGAATAACGAGCTGATTATTGAAAGTTTGCTGGATTCCGGCAGCAAACCCAATGAAATCAACCCTTCAAATCTAAATTTTTACCGGCAACATCTACGAGCTTCAGTCGCAGAGAAAAAAGGCCATTACCAACGGTTGGAGCATCAGCTGATTATCCGATTAGCCTACTAAAAAGGAGCAGCAAGTCCAGGAATCCTGACTTGCTGCTCCTTATTGTATTAATAAATCAAACTCAAAAACTCTTCCTTCGTTACATTGCCAAAGTAATGCGTTAGATCGATTTGATCAACAACTGCTTCTAACGCAGCTTTTTCATACTTAGTACCGACTAATTGATCTTCCACGTCTTTGATTTCTCCAAGTCCGAAGAAGTCTCCAAAAATTTTGGCTTCCTTGATTTCTCCATCCGCAACATTCAATCGAACTTCGATTGAGCCGATGGCAAAACGTTGGCGGCGTTCCAAGTTAAACTCTGGAGAACGACCATAGTTCCAATCCCAGTTACGGTAATATTCATCAGAAATTTGATTGATGGCTTTCCAATCTTCTTCATTCAGCTCATGAGTTTTCACTTGATCAACACTATCCACGCCAAAAATTTGCAGCAAGATCGCTTGACGGAATTCTTCCGTGGTCATATCCTGCTTGTCTTCCGGCAAGAATGGTTTAATGTTGGTTACCCGTGAACGAATTGATTTGATGCCTTTTGATTCGATTTTATCTTTGCGAACCTTCAATGCATTCACCACTTCATCCACGTCACTGTCAAACATCAAGGTGCCATGAGCAAACATGCGCCCATTTGTTGAGTACATCGCGTTACCTGAGAATTTCTTGTCTTCAATCACTAGATCGTTCCGGCCCTTTAATTCAGCACCTTCAACGCCTAATTTATGCAAAGCTTCCACAATCGGCTCGGTCAGCTTTTTAAAATCTCGGAAAGAGTTGCCGTCATCTGGCATGATAAAGCTGAAGTTTAGATTCCCAGTATCATGATACACTGCCCCGCCGCCGCTTAAACGACGAACCACTTTAATGTCGTGCTCTTCCACATACTCTTTATTGATTTCTTGAATCGTATTTTGATTGCGGCCGATAATGATGGAGGGCTCGTTAATATAAAATAGTAAAATTGGCTCGTCCAAAGGCATATTGCGCAACAAATAGGTTTCAATCGCTAAGTTTACTCGTGGGTCACGTTCTTGATCGTTTGGCACATAAATCATTGAATCATCTCCTAAATAATAAATTGTTTATGAGGTGCCGCTAACTCCACCGGAATTTCTCCGCTAGCTGCTTGCGCTTGCTGGCGCAATTCTTCCAAATCACCTTGTTGCGGCAAATGGGTCAGCACTAATTTCTTCACTTCCGCACTTTTGGCAAAGTCGCCCGATTCCTGTGCAGTAAAGTGAGCTTTATGACGTTCATTACCATTAAACAAATACGTATCAGCTAAAAACAGATCTGCCTCCTTGGCAAACTCATTGAAGCTTTCCAAATAACCAGAATCACCAGTAAAGACAAAAACCTTACCGGTTGACTCCTCAACAAAACGCATCGCAAAACACGGTACCGGATGGATCGTTTTCATAAAGGTAACAGTAAACGGCCCAATCTTCAAAGCTTCTGCTTCAAAGTATGCTCGTCCTTCTGTTACACCTTCCATCGTCAAATCATTAAAATGAAAGTCATCTTCTGTATGTCCATAAATCGGCAAAATTGGTTTTGGCGTCTGAGTTGGATACAGCTGCCAATAATATTGAAGCACGCCTAAATCAGCAATATGATCATGGTGATAATGGGTCAAAATGACCGCGTCTAAGTCTAATGGATCAAGTTCTTTTTCCAATTCTACTAACGTTGAACTGCCGGCATCCAGCAATAAATTGAAATCGCCGCTTTGCAGCAAATAGCCAGTGGTGCCTTGTCCATCATATGGATAGGCTCCTAAACAGCCTAAAACGGTTAGTTTCATTAAATCGTCCCCTTCACGTCAATTTTTTCTTGCAATGCTTGGTCATAAAAGGCCGCATTCGCTACATTTGCATAAGCTACTGCCCAAAGAACCGGGATAACAAACAGCAGAATCCCTAAAAGATACCAGCCGATAAAGGAAAGCTGCAGTAAAATATATTGGCCCCAACGGTCTTTGATTAAGTCCCACGCCTTCTTGATGCAATCCATCGCGCTTAATTCCGGATAATCAAATTTCAAGTACGCCGCAAAACGGAACAAACCGGCCACGACACTGCTGACAATTGCAAACAAGAGAACCGTAACTAAAAATAATAGGACGAATCCAGCACTAGCCATCATATTCACCATTGAATAGTCTACCGCTCCAGTTCCTAAAACCAAGCTAAGGTAAAAGCCTAATCCCCCTTGCAGCACTATAGGAATGAAGATCACCAATCCCAGTGCGTACTGAATGACTGAAGAAATTACATTGATGATCAGCATAGGTACATAGTATTTCCCTTGAAATACCACAAACAATTGAGCAATATCCGCGCGTCCGCCACGGGTGACAAACAATCCCACATAATACATCGCATAGGTGAAAGCAAACAAGACAAAGGTGGTAATAACAAATGACATGATGGTTTGAACACTGCCGCTGTTTACTACACCAGTGACGCGGTTAACCGCCATCGTCAATAAGGAACTCAGAAAGATAATCCCTGCATTTAACCCCCACTGATCACGCAACCGCTCTTTGGCAATTTTTCGATATTCACTAACTCTCATTTTTTCCATTATTTTACTCCTAACTCGTATTAAGGTATTAATTTTTCTCATAGAAAAATTAATCCGATTTTCGTACGTGTACCATTCTTCTAGACTGGGTGCTCCTTGCCTTACATAGCTTTTTGTGCAGCTTACTCACTAAGTTAAACTGCGTAAAGAAGAACTGGCACCTAACTCGTATTAAGGTATTAACTTTTCTCATAGAAAATTTAGTTTGATTCTCGTACGTGTACCATTCTTCTAGACTGAATAAATAGTTTAATAGTCTTTGATTTCTGCTAAAGCATTGCTGTCTAAACGAGCAACCACTTCGGTAACTAGACGAACAGTGTTCAAGTAATCATCTTCATGAATAATGGTGGTATGGGAATGCAAGTAACGAACTGGAACAGTGATTGCCAATGATGGCACGCCATCCCGGGTCAAGTGCATTTGTCCAGCATCGGTTCCACCGCCTGCGATAACTGTGTATTGGAATGGAATCTCCAATTCTTCCGCAACTTTGATGACGAAATTCAATAAGCGTTTATGAGGCACCATAGAAGCATCGTAAATCAATACCTGTGGCCCTTTGCCCAAAACAGAATCCGCCTCTTTAGCTGTCATACCTGGTGTGTCTCCCGCTGTTCCCGTATCCAGCGCAAAAGCGACATCCGGATTTACCAAGTGTGAGCTGGTTCTAGCTCCCCGTAAGCCGACTTCTTCTTGCACGTCGCTGCCGGCAAACAGAACATTGTGGTGCTCCCGTTTTGAAAGGTTTTCCAACACTCGCAAAGAAACAGCGGTTCCGATACGATTATCCCAAGCCTTCGCCAATAAGAATTTAGTATCATTCATACGTTGATATTCAATGTAAGGAGTCACCATGTCGCCAGGTCGAATGCCCCAGCTTTTGGCTTCTTCTTCACTAGATGCGCCGATATCAATGAACATGTCTTTGATTTCAAAAGGTTTCTTCCGAGCTTCCGGCGTTAATACATGAGGTGGTTTTGAACCAATTACGCCATGGATCAGCTTACCGTCCATTGTTTTAATTTCCACCTGCTGCGCCAGCATGACTTGATTCCACCAGCCGCCGATGGTTTGAAATTCCAAAAATCCTTTTTCAGTGATTTTGGTTACCATGAAGCCAACTTCATCCAAGTGTCCAGAAATGAACACTTTCGGTCCCCCACCAGCACCATGTTTGGCAATGACACTGCCTAAACCGTCAAAAAAGATATCATCCGCAAAATCCTTAGCATAGGATTTGAACACTTCTCTTACCTCGTCTTCATTACCGGCAATACCGCGAGCTGAAGTTAAATCAATTAATAGCTGCTCTTCTTTTTGTTCCACGTTGCATCCTCCTTATAACTGCCAATCAATTTTCCAATGAAAATAGGGCCTTGTTTTCACACTTTCCAGTATACCATTGTCAAAAAACTTTGCGTAGTCAAGAAGGTTTTTATTGGTATAATATACGCGAGGTGAAGAAAATGGCACGTTTGTTATCTGTAGAATTAACCATGATGGTGATGATTGAAAATCAAAAAGGACAAATTTTGGTGCAAGATCGGCAAAAATCCGACTGGCCCGGCTGGACGTTTCCTGGCGGCCATGTGGAGGAAAACGAAGGAAGCTTGCAGGCAACTATTCGCGAAATTAAAGAAGAAACTGGATTGACGATCGAACCTTGTCTAAAAGGCGTCGCTGAGTGGAATCACTTAAGCACTAAATCTCGCGAGCTGGCCTTTTTATATACAGCCCAGACCACCGAGGAGCCTGATATAGAGGCGAATCTTTTCTGGGTAAACAAGTCAGAATTACAAGCGCATACCTTAGCAGGGACCTTGAATGATTTATTACCCGTATTTTCCGGTGAGGTTCAACATTATTATCAAGAAGATTAAGATTATCTTGCAAAAAGAGTGTATTATATTGGGCTATTTATTGGTAAAATAAGGAAAACTAGAGAGAAGGTAAAATATGCGCGGAATCATCTCTAACGATCAACGAGTCTATCGCTACGAATCCCCCTTTTTGTTGCAGGGAGAAAATGATCTGTCACTAAGTGAACTACGTAATATTTTTATTCGACAATTGACCGGTAATCCTCAGGCAAAATATGTCGCCAACAACTATGCGTTGGAAAAAGATAAGCGCACCATCTCAGTTTGGCGCAAAGACGGCAAAACATTATCAGACGACGAACAGGCCCGGATTGACCAAGTGTTGCCGCGAATTTTTGAGATGTACTAAAAAAGGACCCTGCAAGGCCCTTTCATATTACTTATTTACTGACGAGTTTGACTCGTCAGTTTTTTATTGCTCCACCGCAACGTTCGCTTTCTTTCCTGAAAGACGCAAGCCGCCCTTTTCTCTCATGGTAATTAAATGAATTACCAGAAATACGGCCGTAAAAGCTAAAAGAATCAGCGAATGCTGGATAAAGGTCTCGCTAAATGCTTGATTAAAGTTAGTACTATTGCCAATCAACTCATTATTTTGTACAAACCAGTATGTCGGGAAAAAGGCCGCCATCTTGTTCACCACATCTGGTAAAATATCTCCTGGAACAAACACGCCACAGATAAAGCAGCTGCCCATGATGTACACATTGCTGATACCGTTAATCGCTTCGCTGTTCTTGATCAGACTAGCCACCAGAACCGAAAAACTGACCATTGTTGAAAAGAAGATCACTGTATTCAAAATGAAATAGCCAGTTGCGGCTTCCATCGTACTTTTAGAAGCCACGAAAACAAACGTTAGGAAGATAGCCAGACAAACGGTAGAGTAAGCAAGACTACCTAATGAAATCTTCCGAGACAGTTTGCGGCGAGAAACTGGTGAACAGCTGTTGCGATCACGAATTTCTTTACGATTAAAAGCTAAGTTGATTACTGCATAACCGCTGAAAATAGTCATGAACAAGCCATAAGATAACAGATTGTAAATCCTCGCCTTAACCATTTGAATCCGTTTTTGATGATAGGTTGCGTCAAAGTGAACGGTGCCTTCTTGACTTAGAGTATCTTTGGTCAAGTTCAACACTTCCTGCTGACTGACTGCTGGCATCTCCTTTTGGAAAGTCTGGTAAGTGTTCAAAAAGTGATTAATTGTCGTATTCACTAAGGTTTTTGAAAACGTACCTGGTTTGGTTTGACTGTCCACCGTCACCGTTTTGCCGGCAGCTAAATCCGCACCGAAGTTTGCAGGAATCGTCAAGACATATTCCGCTTCATCAAAGTATAGAGCATCATCCACCCCTTTTTGCGAATTATCTTCTAGCATCACTCGCTCATGCTGAGTTGTCAGTTGTTCGGTTAAGCTGCGGCTAACAGCTGAATCATCTTGATCGAAGATAACGATTTTCGCTCCTGCCAAGTCCGTATCATTTCCCGTCATTTCACCGGAATAAAAAATCGTGATAACCCCAGTAATCAAAATCCCCAGCAACAAAACTCCCTTATTTCGTTTTATAATTTCAATAATTGCCTTATAGGTGGTCATATTGAACCTTCCTTTCATAGTAATAACTCAATAACATAAAGACTACCGCAAAACCAGTTAACCAAATCATATTTTGATAAAAAGGCTTCAAGGACTGATAATAGAACAATTGATATAGACTATCACTGATCAAATTCACCAGATTTATTCGCCCTAATAATGGAAGATTTACATCAATCCAGTGTTTTAGAGTTTGAGTTCCCATCATGCCCGCCAAAAAGCTCATGGCCATGGAAACCCCTACCCCAAGGGAAATCTTTTGCTGGAAATTCCATTTTGCAAAGACATTCCCCACTAAAGTGCCAAAGGAAAGGGTCGCAACTGAAGCAACCGCGTAAACAAGCAAGATATGCAGCCATCGATCACCAAAGTCAACTTGATAAACAAAGCGGAAAACCGCTAAAATCAACATGCTTTGCAAATAGAACAAGATAAAGCTAGCTAGCAGATTGGCCGTTGCTACCATCAATTTGTTTTTCGGCATGATGCATAGACGAATTCCATTAGAAGACTGATTGGCCTGCTGGTCATTGGCATTTCTCAACCCCCACATGAAGCCATACATAATTCCCATCGCAACTAGCGTGAAGAAGTAAAATGATTTGATACTATAATTGCTGGATTCGCGATTTTCGGTAACAAATTCTGTATCGCTGAAGGTATCTTCGGACAAATCCTGCGGCTGGACACTACCGGAAGCAAGTAAGGCTTCAAATTCAGCTGTTCGCTGGATATATTGATTTAAGAACTCTTTTAAGACAGTTTGAGGAATCCCGTTTTGGCTGACTGACAAAGAAACATCCTCAGGGGTAATCTCATAGTAGCCAGCAATTTCATCATCGGCTAACTGAGCAATCGCTTCTTGCTTGGTCAAACGCTTTTCCCGATAAACGGCCTCACCATTATTTTCAATCGACGCCAGCACTTCAACAAACATGTCAGTTTTTTGCTCATCTGTCGAAACAATTCCTACGTCTGTTGTTTCCAAGCTGCCTACATCATCTAATCCGCTGAATGCCAGATTAAACAACAAGCCTAGAACAACCGGAAAAGCAAAAGTCCAGAAAAGCAAGGTGCGGTTTTGCAATAATACTTTTATGCGGTAAATTCCTAATCGTAAAAACATACAGCTTTCCTCCTAATCTCTCAGCTCTTTGCCGGTTATTTCCAAAAACACATCATTCAAGGTAGCTTCTTCCGTCTGCAAATTAGCAAAGGGAATATCTTGCTGTTCCAAATAGCTTAACAACGGCAGCATACTTTCTTTCAATTCCATCGTCCGTATAACTAAATGCAGCTCATCATAGCTGATGTCCAGAACTCCTGGCAGCTCGCTGATTGCTTTTAATTGGTCTTGTGAAATTTCTGGAACCTCCAGGATCACCTTTTCATTGGTGCGAACCATATTTTTCAGCTGTTCCTTAGTTCCTTCAGCAATGACTTGTCCCTGGTCGATAATCACGATTTGGTTGCAGAGAATTTCTACTTCTTCCATATAATGAGTGGTGTAAACAATTGTCGCACCCTGACGATTCAATTCCTTGATACTTTCCAAAATCTTATTACGACTTTGCGGGTCCACCGCTACTGTCGGCTCATCCAGGAAAATCAACTCTGGTTTATGAACGATGCCGCAAGCAATGTTCAGGCGTCGTTTCAACCCGCCGCTTAGTTGTTTAGGAAAAAAGCGGCAAAATTCTTCCAGGCCGACTAACGAGATCACTTCATCAACATATTGATCGCGAGTTTTCTTGTCATTTACATATAAGCCGCAATAATAATCAATGTTGTCTCTGACTCTTAATTCTTCAAACACTGCAATTTCCTGAGGTACGACACCGATTTTTTGTTTAATGTTGTATTTTTCTGGACTCATGTCTTCGCCGAAAATTTTGATGCTGCCGCGGTCGTAAGAGAGCAGTGACAATATGCAATTAATTGTGGTGGACTTGCCGCTGCCGTTGGGTCCTAACAATCCTAAAATTTCCCCTTCTCTTACCTGTAAATTTAAATGGTTAATGGCAGTCAAGTCGCCGTAGCGTTTCACTAAGTTTTCGATTTCGATCATCATGAGTAAAAACTCCTTTTCTTTTTCTTATTACATTGACTATAATGGAAAAGAAGCAGAAGAAATAGTGAGGATCTGCTAAACCCAACATGACAAATGTCACATTATCAGGAGGTACACATGACGAAATACATGTATTGGCTAGAATACCTCTTCTTTTTTCTCATTGGCGCATTCTTATTATTCAGTGAAACCTTTCAAGCAGAATATGTTTGGTATATATTAATAGCGATCCTGTTCCTGGCACCGGCCCGCTTGCTATCAGCCGCTTTTGGGACTTGGCTGACCTTTGCTTGTCTGATTGTCGTCGGGATTTTGTGGCCCAATATGCTTTTTTTCCAGCCGGCTAGTCTACGGATTATTTGGCGGGAAGCAAAAAAACATGATTGGCTAGTACCTTTTAGTCTACTGATCATTTTATTTCAACCAGCACTACCTTTATTTACACGACTCATATTGGTCAGTATGTCCGCTTTTTCTTTATACTTATGTTTAAAAGAGCGAAAACACCTTAGTTTGAGTGATGAATTGCTGCAGTTGAAAGATGACAGCTGGGAAAAACAAGAACTGTTGAAGGAACAAAACGAGGAATTAATGCGAACGCAGGAGACTTTTGTCGATTTAGAGGTGGCGGAAGAGCGAAATCGAATTGCCCGTGACATCCATGACAATGTAGGTCACTTGCTTTCCAGTGCCATCATTCAACTGGGGGCATTAGAGGCAATTAATCAGGATCCGACTATGCAAAAATTATTGGTCCAGTTAAAAGAAACCATTCACACCGGGATGGACAGCATCCGTCAAAGTGTTCATAACCTCCACAGTGATTCATTGAATCTTGAAAAGTCCATACAGCTATTGTTGGCGAATTTCCGCTTTTGTCCAATTATTATAGAAGGAATAATTCCCAGTACACTTGAAAAAGAGCAGGAAAAAGTCGTACTGGCGATTATCAAGGAATCCTTATCCAATGTCATGAAGCACAGCCAAGCCACCCAAGTACAGCTGATTTTCGACGAATTACCAGCTTTTCACCGCTTGAAAATTCTCGACAACGGTAAGTTTACACCTGAGAATCCTGAAATTTCTAGCGGCATAGGCTTAGCTGGCATGCGCCAACGAGTCCAAAAAATTAATGGACAGTTACATGTTCACCCTTCTGACCAAGGATTCCAAATCAACATTATTTTACCAAAGGAGGCTCCCGATGATACGAGTAGCAGTAGTTGACGATGACTGCCTAGTCACAGAATCACTGAAAACTATTTTAGAAGCCAGCGGAGAAATTACCGTCGTTGGCACTGGTCATTCCGCTCCAGAAGCGGTGGACTTGTTTTTGAAAGAACGACCAGACGTTTTGCTGACTGACATCCGAATGGGGGAAAACACTGGCATCCAAGCTGCCAAAGAAATCCTGCAGCAGGTCCCTGATGCTGCCATCTTACTATTAACCACCTTTTCTGATGACGAATACATTCGCGAAGCCTTGGACTTAGGGGTCAAGGGTTACTTAATCAAGCAAAACCTGTCAGCTATTGTCCCGGCTATCAAAGCAGTGAATAGCGGACAATCCGTATTTGGTACTGAGATTGTCGGCAAGCTGACAGAAATTTTACAAAATGGTCCAGCAAAAAAAGTTCACGATTTTCATCTGTCCGATCGCGAGGAAGCCATTTTGTTAGAGGTGGCTCACGGCAAGAACAATAAAGAGATCGCCGAAGCGCTATTTTTAAGTGAAGGCACTGTGCGAAATTATATCAGTCAGCTGCTGGAAAAATTGGAAGTCCGAGATCGAACCCAGCTGGCGATTTTTTATTATCAGGAATATCAATGTTAGGATAAATCATAAAAAAGGTTGAACCGCTAATAATAGCAGCTCAACCTTTTTGCTAATTCAATTCTGTCGGATCCATTTTTTGCCATTGAGGACTTAAGAATTTTTCGTCATTCATTTGATAGCTGAAACTTACTGGTCGTTTGTTATCTAGGAAGGGTTCGATATATTGGTCGGCCGCCAGCCAACCTTTCCAACCTAAGTGAATCGTGTCCTGCATAAAATAAGGAACATCGGCTTTGTCGGTCAGATCAACAATATTGTTGAAGCCTTGTGAATTTAGCTGATACTTAATTTTACTGGCGAACTGTTTCAGCATTGGCTGAGAAAGACCGGTATACTCAGCCCAGCGACCATTAACTGGCGGAATAATAAAGAGACAATTCGTGTGTTCTTTAGCTAATTGATCTAATGCCAGCTGAAAATCAGAAAATTCAGTGGAGTAGCGATAATCCCATCCTTTTTGCGAACCAGCCATCTGCTTTAATTGCGGCTTAATTCGCTGTTTATAAAAGTGATGCTGAATCTCAAAGGGATTACCTTTAGTTTCTTGATGACCAATTTGATCAGCCAAACGATCCAAGGTAGCAAAATCGTAGGTATCCGGTAAAGCTTTCGTATTCTTATCGATCGTCTCTTGTTTACTCTTCAAACCGATCGTACTGAACAGCTCATCTTCCCGACTTAACAAATTGTATTGCAAGCGGCTAACCTGCAGATCTTCATCAGCTGGCAGTTGGCCTTGTTTGACTTGATCCAGCATATGAGCTAAACGATCATCCTTAGCCACTACTCCGTAATCCAACAGCCGTCCCGCTAAATACTGGTCGTGAGAAGAGATCTTTTTCAAGTTCAGCAGCCAGTCCAAAGTTTGTTCTGGTGAATAATAGGCATCGAAATAATCGCGCTTGATCCCATTCTTGACAAACCATTGTGGCGAAATAATAAAGACTGCCTTTTGGTCCTTCAGCTCACTGTCTAAAGACTGCATCATCATAAACTGAGTCAAGGACTGCGTTCCTGGTGCCCCTAGTAAAAATGGCGTGTAGCTGCGCTGATATTTTTCAGCTAAGACGGATGGGTGAAATGGACTGATCCGGCTCAGCTCAGAAGAACCAAAGAATGGCACATATTTGCCTGTTTGGATCGCACCTCTTTTAATATCGTTGCCTCTTAAAATATTTCCCGACATCGAACTGGATGCCTCCTGCAAGAGGGCCGGATCGCTGGTATTTTTTCGAACCGGGGAAAAGAATAAAAGCAGCAACAAGACCGCGGCAAGAAGTATCGGTCCAAAAATCGCCAACAGCTTTTTCTTCATTACTGCAAAGCCTTCACTTGGGTAATGATTTTATTTGGGGTGCTCCATTGCTCGCGGTCAAATTCTGAAACAGGCACATCCACATCCAACTGCCCTTCCAATTCTACTAACAGCTGAACCGTAGCTAATGAATCCATTAGTCCTTCATCAAATAAATTGACATCGGGATTGGCTCTAACTTCGTTGGTACCGGTGATTTCTTCTAATATGCTAAAAACTGTTTCTTCCATGATAAATCGCTCCTTTTAATGATGAAATAGTAACTGATCGAGAAAACCTGAGAAAATCAAAAAGCTGAGACAGACGGCATTGAAGGTCAGAAAGACCGACAAACCGTGGGTAAATTTATTTGAGGGCAGCGTTTTGTGCTTTTTCTTAAAACGCAGCCACGCATCGGTCAGGCAAATCAAGCTGGCATGGTAAAAACCGTATAACAGATAATACCAGGTCAAGCCGTGCCAGACCCCCATGATCATAAATAAGGCAAAGTAACCCACATTTGAAGCAACGATGCGACTCTTGAAGGTTTTCTTTTTCAACAAAGTAAACATCAACCGCATATAAATGTAATCGCGGAACCAAAAAGATAAAGTCATATGCCAACGATTCCAGAACTCTTTAATGTTCCAAGATAAAAACGGCTTGTTAAAATTAGGCGGCGTTTCAAAGCCCATTAACTTGCTGGTGCCAATTGCAAAAAGACTGTACCCAGCAAAATCGAAAAACAAGTACATACTATAAATATACATATAAGCCACTAATGACCAAGATAACCCGCCATGTCGCAGTGCCAAATGGCTAACAACCGGCAGCCACACCTGACCAAAATAATAGCCGAGGATGAATTTGTACAAAAAACCTAAGAAAATATCATGGATACCTGCTCCTAACAAGTCCACATATTTTTCTGGTGCGGGCGGATTTTCCAAGTCTTTCGTAAATCGACGATAGCGATCAATTGGCCCAGAGGAAATCGTCGGAAAGAACAATAGAAACTGAACATAATGCAGCGGACTGTAGCTTTTCAGCACACCATCCCGCATTTCCATAATCATTTGAACAGACTTAAAGGTTAAATACGAAATCCCCAAAAATCCCACAATTGAGGCATTGCCATTGTCGAAAAAGGGCGTAATCTTTACGAGAACCAACGGTAGAATGCTAAGAAAAACTGCAGTATAAAAGATACCTGCTTGATTCTGTTTTGACCGATAGCGATGGTAAAGCCAAACCAGCAGAATTTGATAGACAACATAACCGATTAGAGCCATTCCCTGCTTCGCATCGGGACCACCAAAGGACATGTAAAGAAACAGCAATGTTACCAAAGATTGATAAATTGGCAATCGTTTCCCCTTCCAAAGCAACCCGATGATGATTGGTACTAAGGCAATGATCAGATAGACGAAATAACCAGGTGAGGCATAGGGAATCATGTGCGGCATCATCATGCTGGATTCACCTCAGCGATCAAGCCTTTGCGATCAATTTTCCCGTTGGTAGTTAAAGGCAGTTGATCCATATAGATAAAACGCTGAGGAATCATATAGTCCATCACACGTTCAGCTAGTTCTTCTTTAATGACCTTGGTTAATTGAAATTCTTTTTCGAAGGAATTTTCTGCAGCGACCACATAAGCTACCAGCTGCTGCACCTTATGCTGCTGGTACTTCGGCACTACTACTGCCTGCTGAACATAGGATACCTGTTCCAAGTGATGATCGATATCTTCCAGCTCAATACGGTAACCATGCAGCTTGACTTGAAAATCAATCCGACCTTCATAAAGCAAGAGTCCATCTTCTGTAATCGTCACAGCATCACCGGTACGATACACACGAGTCCCCTCTTCTTTAAAAAAAGCTGCCTGTGTTTTTTCTGGATTATTCAAGTAACCTTTAGAAACACTAGGACCTTTGATAAGCAATTCGTGATCCGCTGTTAAGCGGACTTCGGTATCCTCCTTCACATACCCAATTGGCACTCGGTCGAATTCTTCTAATAAAGCTTCTGTGACTTCGACTCCCGAAACAGCTACCGTGGCTTCGGTTGGACCATAAGTATTGAATATCTTAGATTGCGGAAAACGACGAATCAGTTCTAAAGCAGTTTTTCGCGGCAACTCCTCCCCGCAAAACTGAAAAACCTTCAAAGATGGAATATGCGCGCCATCGAAATTCTTTTCCATTAAACAAATTTCCATAAACGAAGGCGTGGAAACCCAGATATCTAATGATAAAGTAGGTAAAAATGCAAATAAGGTTTTGAAATCATTAATGATCCGTTTTTCCATCGGCACGAGGGTCCCTCCGCTGCATAACGCAGGATAAATACTCATGACTGATAGATCAAAGGAATACGGCGCTTGTGACAAAAAACGCATTTCTTCCTTAATTCCGAAGGCAGACAAATCCCAACTGACAAAACTCACTAAGTTGTCGTGACTAATTTGAACGCCCTTAGGGACCCCGGTGGTTCCGGAGGTAAAGATAATATAGTAGTTTTCATCTCCAATTACTG
>LIDZ01000181.1_pt1 | contig 18812 bp, 35 predicted proteins | sample 644651 | NCBI WGS metagenome assembly LIDZ01 (sample SAMN03856242, study PRJNA289617) | food metagenome | isolation source: wine grapes on drying loft during traditional withering process | host: Vitis vinifera cv. Corvina | place: Italy: Gargagnago di S. Ambrogio di Valpolicella | collected 2014-01 | reverse complement strand
CCATTTGCAGGTAAACAAGGACCTGCCATATTTCTATCTTTAGATAAAATTATATCTTTCACACTTTGAGATTCAATTTTTCCCAGCCCAACTTGTATTAAAGTACCCATAATAATCCTTACCATATTATATAAAAAACCATTACCTGTTATATAAAAGTTTATATAATCATCTTTTGTAGTTATTGCAAAATTAGTTATTGTTCTTATATCAGTTTTAGCACTTCCACCAGTGCTTTTAAAAGCTGAAAAATCATGAGTTCCTATAATTAAGGCTGCAGCCTCTTTCATAGAATCAATATTTAATTTCTTTCTGTAATAAAACATATAATTTCTACCAATGGCAGGTCTTTGTATTCCGTTTAGCACTGTATAGCTATATGTTTTACCCTTACTACAAAATCTTGAATGAAAACCCATATCAACTTCTTTTGAGTCATGAATTACTATGTCTTTAGGCAATCTTCCGTTTAGCACATCTTTGAATCTATGCACCGGAATTTTACTAGATGTAAAAAAGTTGCCTACAAAGCCCCTTGCATGAACTCCAGCATCCGTTCTACTTGATCCTAAAACATTGATGTTTTCTCCAGTTATAGTATACAATACTTTTTCCAGTACCTCTTCAATGGTTATAGCATTCTTCTGCTTTTGCCATCCTGAATAAAGTGTTCCATCATATTCTATTATAAGCTTAACATTTTTCATGTTCTCACATCCTAAATGCCTTAAATATACCTTGTGGCAATTGAAACCACAATTAACAGTATTGTTATAGCTGATCCTATACCATCTCGATATTCAAGTTTTAATACCTTCATTCTAGTTCTAGAATCTCCACCTCTATAACATCTAGCTTCCATTGCCATGGCAAGTTCATCAGCTCTTCGAAATGAACTTATAAATAGTGGAACTAAAACTGGTATAAGACTTTTGGCCCTCTGAAATAAATTGCCAGATTCAAAGTCTGCGCCTCTTGCCATTTGTGCTTTCATTATTTTATCTGTTTCATCTATTAGAGTTGGTATAAATCTAAGCGCAATAGTCATCATCATGGCTAATTCATGAGCTGGAACTCCTATTTTTTTAAGTGGATTCATTAATTTTTCTAACCCATCAGTAAGTTCTATTGGTGATGTAGTAAGCGTTAATAATGATGTACCCACTATTAGAAACACAAGCCTAAGCATCATGAAGCCTGCTAAATTTAGCCCTTCTCTATAAATTTTTATAAATCCATAACCAAAAACCAAATCATTTCCTGGTGTCATTAAAACATTCATAAGTGCAGTAATTAAAAGTAGTATAAATATTGGTTTAAGACCATTATATATATATCTTAATTGTATTTTAGAGGTGATAATTATAGCTGCAGTAAACGCTATTACAAATATATATCCTATATAATGATTTATTAAGAATAAATCAATTATATATACTAAGGATAATATTATCTTCACCCTAGGATCCAATTTGTGCACAAAAGAATCTCCGGGAATGTATTGTCCAATAGTTATATCCTTAAGCATTTTTACCGCCCCTTAAACAATTTAAAATTTCTTTTTTAGCCTGTTCTACAGTGAATATATCCTGAGAAATATCAAAACCTTTTTTCCTAAGTTCTTTGGCTAAGTATGTTATCTGTGGCACTGCAAGGCCAATGCTCTCAAGTGTATCAACTTCTCTAAATATACGTGTAGGACTGCCGTCAAGAATACATTTTGCATTATTCATAACCAAAATTCTACCTGCAACCTTTGCAACATCTTCCATGCTATGCGATACCAGTATTATTGTCATATTATATTCTTTTTGAAATTTTACAATTTGACTTAAAATATCATCCCTACCTTTTGGATCAAGGCCAGCTGTTGGCTCATCTAATATAAGAACCTTGGGTTCCATAGCAACAACACCAGCAATAGCAACTCTTCGCTTTTGTCCACCACTGATCTCAAATGGAGATTTTTTAGCAAATATTTCGTAATCAAGCCCTACCATTTCCATAGCTCTTCTCACTCTTGCATTAATATCTTCTTGCCCTAGTTTCAAATTAGTGGGTCCGTATGCTATATCTTTTTCAACTGTCTCTTCAAAAATTTGATACTCTGGATACTGAAAAACCAGGCCTACCTTTTTTCTTACATCCGAAAGTTTTGAAGATTTAAGGGTGATATCTGTTCCATCAATTACAATCTTCCCAGTGGTAGGTTTTAGAAGTCCATTTATATGCTGAATTAAAGTTGATTTTCCCGAACCTGTATGTCCAATCAATGCTACAAATTCACCATCTTGTATGTCAATATTTATATTATCTAAAGCTTTTTTTTCAAATGGCGTCCCTGGCATATATATGTGAGATAAATTTTCTATTTTAATTGGCATAATGCATTCACCATTTCATCGATAGATAAAATATCATCCTTAACGTTTATACCACTTTGCCTTAATTCAAATGCCAGTTCTGTCATTTGAGGCACATCAAGACCAATCTTTTTCATGGTGGCCACCTCTTTAAATACTCTCCGTGGGGAACCTTCTATTATTGCTTTGCCATTATCTATAACCATTACACGATCAGCATTTATTGCCTCTTCCATATAATGCGTTATAAGTATAATAGTCATATTATTATTTTTATTCAAATCCTCTATTGTTCTTAATATGTCTTTTCTGCCAGATGGATCAAGCATAGCTGTTGATTCATCAAAAATTATACACTCTGGTTTCATTGCTAAAGTTCCAGCTATTGCAACCCTTTGCTTTTGACCTCCAGACAATAAATGAGGGGCATGTTTTCTGTATTTATACATACCAACTCTCTTCAATGCTTCATCAACTCTTCTTCTGATTTCCTTGGGTTCTACGCCAAGATTTTCTGGTCCAAAAGCAACATCCTCTTCTACAATAGTTGCCACTAATTGGTTATCTGGATTTTGGAATACCATACCAGCCTTATTTCTTACAGTCCATACATTATCTTCATCAGAAGTGTCTAAACCATCCACAATTACTTTACCACTAGTTGGCACCATTAGTGCATTAATATGTTTAGCAAGTGTTGATTTTCCCGATCCATTTCTGCCTAGTATTACTATAAACTCGCCCTTTTTAATATCAATACTTATATCATCTAGAGCTAAATTAAATGTATTTTCTTCAGAATTTTCATATTTATAGATAACGTTTCTGCACTCAACCATGTTATTTTCCATAATAACACCTCGACCATTAATAAAATAGGGACTAAGTCAGTCTTCAACTTAATCCCCCTTTAAGTTATACTAATTCAAGTATAACTAATTCAGCTGCGTCGCCTCTTCTTGGACCTACTCTCATTATTCTAGTATATCCACCGTTTCTGTCAGCATATTTAGTTGCTAATGTATCAAATACTTCTGTTACTACTGATTCTTCTGTTATAAATGCAAGTGCCTGTCTTCTAGCGTGTAAATCTCCTCTTTTTCCAAGAGTAATCATCTTTTCTGCTAGACTTCTTGTTTCTTTAGCTCTTGTAACAGTAGTTTGTATTTTACCATATTTTAAGAAACTAGTAACTAAATTTCTAAGCATTGCCATTCTTTGGTCAGTTGGAAGACCAAGCTTACGATCTTTTGCCATTTATTCTCCTCCTCACTATAAATTTAGCGTACCAAATGACTAGTTAAAATCATTTGGAATGCTGAATTTTATTTTTATCCCTTATTCTTCTATAAGTTTTAATGATAATTCTAAAGCCTGAAGTTTTTGTTCAACTTCTTCAAGTGATTTCTTACCTAAATTTCTAACTTTCATCATATCATCCATAGATCTTTCTGTTAATTCCTGAACGGAATTAATTCCAGCTCTCTTTAAGCAGTTATAACTTCTAACTGAAAGATCTAATTCTTCTATAGTCATTTCAAGTACTTTTTCCTTCTTATCTTCTTCTTTTTCTACCATTATTTCCACGTCGTCTGCATGATCAGTCAAAGTCATAAATAATTTAAAGTGTTCAATAAGAATCTTAGCGGATAAGCTAATAGCCTCTTCCGGTCTAATAGTACCATTTGTCCATACTTCAAGCGTTAACTTATCAAAATCGGTTATTTGACCAACTCTTGCGCTTTCAATTGCAAAGTTAACCCTTTTTACTGGAGTGTATATTGAATCAACAGATATAGTTCCTATAGGCATGTCATCTCTTTTGTTATTATTCTGAGTAACATATCCTCTTCCTCTATTAACTTCGATTTCCATATACAATTTTCCATCACTATCAAGAGTTGCGATATGTTGGTCTTTGTTGATAACCTCGATATCTCCATCAGTTTTGATGTCCCCAGCTGTAACTACTCCTGGGCCTTGAGCATCAATAACGATTGTCTTTGGTCCGTCTCCGTTCATCTTTAATGCCAAACGTTTTATGTTTAGTATTAATTCTGTAACGTCTTCTTTAACACCTTTTACAGTTGAAAACTCATGGAGAACACCTTCAACTTTTACTGAATTTGCAGCGACTCCAGGTAATGATGAAAGGAGAATCCTCCTAAGTGAATTACCTAAAGTAATACCATAGCCTCTCTCTAAAGGTTCTATGACAAATTTACCATAAGAGCCATCCTCTGTGGATTCCACACATTCAATTTTCGGTTTTTCTATTTCTAACATCTATAACCCTCCTTTTTTATAAAATGGCAAACTATTTGAGGGCAACTGATTCTATATCAATTATTTGCTGTATAGTTCAACTATCAATGTTTCATTTACGGGAACATCTATATCTGATCTACTTGGTTCAGCTATAACTTTTCCTTGGAAGTTTTCAACGTCAGCAGTAAGCCAAGCTGGTAAAGTCTTTGGATTTTCAGCAAATGTTTTAAACATTTCAGTTCCTCTGCTTTTTTCTGATACAGTTATTATATCACTGACACTTACCTTATATGATGCTATATCAACTTTATGACCATTTACTAAAAAATGACCATGGTTCAATAATTGTCTTGCTTGAGCCCTTGAATCACCATAACCTAATTTATAAATTACATTGTCAAGTCTTAATTCTAGAAGTTTAAGTATTTGTTCACCAGTGATACCTTTAACTTTTTCAGCTTTATCGTAGTATCCTCTGAACTGACCCTCTAAAATTCCGTATATTCTCTTAGCCTTTTGCTTTTCTCTTAATTGAAGACCATAATTTGAAATCTTCTTTCTGCTTGCTCCATGTTGTCCTGGTGCATAGCCTCTTCTTGTAAATGCACATTTATCTGTGAAACATCTATCTCCTTTAAGAAATAGTTTTAAACCTTCTCTTCTACATAATCTGCAGACAGCTCCAGTATATCTTGCCATTAAATTTACACCTCCTGTACTATATAATTAAACTCTTCTTCTCTTTGGTGGTCTACAACCATTGTGTGGTATTGGAGTAACGTCTTTAATAAGTGTAACTTCTAGTCCTGCAGCTTGAAGAGATCTTATAGCAGATTCTCTACCAGCACCTGGACCTTTAACAAACACTTCTACACTTTTAAGGCCATGTTCCATTGCTGCTTTAGCAGCAGCTTCTGCTACCATTTGTGCAGCAAAAGGAGTACTTTTTCTTGATCCTCTATAACCTAATGCTCCAGCACTTGACCATGAAAGAGCATTTCCAACAGTATCAGTTAAAGTTACTATTGAATTATTGAATGTTGATTTGATATGTGCAATACCATGTTCAATATTCTTTTTTTCTTTTTTTCTTCTTGTCTTTTTAGCTTTTTGTACTGCCATGTTCATACCTCCTTATATCTTTTTCTTCCTAGAACTAATTGCTTTCTTAGGACCTTTACATGTTCTAGCATTGGTTTTAGTTTTTTGTCCTCTACATGGAAGACCTCTTCTATGTCTTATGCCTCTATAACATCCTATTTCAACTAGTCTTTTAATGTTAAGTGCGACTTCTCTTTTTAAATCACCCTCAACTTTAAATGCCTTGTTTATATAATCTCTTATAGTGTTAACTTCTTGTTCAGTTAAATCCTTAACTCTAGTGTCAGGATTAACGCCAGTAGCTTTTAACACTTCATGGGATTTTGGTAATCCTATACCAAATATATAAGTTAAACCTATCTCTACTCTTTTTTCTTTAGGTAGATCAACACCTGCTATTCTAGCCATTAAAATTTACACCTCCTAGGTATTAATACTTTATAAATAAAAATTTTTATTTAATAAAATACTTTAAATATTTCATTGTGACCGTCCAAAAATACATTAAATGATCAACCTTGTTTTTGCTTATGTTTTGGATTTTCACAAATTACCATTACTCTACCTTTTCTTTTAATTACTTTGCATTTCTCGCACATAGGCTTAACTGATGGTCTTACTTTCATAGCTAACCCTCCTTATCTACTTAGCTCTCCAGGTAATTCTTCCTCTACTTAAATCGTAAGGAGATATTTCAACAGTAACTTTATCTCCTGGTAATATTCTTATAAAGTTCATTCTTAACTTTCCTGAAATATGAGCTAATATTTTTTGACCACTTTCTAATTCTACTTCAAACATTGCATTTGGCAAGGATTCAACAACTACTCCTTGCATTTCTATTACATCATCTTTTGACATAAGGTAATCAAGCCTCCTTATTACTGCCTAATGACTGCAGAAACTTTCTTATCTCTGAATTACTAACTGTTTTTTTCGACAAAACATCATCAAAAACTCTGTCAGTAATAATCAAATGTTTAATTTTCTTTCTTTTAGGCTTTTCTACTTTTCTCAAATCACCATCAGAGATATAGACGTACTCTTCATTTATTATATCCATAATTATGAATTTTCTATCAATATCTCTACCAGCCTTTGAGTAGACAACAACACCTAAGTAATTATTATTCATTTATTCACCTCTGCAAGCCAAAAGTTGATATTTTGGCGCATTATCTAAAATAGTCACAGTGTTCTCACAATGAAAAGAAAAATCTAATCATCATTAAGAGCAGTACAGTCATTAGCTTAGGTTATAACCTGATATTTTCTTACATTTTGTTAATAAACGTAAATCCCAGAACTAGAAGTCCATATTATGATTTAAATAGTATAACTACTCCATACTTTCCTCTAAACTCGTCAGCTATCAAATCAAGCTTTGAAATACCCATATATTTTTTATATAATTTTAGATTTCTAGCACCGTTTTCTCTACAATCTTACCACATACTCTATAAGATTAATTTCAGAATTATAACGCTTTAATTTTTCCTAGTGCACCAAGTATTTCATTAAAAACTATGTCAATATCATGTGTCCCATCAACAGTACACAATACACCAGACGATTTATAAAAACTCGCTAAAGGTTCAGTCTGCTTATAATATACATCCAGTCTTTCCTTAACTGTTTCTTCAATATCGTCTTTTCTCTGCACTAATGTTGAACCGCACTTATCACATTTGTTTTCAATCTTGGGTGGGTTAAATTTAACATGATAACTAACACCACACACTGGACATACCCTTCTACCTGTCATTCTATCTAAAATGCTTTCTCTGGGAACTTGTATCAATAAGGCAGCATCAATCTTTTCACTCAAAAATGAGTTAAAAACTTCTGCTTGCTTTACAGTCCTTGGAAAACCATCAAGTAAAAATCCATTTTTACAATCATTTTCACTTAATCTATCTTTAACAATAGATATTGTTAATTCGTCTGGAACTAGTAATCCTTTATCCATATATCCCTTAGCTTTTACACCAAGTTCAGTTTTTTCCGATATATTTTTTCTAAACATATCTCCTGTGGATATATGTGGAATACCAAAACTCATGCAAATTTGTTTTGCCTGTGTACCTTTTCCAGCTCCAGGTGGTCCTAACAATACAATTTTCATTAAATCATCTCCAAACTATTATTCACTAAGAAATCCTTCGTAACGCCTCATTACCAAATGTGCTTCAATAGCTTTCATAGTTTCAAGAGCAACACCCACAACAATTAACATTCCAGTACCTGTAAAATATATAGACTGTGATTTTACATACAATTCAAGTATCATTGGAGCTACTGCAATTACTCCAGCAAATGCCCCCCACAATATAGAAACATTTCCAAGTACCTTTTCAATGTATCTTTCAGTAGGTTCACCTGGTCTAATACCTGGAATAAATCCAGAGGATTTATGCATATTTTCAGCCATTTCATCAGGTTTAAACGTGATCTGCGTATAAAACCAAGTGAAAAATATAATAAATATAAACTCAGCAATCATATAAGCTACACTATTTTCTTTAAATATACTATACTTACCATTTAGTATAAGACTATATGCTGCTGACTTTGGCCAAAATTGCAAAATCATCATTGGAAATCTCATAACAGCCATTGCAAATATTATTGCTATTATAGCCGATGAATTTATATTCAAAGGAATATGTGGAGATTGACCCTTCAATCCCTTTGCAGTGGCTTTTCCCGCATATTGAACTGGTATTCTTCTTTCAGCTAAACATGCAATAACAACTGCCACAAATAAAACCACAATTACCACACCTAAAACCACAAGCTGAACTGCATCAATAGTTTGTGCCTGATTCAGGCTTAAAATTTTAGTTAAAGAACTTGGTATTCCACTAACTATATTAACAAACATTATTAGAGAAATTCCATTACCTATTCCCTTAACAGTAATCTGTTCTCCAAGCCACATCAAAAATGTGGATGCTGTTGTTAACGTAAGCAGTATCATAACCATGTTGAATTTCGAAGTATCTCTAAGAGCTCCCTGGGAATTAATGATTTGATACATTGCAAATGTCTGTAGGGCTCCTATTAATATTGAACTATACCTTGTAAGGTTCTGTATCTTCTTTCTGCCCTCTTCTCCCTCTTTTTGCATTGCTTCAAGAGAAGGGATAGCTATTGTCAAAAGTTGCATAATAATAGAAGCATTAATGAACGGTAGTATTCCCATAGCAAATATACTAAAGCTACTGAATGCTCCACCAGACATTAAATCATAAAATCCTCCTATAGAACCAGCCTGCGAAGTTAAATTAGCAAGCTTAGTCGTATCAATTCCAGGTACAGGAATATGTATACCTACCCTGTAAATTACGACTAACACAAGAGTCCACAATAATCTTTTTCTTAAATCTGGTAATTTCCATGCATTACGTAAGGTTGATAACAAACTATACCACCTCTGCTTTTCCTCCAGCTGCTACAATTTTCTCAGCTGCAGACTTAGAAAACATATTTACTCTGACAGTAAGTTTTTTAGTAATATCTCCGTTGCCAAGTATCTTTACACCATCTTGTTTTTTACTGATTACACCTCTTTCGAGTAATGCATTCACTGTAATCACTGAACCATCTTCAAATACATTCAATCTATCAACATTTATGCTAGTTATTTTCTTAGCAAATATGTTAGTAAATCCTCTCTTAGGTAATCTTCTGTAAAGTGGTGTTTGACCACCTTCAAAACCAGGTCTTACACCACCACCTGATCTTGCTTTCTGACCATTTTCACCTCTACCAGCATTTCTTCCAGTACCTGAACCGGTACCTCTACCAACTCTTTTAGGAGCTTTTCTAGAACCTGGTGCTGGTTTTAACTCATAAAGTTTCATATTTTGCACCTCCTCTGCTTTAAATTTAAACTAATTCTATGTTTAAAAGATATTTAACTTTCTTTATCATACCTCTTATTTGAGGAGTATCTTCTTTTTCTACTTTTTTGCCTATTTTTTTAAGTCCAAGGGCATTAACAGTAGCTATATGTGTTTTCTTTCTACCTATTAAGCTCTTTGTAAGTGTTACTGAAATCTTAGCCATGTTAAATCCTCCTAACCTGTTATTTCTACAACAGTTTTACCTCTAAGAGCAGCAATGTCTTCTGCAGTTCTTAATCTTGATAAACCATCTATTGTAGCATTAACTGAATTTCTCTCATTATTAGAACCTAATGATTTAGCTCTAACGTCTCTTATTCCTGCAAGTTCAAGTACTGCTCTAGCAGGACCTCCTGCTAAAACTCCAGTACCTTCGCTAGCTGGCATAATTAAAACTTTTCCAGTACCGAAGACTCCTTCTACTCTATGAGGAACTGTTCCATTAACTCTTGCTACATTAACAAGGTTTTTCTTAGCATCTTCAATTCCTTTTCTTATTGCTTCAGGTATTTCAACTGATTTACCAGTACCTACTCCAACGTGTCCGTTTTCGTCTCCAACTACTACTAAAACACTGAATCTAAAGTTTCTTCCACCTTTAACAACCTTTGAAACTCTGTTTATCTGTACAACTTTTTCTTTAAGGTCTAGTGTGCTAGGATCGATTCTCATTTATTTCCCTCCTTTTTTAAAACTGTAATCCAGCTTCTCTTGCGCCTTCAGCAAGTTCCTGAACTCTTCCGTGGTATACATATCCACCTCTGTCAAAAACTACATCTTTAATGCCTTTTTCAGCAGCTTTTTTTGCTACAGCAGCCCCAACAAGTCTTGCTGCTTCTTTATTGCTTCCTACTTTAACAGCAAAATCTTTATCTTTGCTTGATGCAGCAACAAGCGTATTTCCTGCCATATCATCAATGATCTGAACATATATATTCTTTTCGCTTCTGAAAACAGCAAGTCTAGGTCTTTCAGCAGTACCAAAAACTTTCTTACGTACTCTAATATGACGTCTTGTTCTTGATTTGCTCCTGTCCTGTTTATTAAACATGAACTTCCACTCCTTTCTAAAAATTACTTACCAGTCTTACCTTCTTTACGTCTAACAACTTCATCACTATATCTAATTCCTTTGCCCTTATAAGGTTCAGGCTTTCTCCATTTTCTAATGTCTGCTGACACAGATCCTACTAATTCTTTATCAATACCACTGATAATAATTGTGCTTGCATCAGGTGTTACAAAATCTATACCTTCAACTGAGGCTATTTCAACTGGATGTGAAAATCCAAGACTCAATGTCATGTTTTTGCCTTTTAGTAGAACTTTATAACCTACACCTACTAATTGAAGAGTCTTTGAATAACCTTCTGTTACTCCAACTACCATGTTATTTATTAGTGCTCTTGTTAATCCGTGAAGAGCTCTATGGTTTTTATCATCACTTGGTCTAGTAACGATAACATTACCATCTTCCACAACAATCTTCATATCTTTGTGCATAGGCTTAACAAGTTCGCCTTTTGCGCCTTTTACAGTAACAACGTTGTCAGGTGTTACTGTTACAGTTACTCCAGTGGGAATGACTACAGGCATTTTACCTATTCTTGACATAATTACACCTCCTGTTCATCTAACTACCAGATGTAGCAGATAACTTCTCCACCTAATCCTAGTTTTCTTGCTTCTCTATCAGTTACGATACCTTTAGAAGTTGATATAACTGCAATTCCTAATCCGTTTAATACTTTAGGAGTTTCTTCTTTTCTACAATAAACTCTAAGACCGGGTTTAGATATTCTTCTAAGTCCTGTAATAACTCTTGTTTTATTCTTATATTTCATTCCTAATCTAAGCATTGGAACTGTTCCGTCGTTGTATTCCTCAATGCCTTTAATATATCCTTCTTGAAGCATTATATTTGATATTGCCTTCTTAATTGTTGAAGAAGGGATTTCTACTACTTCATGCTTAACTACGTTAGCATTTCTTATACGCGTTAGCAAATCCGCAATCGGGTCTGTCATAACCATGATTTATGCCTCCTTTCATTTGATAACAATTACCAACTTGCTTTCATGCAACCAGGTATCTCGCCTTTGTAAGCAAGTTCTCTGAAACAAATACGACAAATTCCGTATTTTTTTAATACTGAATGTGGTCTTCCACATATTCTACATCTTGTATATGCTCTTGTTGAATATTTAGGTTCTTTTTTCCATTTTTCAATCATTGCCTTACGTGCCACGTTATTACCTCCTTTTATTGAGCAAATGGCATACCAAGGAATCTCAATAATTCTCTTGCTTCCTCGTCACTTTTTGCTGTAGTAACAAATATAATGTCCATACCTCTTACTTTATCAATTTTATCGTATTCAACTTCTGGAAAAATCAATTGTTCTTTGATTCCTAGAGCAAAATTTCCTCTTCCGTCAAAAGATTTACTTGAAACTCCTCTGAAGTCTCTTACTCTTGGTAATGCAACGTTCATGAGCTTATCAGCAAATTCAAACATTTTTTCTTTTCTTAGAGTAACTTTACAACCTATTGGCATGTTTTCTCTAATTTTGAAATTTGCGATTGATTTCTTTGCTCTTGTTAAAATTGGTTTTTGTCCTGAGATTAATTCTAAGTCTGCAGTAGCTGACTCTAAAACTTTTGTGTTTTCTTTTGCTTCTCCAACACCCATGTTGATAACTATTTTTTCTAGTTTAGGCACTTCCATAACGTTCTTATATCCTAATTTCTCCATCAATGCTGAAACTACTTCTTTTTCATACTTTTCCTTTAGTCTCGCAGCCATCCAAATAACCCTCCTTTCAAAATCTAAAATGATTCTCCGCACTTTTTACATACTCTTACTTTTGTTCCATCATCTAATATTTTATTGCTTATTCTTGTAGCTGATTTACATTTTGTGCAATAAAGCATAACTTTTGAACTGTTAATTGCAGCTTCTTTTTCTATAATTCCGCCTTGCATATTAGCTTTATTAGGTTTCTGATGTTTTTTTACAATTCCAACATCTTTAACTAATACAGTTGATTTCTTTGGATTAACAGACAAAACTTCGCCTATCTTTCCTTTGTCTTTTCCTGAAACAACTACAACTGTATCTTTTTTAACAACGTGCACTTTTTTTGATACCATTTAAGTCACCTCCCAATCTTATAGAACTTCAGGTGCTAGTGATAAAATTTTGTTAAATTCTTTATCTCTTAACTCCCTAGCAACAGGTCCAAAGATACGAGTTCCTCTTGGCTGTTTATCGTCTTTTATAACTACAGCCGCATTTTCATCGAATTTTATATATGAACCGTCTGCTCTTCTTAAACCTTTTACAGTTCTTACTATTACTGCTTTAATAACTTCACCTTTTTTAACAACACCGCCTGGTGTTGCGCTTTTAACGCTAGCTACAATTATATCTCCGATGTTTCCCCACTTTCTATGAGAACCACCTAACACCCTAATGCACATAATTTCTTTAGCACCAGAATTGTCCGCAACTTTTAGTACAGTTTGCTGTTGTATCATCTAAATATCCTCCCTTCATAATCCGTCTATTTAGCCTTTTCAACTACTTCTACAAGTCTCCATCTCTTATCTTTAGATAGTGGTCTTGTTTCCATAATTAATACTTTATCATTAATTTTAGCAGTGTTAATTTCATCATGGGCTTTTAATTTAGTAGTTCTGTTTATAGTTTTACCATACAAAGGATGACGAACTCTAGTTTCAACAGCTACTACAATAGTTTTTTCCATTTTATCTGAAACAACCTTACCTACTCTTGTCTTTCTATTTCCTCTTTCCACAGGACAAACCTCCTTTCAGTTTTACTGTTCAAGTGCCCTTAGTTCTTCTTCTCTAAGGATGGTTTTAATCTGGGCTATAGATTTTTTTACTACTTTTATCCTCATAGGATTTTCAAGTTGGCCAGTAGCTAACTGAAATCTTAGTCTAAAAAGTTCAGTTTTCAAATCAGTCAATTTAGTTTGTAGATCTTGAGGATTTTCTTCTCTTAATTCTTTAGCCTTCATGAATTTCACCACCCATTTCCTCAAAGTCTTTCCTTGTAACAAATTTAGATGCTATAGGAAGTTTATGTTGAGCAAGTCTCATAGCTTCTCTTGCTTGTTCTTCTGTTATACCAGATATTTCAAATAATACTCTACCTGGTTTAACAACTGCTACCCAATATTCTGGAGCACCTTTACCAGATCCCATACGAGTTTCTGCTGGCTTCTGAGTTACTGGCTTATCAGGGAAAATCTTAATCCAAAGTTTTCCTCCCCTTTTAACGCATCTAGTTATAGCAACTCTGGCAGCTTCTATTTGATTACTTGTTATCCAACCACATTCTGTGGCTTGTATTCCATAATCGCCATAAGCTATAAAGTTACCTCTTGTAGCTTTACCCTTCATTCTTCCACGTTGAACTTTACGACGTTTAACTCTTTTAGGCATTAACATACTGTATTCCTCCTTCCTTTACGCTTTTGCTTCTTCCTTTTTATCATTCTTTTTTACAGGAAGAACCTCACCTTTATATACCCATACCTTTACACCGATTTTACCGTATGTGGTATCTGCTTCTGCGAAACCATAATCTATATCTGCTCTTAGTGTTTGAAGTGGAATTGTTCCTTCATGATACTGTTCGTTTCTTGCAATTTCAGCTCCTGCAAGTCTTCCTGAACATGAAATCTTAACACCCTTTATTCCAAATCTCATAGCTCTTTGTATAGTTTGTTTCATTGCTCTTCTAAAAGATATTCTTCTTACTAATTGAGAAGCTACGTTTTCAGCCATAAGTTGTGCATTACTGTCCGCACCCTTAACTTCAACAATATTAATTAAAACATTTTTATTAGCAATTAATTCCTTAAGTTCTTTCTTTAAAGATTCAATTCCTGTACCACCCTTACCAATTACCATTCCAGGTTTAGCAGTGAAAATGTTTAATTTAACTCTTTTAGCAGCTCTCTCTATTTCAATTTTAGAAATTCCTGAGTTCATAAGCTTCTTTTTTACATATGTTCTAACTGTATTATCTTCAATTAAATAATCTGCGAAATGTTTTTTATCAGCATACCATTTAGAATTCCAGTCTTTAATTATACCAACTCTTAGGCCGTTCGGATTTACTTTTTGTCCCACACTATTTCCCTCCTTTTATGATCTTTCTTTTACAACTAGGGTAATGTGACTAGTTCTTTTTTTAATTTTGAATGCTCTTCCTTGTGCATGTGGTCTAAATCTTTTTAAAGTTGGACCTGCACCAGTTGACACATCAGAAACATATAAACTATTCACATCTAAATTTAAATTATTTTCAGCATTAGCAACTGCTGATTTTAATGCTTTTTCGATAACTTCTGCTGCATCTTTTGGAGTATATCTTAATATTGCGAAAGCTTCATTTACATTTTTTCCTCTTATTAAATCAAGAACTACCTCAACTTTCATTTGAGAAATCCTAACGTATTTAACTATACATTTTGCTTCCATTGATTTTGCCTCCTTTCTAAACTATCGAAGTGCTGAAGACTTCTCTGTGTTATCTCCGTGTCCTTTGAAAGTTCTTGTAAGAACAAATTCTCCCAATTTATGTCCAACCATATCTTCACTCATATATACTGGAACGTGTTTTCTTCCGTCGTGAACAGCTATAGTATGACCCACCATTTGTGGAAAAATTGTTGAACTTCTAGACCAAGTTTTTATAACCTTTTTTTCACCACTTTTGTTCATTTCATTAATTCTTGTAAGAAGTATTTCTTGTACGAATGGTCCTTTTTTTACTGATCTACTCATGTTGATGTCCTCCCTTCACTTAACTATTTATTATAGAAGAGAATTTTCCGTTCTCCTCAACTATTTAGCGTTTCTTCCCTTAAGAATAAGTCTATTAGAATATTTTTTATTCTTTCTAGTCTTATAACCAAGTGCTGGTTTACCCCATGGAGTAAGTGGACCTGGGTGTCCTACTGGAGCTTTACCTTCACCACCACCATGTGGATGATCGTTTGGATTCATTACTGAACCTCTGACCGTTGGTCTAAAGCCTAAATGTCTTTTTCTACCAGCTTTACCAATGTTAACAATGTCATGTGTAAGGTTTGATACAGTTCCGATAGCAGCTCTACATTCGATTCTAACATATCTCATTTCACCACTTGGAAGTCTTAATGTTGCGAAGTTTCCTTCTTTAGCCATAAGTTGAGCACTTGCACCTGCTGATCTTACAAGTTGAGCACCTTTACCTACTGCTAATTCAATATTATGAACTGTTGTACCAACTGGTATGTCTTTAAGTGGTAAAACATTACCTATTTTTATATCAGCTTTTGGTCCTGATACAATCACGTCATCAACTTTAAGTCCAGCTGGAGCGATTATGTATCTTTTTTCACCATCTGTATAAAAAACAAGAGCAATGTAAGCTGATCTATTTGGATCATATTCTATGCTATTAACTCTAGCAGGAATATCATCTTTATTTCTTTTAAAATCGATCAATCTATATTGTTGCTTTGCACCGCCGCCTCTATGACGAACAGTTATTTTACCTCGAGTATTTCTACCTGCCTGTCTTTTCTGTTCAACAAGAAGAGATTTTTCTGGTTCATTTGTTGTAATTTCCTCAAATGTACTTACAGTCATATGTCTTCTTGAAGGAGTTGTTGGTTTAAAACCCTTTACTGCCATTCTAAATTCCTCCTTTTTCGCGCTTATCTGGCCTACAGCCAATAACAGCTATTCTATTTATCTATTTCATTCCTTCAAAGAACTCGATTGGTGTGCTGTCAGCAGTTAATTTAACAATTGCTTTTTTATAATCAGCTCTTTTACCAACGTGAACTCCTACTCTTTTTGTTTTTCCAAAAATATTTGCTGTTTTTACGTCTTCAACTTTAACACTGAAAACTTCTTCTACAGCTCTTTTTATCTGAGATTTGTTTGCATGCACATCAACTTTAAAGGTGTATTTTTTGTCTGGCATTTCTACCATACTTTTTTCAGTTATTATTGGTTTTCTTATAATATCAAAATTAGTTAAATTCATTATGCATACACCTCCTCAATTTTTGATACAGCATCCTTAGTTATTATGAAATTATCATACTTAAGGATATCATAAACATTTAAGTTGTTTGCAGGTATTACTGCAACCCCTTCAATGTTTCTTACTGATTTATATACATTTTCATTTGATTCTGCTACAACTATCAAAGCTTTTTTAGTCTTTAATGCTGCTAGCATCTTTATAACTTCTTTTGTTTTAGGAGCTTCAAAATCTAAACCTTCCAAAACAATAATTTCATTTTCCACAACTTTACTGCTTAAAGCTGATTTCATAGCAACTCTACGCATTGATTTTGGAACTGAAACTCTATAATCTCTTGGCTTTGGTGCAAATACAATTCCACCATGAACCCATTGTGGTGATCTAATTGATCCTTGTCTTGCTCTACCAGTACCCTTTTGTCTCCAAGGTTTAATTCCACCTCCAGAAACTTCAGACCTAGTCTTAGCACTTTGATTACCTTGTCTTTTGTTTGCAAGTAATGCAACAACAACCTGGTGAACAGCATAAGCATTAGGTTCTACTCCAAATACGTTTTCTGCTAATTCTACATCTCCAACCTTTTGTCCTTCTTTATTAAACAATCCTACTGTAGGCATTCTGTATCCTCCTTTCTTATAAATTAAGCTTTAATTGCGCTTTTTATAACTACGAAACCTTTATTTGGTCCGGGTACTCCACCTTTAATCAATATTAAGTTCTTTTCTGGAATTACTCTTGCAACTACCAAATTTTGAACTGTAGTATTAACATTACCCATGTGACCTGGCATTCTCTTGTTTTTAAATGTTCTTCCTGGATCTGAACAAGCTCCCATTGAACCTGGTGCTCTATGGAACTTAGAACCATGACTCATAGGTCCTCTAGCTTGATTCCATCTTTTTATAGCACCTTGGAATCCCTTACCTTTTGAAATACCTGATACATCTACTTTATCACCAAATGCAAAAATATCAGCTTTAAATTCAGTTCCAACTTCGTAAGAACTTATATCTTCTAATCTTAATTCTTTTATAAATCTTTTATATGTTGTAACTCCTGCTTTAGCAAAATGACCTTTAACCGGCTTATTAACTAAATTTGCTCTTTTGTCATAAAATCCAACTTGTATTGAATCATAACCTTCATTTTCTACTGTTTTCTTTTGTAACACAACGCATGGACCTGCTTCTATGACAGTAACAGGGACAATCTTTCCTGCTTCGTCAAATATTTGAGTCATTCCAAGCTTTTTACCAAGTATAGCTTTTTTATTCATAGTTGCACCTCCCAAACGAATTAGTGGATCGCATAACGATCATAACCGCCAATTATTAACTTTATTATTATAATTTTATTTCGATATCAACACCAGCTGGTAAGTCTAATCTCATTAGAGCATCAACAGTTTTAGGTGAAGGACTTAATATATCAATAAGTCTCTTGTGAGTTCTAATTTCAAATTGTTCTCTAGAATCTTTATATTTATGTGGTGCTCTTAATATAGTAACTAAATCTCTTTCAGTAGGCAATGGTACAGGACCTGCTACCTTTGCTCCTGTAGATTTAGCAGTTTCAACAATCTTCTCAGCTGACTGATCAAGTATTGTGTGATCAAATGCTTTTAATCTAATTCTTATTTTTTGATTTGCCATTTAAATTTCCCTCCTTTTCATCGCACGCTCTGCTTCTTACGTACAACAGCGGACGTTCTGTAAACTGTTCCTGGTGTTTCATATTTATATGAAAACACCACAAAATATCCGTCGCCCGGTTCATGACCGTGACATACTCAGTAAGAATTCCCCGTAAGTGCGGCTACCTCTTACCTCATCGCTATTTCAACATAACAACTATTATATTATACAACTAAATTTATATTTTGACAAGTATTTTTATTAATCTATTTGTTTTAAGTTTAAATGTATATTAATTATCATTATTTTTTCAAATAAAAAAGAGAAGAGCGTCCTCTTCTCCTTCCAAACCGAAACTTCATTTTATAGTAAATCTGTGCATCAAATTATTTAGTTATAGAAGTAACAACACCTGATCCAACTGTTCTTCCGCCTTCTCTTATAGCGAATCTTAAGTTTTC
>LIDZ01014854.1_pt21 | contig 18823 bp, 13 predicted proteins | sample 644651 | NCBI WGS metagenome assembly LIDZ01 (sample SAMN03856242, study PRJNA289617) | food metagenome | isolation source: wine grapes on drying loft during traditional withering process | host: Vitis vinifera cv. Corvina | place: Italy: Gargagnago di S. Ambrogio di Valpolicella | collected 2014-01 | reverse complement strand
CAAGTATGCTGAGCTGTTCGCACAAGTGGCAGAGCACCAGGCTGTGTTCCTGCAGCCGCGCGACGAAGGGCTTGCTGCTCTGGGGATTGCAGATGCCGTGGGTGAGTATGATACAACTTTGGGTACAATGATGCAGGATGAACTCCTAACCGTCAATCAGCTGATGAAGATTAAGAATTCCGGGTTAACAAGTTGTAATATAAAAAGAGCAAAGCCTGCAGACATGGTCCGCAGGCTTTGCTCTTGAATAATTCGGCGGACGGCGATGATGTTGTCCGTTTTGTTATTTCTTGTGTCCTTGCTCGGCATGCAGCTTGGTGAGCAGCTTATCGCCTTCAACATCGAGATTCGGAAGGAAACGGTCCAGCCATTTCGGAAGCCACCAGGCTTTGTCGCCGAAGACTGCCATTACGGCCGGAACGAGTGTCATACGAATGATGAAGGCATCGATCAGGATACCGAAGGCCAAGGCGAAGCCGATCTGCTTGATCATCGCATCAGGTGCGAAGATAAAGCCGGCAAAGACGGAGACCATGATTATGCCTGCAGCAAGCACGACACGGCTGGCGAGATCATAGCCGTGAACGACGCTTTCGTTGCCATGGCGTCCGTGGACATAAGCTTCACGCATGGAGCTGACCAGGAAGACCTGATAATCCATTGCCAGCCCGTACAGAATACCGGTGACTAGAATCGGCATAAAGCTGAGCAGCGGTCCTCCTGTATCGAAACCAAATATGGAGTGCAACCAACCCCACTGATAGACAGCTGTAGTCAGACCGAAGGTAGCTAGAATGCTGAGAATAAAGCCGACGGTTGCTTTAATCGGAACAATGATCGACCGGAAGACAAGCAGTAGGATGATCAGTGACAGGATCACGATGATGCCGATATACAGAGGGAATGCAGTGGAAAGCTTGGATGACATATCGATATTGATGGCGGTGAAGCCAGTCACGCCGAGCTTGATGTTATTCCCAGTTGCGATGCTGGAAGCGGGATCGCGCAGATCCTGCACCAGATCTCTTGTCACTGCATCTGTCGGGCCTGTTTTAGGGATCAGGCTGATAATGGCGATATCACCGGTTGCATTGACGCCCATTGGGGATACCAGTGTGACGTTATCATGCATTTGGATCTCCTGAACCAGCTTACCGAGCTGCTCCATTGAAATTTTATCGGACGGGTTGTTCGGCTGAGCTACGAGCAGCAGCGGTCCATTGAAGCCTTCACCGAAGCCTTTGGAGATGATGTCATAGCTTTGGCGTGCTGGAGTGTCCAGATTGGCCGAGGCGCCGGATGGAATGCCCAGTTCCATTTTTGTAACTGGAATTGCCGCTGTTCCAAGAACCAGGACAACCAAGACAATGATGACCCAACGGTATTTCACTGTAATGTTCGCCCAACGGTGCGAGAACCCGTGGCTGTCTTTATTCTTGGAGAGAGTGCTTTTCGTACGGGCTTTGGCTGTGCAGATTCGTTCGCCGACCAGACCCAACAGCGCAGGCAGCAGGGTTAGTGCCAGCAGGACATTGACCAGAACGCTGGCAGCGGCAACGAGTGCCATGGTCGACAAGAATCCGATGCCGATAACTAGCATGCCGCAGAGGGCGATAATTACGGTCAGACCGGCGAAGAATACGGCGCTGCCGGCAGTACCCAATGCCCGGCTTGCCGCTTCGGCAGCGCTTAATTTCTCATCGAGAATGAGTCGCCGCTGTCTGTTTACGATGAACAATGAGTAGTCGATGCCGACAGCCAGACCAATCATAACAGCGAGAATCGGCGTGATGTCATTCATCTGGATAATACTTGAGAGGGCAAACGCACCACCGACGCTGATTCCTACACCTAGGAGCGCGGTGAGTAGCGGCAGTCCGGCGGCTACTACCGAACCAAGCGTAATAAACAGCACCACTGCAGCAACGACAACGCCGACCACTTCTGTCGATCCGATGGCTGGAATGCTCTTCAGCGAATCACTCGGAATGGCCGTGATGCCGGAGCCTGCCTGCTCGACTTCGGTCACGGTGTTGATGATGTTATCCGGTACGGATGCGGGCAGCGAGGTCTGCTGAACAGTGAATTGAAACTGGAACAGGGCGATGCTACCATCCCCGGAAAGCATGACGCCTGGAATAGGAACGCCATCAGCCATCAGCGGGCCGTAAGGGGCAGATTGTCCTGCAGCAGCAGACTGACCTGCAGTGGCCGATGGATCTGCAGCAGCAGACTGATCTGTCGCGGCCGATGGATCAGCCGCAGCAGACTGACCTGCCGCGGCCGAAGGATCTGCAGCAGACTGACCCGCTGCAGCAGCAGCTTGGGCTGCCAGTTTAGCAGGGTTAATGATGTAATCCATATTGTAGACATCATTAATGGCTTTTTGGAGCAGTGCTACCCGTTCGGGCGTATCCAGACGTTCTCCGTCCGGTGCGGTGAAAGCGACGCTCGCCTGGCCGCCGGCAGCAGCAGGAAGTTCCTTAACCAGCATATCCAGTACTTTTTGTGATTCCGTGCCCTCAATTTTCATTTCGGAGCTGGACTGGATACCGTTGACGCCAAGCATGGCGCCTATAACACCGAGAATGACGATCCAGGCCATGAGGAAGTACCATGGTTTGGAATAAGCTGATTTTCCTAATCGGTATAGAAATGTAGACATGTGATGGTTTCTCCTTTTTATCTCTGTTTTAAAAGCCGTTGCGCAAATAAGTAAACATGGAATTCAAATACTGATCGAACGATATGGCATCGGAGTCTTCATCCTGTGCTTCGCCCGGCAGCATGACGTTAAGCCGTCCGTCCAGAATGGGCACAAATGCACCGTAGACAGCACCGGCAAGAAGATGGGTATATCCGTCTGCATAGCGTCCATGGGAGAATTGCTCGAGCACTTCCTGAGCGCTGACTTGCAAACGGCGGAATACGCTGAGAATATAAGGCTCCAGTGATGGATACTGATTCGCGAGCAATACGAACTGCTGCAATTTATGCAGAAACTCAGAGGTAAACTGCAGCTTGAGCAATTTGTATAAGGCATCCAGTGGTGTTGCATCCAGGGCCAAACCCGCTAACAGTATTTTCTCATCTTCATTAATAACACTACCTATAAAATACTCTGCTACTGCTTCCTCTTTGCACGAGAAGTAATTAGCAAAGGTCCGCCGGGAAAAGCCAGCCTTCTGGACAATGTCATCGACGATGAAACTGTCCATGCCCTTCTCAAGCGCAAGCTCAAAGGCAGCTTCGCTTAATGCATAGGCAGTGGCTTCTTTTTTTTTATCACGCAGCGTCAGCTTGGGGTTCAAATTCGATGAATCCTCCTTTCTTGGTCCAGAGAACACTCTGAACTCAATTCACATAAGTTATTATTGCGCAAAGGGCAAAAATGCGCAATGAGCAATTAGTTACGAAATTGTGAACTTCTTAAATCGATGCAGCGGAATCCAGTCGCTATGTGACCCCTGCATTGCAGTTCGTAGATAGTTATTATACTGGCGGTGGTACATAATTAAACTTACGGGTTGGTTAATATGGAGAGCTTGGTGAACTTTTGTTGTAAATACAACAAAGATAATGTACCATTTTTTTTACTGCGTTTGAAAAAGCTATTTCCTACAGAGAAAGGGAAACAAGCGAAATTATTGATTTGGTAAAGGGGAAGATAAAATGAATATAGATATAAAAAAGTGCACATTTGGTGATCTAGGATTACTTCAAGAAATTAGTGTTGAAACATTTAATGAGACCTTTAAGAATCAAAATTCACCTGAAAATATGGAAGCCTATTGTGAAAAAGCATTTAACTTAAAACAATTAGAAAAAGAATTATCACATATCACTTCCGAATTTTATTTTATTTATTCTACCGAGGTAATTGCCGGGTATTTAAAGGTAAACACTAATGATACTCAATCTGAAAAAATGGGCAATAATTCGCTTGAGGTCGAGAGGATCTATATCAGGGGGGAATTTCATAAACAGGGGCTTGGTAGCATTCTAATCAATAAAGCTATAGAAATAGCGAAGGAACAGAATAAAGAAAAGATCTGGCTCGGAGTTTGGGAAAAAAATGAGAGTGCAATTACATTTTATAAAAAAATGGATTTTGTTCAAACAGGAGCCCACTCTTTCTATATGGGTGATGAAGAACAAATAGATATTATAATGACCAAAATACTCAAATAACAATAATAATGTAATAAAACAATATAAATTTATTGTAAAACGATAAATCTCATGCTAAAATTATGTTGTCTTTAAATACGTGATGAGGTGTTTTAAATGAATGTTAAACGAGGTTCAACCAATATCTTAAAGGTAATTATTTTTCTGGCTGGAATTGCGGTGCTTGCTTTGTGTATATTTTTAGTGCCTCATATGGCAAATTTTGCAGCGGAATTGTATCCCAATATTGCTCTAATGAGATATCTCGTGTTCATCGTGATGTATGGAGCGGCTGTACCTTTTTACTTTGCTCTTTACCAGGCTTTCAATCTTTTACGGTACATTGACGAGAACACGGCGTTCTCAGAATTATCTGTAAAGGCGTTAAAAAACATAAAATGCTGTGCGATTGCAATCAGTGGTTTGTATGTATTAGGGTTGCCACTCTTTCGTTTTATAGCGAAGAAAGTTGACCCTCCTATTGGATTAATGGGACTCCTCATCATTTTTGCTTCATTGATTATCGCCGTTTTTGCTGCTATCCTCCAACGGCTTCTACAAGAAGCAATTAACATAAAATCAGAAAATGATTTGACGGTCTGAGGTGAAGGATATAGCAAACGAAACATGGGATTGCAAAAGCGACGAAGACACTCAATAAAAACAGTGGCAGTCTAGGACTCCTTTGCAGTGCTTGTCTAACCACAAGTTCTGGAGAGGAGTTTTTTATGTTGGGTTTGATTAGAGAATTGGCTCCGAATATTGAGCTGTTTAATTGTACAGATCCTTCTGATTCCTCTCGCGGAATTTGCGGGGCGATTCACCTACCACGCGGGTAAACAGGATGGAGAAATAATTGGGATTGTCGTACCCGACCATTTTAGCGATCTCCCAGACCTTCTTGTTCGTGCTGGCCAGCAGTCTCATCGCTTCACCCATACGGCGCTGAATTAAGTAGTTGATCGGTGAAATTCCGAAGTTGTTCTTGTAGATGTGAACCAGATAATAGGTGTCGATATGGAAAATCTGTGCCAGGTCCATAAGGCTTAACTTGCGTCTGTAATTGGTATCTAAATATTCTTTGATTTGATTGGCTAGTGGGGCTTTCTCTTCCTTTGCCGTGCGATGCTGTGAAAGAATCATGCGCTCAAGCAGGAGCAGGATGGCTTCTAATAAATGCTGAGAGATCTGTTCGTAACCGCTATTGCGCAGCGAAAACTCGCTAAATAATGTCCTCATCAATAGCGACAGCTCATTGGAATAATGGTTCGAACGAATGACCGGCTCTCGGTCAGGGTGAATGACCCAATCACGCTGTTCGGCAATAGGAGAGTTGAAGCGAAATCCGCAGTAATAGGTAAACAATGGTTTGTCCGGATCGGACTGCTCCTCATGCAAAATTCCTCGGTTATAAATTAGCACATCCCCTTTTTGCGCAGTATAGGCTTTGCCGTCAATCACAAACGAACCGATTCCGTCTTCTATAAAAATAACTTCATGCAAATCTTCATGTTTATGAAGCGCGAATTTCCACTCGGGGTTATCGCTTAGCTTGCCTGCGTAAATCAGCTTGCCATTGTAGGCGAAAGAAGCATGGGTTAATAATAAGTCGTTGCTCTCAGGCATAGAACTCCTACTTTCAAACATTATTTATCGGATGAACAATATAATGACAAGATATATCATATTTTTTAGAAAGACAACAACAACCTTTATTGTTCCCCGTTCAGTTCATTTGTAAAATTGATATGAGCAGAAGGGGAGAGATTAAGCGAATGGATGTGATGTCATTTTGATGCCTAAGACAAGCGGAAAGTCAGCCCATGACCGGTTCCTTGAATCATCATCAGTATATCTGGGACATCCGCTCTATGCCAGGTGTTTATTCGGCATTCGCTGACATCTTGAATACTCCTGCGATCTGGGCGGAGTTCTGCAGTACGGAATCAGCGGATATCCTGGGGCTCTTGTCCGTTAACGTGGCGGAAGCATTATAAATATACAAGTCGGAGAGCAAAACCTAGCTCTTGAGGCCCAACTGGCTGATTTAATTATTATAGACCAGCGGCGATTGCGGATTACCGGCTATACGGATAGAGATTGGTTTCCCCTGAGTTATATTCCGGCTCAAGAGAACAATCATGCCTTGATTAGACAGCGGAAGCAGCAATATCTTGAGGGGCACCGGGCACCGGCTTTTCTTACTGAACTTGGCCAACAACTGCTTGGACACCATCCGTGGGGAACGGAGAAATAATAGAATAATAGAGTAATGGAGGAGATAAAATGTGGGTTTTACTAGGGCTCTTGATCTGGACGTTTCTTTGCGGCACGGTTCTGATATCTGCCAGCTATGTTGTATCACTTGATAACAAAACATCAAGAACTTAAGGTTCTTATAGTCTGTCTGTTGAGCAATATATATAATGATTTTTTGGAGATGGAACTATGACAACAGCCAATGAACGCGGTCTGGTCTCTGGTTTTGCAATCGCCTATGCTGTAGGAACACCTATATTGCGTGTTTCATCAGGCGAGTTTATTCCGCGGCTTCTAGTCCATCGATGCAAACAGCGAGCGGTATTTCTGCGGGTGCATCCCCACGAATTTCTTGAACACCGTACTGAAATAGGTGGCATTTTCGTAGCCGACCATTTCGGCGACTTCTAGGATTTTCAAGTCAAAATCCTTCAACAGCTCTTTGGCTGCTTCCATGCGGATTTTGGTGATATATTCGGTGATATTCTCACCTGTTTCCTGTTTGAAGATGAGGCTGATATAGTTTGGAGACAGGTACACTTCTTCTGACAATCGCGCGACGGTAAGATTCTCCATGTATCCTTTTGCGATGATATCTTTGATTTTCTTAATCATATGGCTGTTCTTCTGGTTGTGCTTTTGGGCGAAAAAGTCGGTCAATGTGTTGAAGAATTCCAACATCATTCGCTGGAGATCGGTAACGTCGCGTTTGCTGTACACTTCATTGAACATAGAGGGGAAATCGGCGATGATCAGATCCAGATTTTGACCCAGCTCAAATAACGTTTTGGACGCCTGATTGATAAGCTCGATACAGATATTCTGCACATATCCGACCGGAGTATTTCGATTGGAACAGACCGCTTCGAAGATACTGTTAAGTTTATGGGTTACTTCCTCCTGCTGTCCCATCTTCATGAAATTGAACAACTTGCTCTGCTCTTCGTACACTAATGGGAATTCCCATCCCGCCCGCTCCGTCTTGAAATCACTGATCTGCAGAATGGAATTTTTGCCTGTGAAAAATTTATATTCGATGGCTGAACAAGCTTCGTAATAGGTATGGTAGAGCTCGAGAATGTTCGTAATTGGATTGCCGATGCCGACAGAAATGTCGATTTTCAGGAATCGATTGATGGAGTCTATGATAGTTTGGCAGAGGTCGAGCAACTGGTCATTGTTCAGGGCCCCTTGGTTAAAAATCACGACAAACTCATTTTCGTTCATCGCGAAAGTTACGCTGTTCTGGCCCCGATTCGCAATTTCCTCCATAATATTGAAGATGGAAAAGCTGAGCAGCTGCTTATATTCCTCGTTGTAACGCTCAATGGCTTTGTCATAATGATCGATCTGAAATACGGAGACTCGCCATGAACCGGTCATTTCCAGAGGCAATTCGAAAAAAACCAGCTTATCCCGCACTTCCTGCTCGCTTTTGTACATCCCCTGAACCAAATTTGTCAGAAATTTCTCGCGCAGCGTCGGGAGGTTCTCTTGCAGTTGCTGTTTTAACCGCTGTTCATGCTCATCACGATTGCGCTCCATGGTGATGGAAGCTACTACTTTATTTACGGTGTCCTGCAGCTCTGGAATTTTGATCGGTTTCAGAATATAACCGTCTGCATGCAGATGCAGAGCGGTCTTGACATAGTTGAAATCCTGCACTCCACTGATAATAATGATCCGGACTTGCTCATGAAGCTCCTTCAATTTTAGGGCGGTCTCCAGACCATCCATCATCGGCATCCGAATATCTGTCAGCAGAATATCCGGCTTCAGCTCCAGGCACAGCTCAAGGGCTTCCTGGCCGTCCGCGGCTACCGCAACGATCTCAATATTCATCTCTTCCCATGGAACGATATCTCGCAATCCTTCCCTCACATTGTCTTCGTCATCAGCTATGATCATCTTCAATGTCATATTCCAGTCCCTCCAAGGTTGTTTTGCAAGGAAATCTAACAGTCGCTGTCACGCCCGGGCCTTCATGAAGCCGATAGTGCAAGCCGGACTCCGGACCGAATACTTGTTTAATGCGCTGGTTTACATTTTTCAGGCCAAAAGAGTTGCTATTGCTGTCGTTCTGCAGCATTTCATTCAGCTCATCGATATTCGCTCCGATACCGTTGTCGCTGATCGCAATGACGATCCAATCTCCTTCTTTATGGGCACGAATGGTTATAATTCCGTTTCCGCGCCGTTTCTCAATCCCGTGAACCAGAGAATTCTCCACGAGCGGCTGCAGAATGAGCTTGACGGTGTAGTGACCGTACACTTCGGGATCCACCTCGATCGAATATTCCAGCCGTTCGTTAAAGCGGATCTTCTGAATCGTAAGGTAGCTCTCCACCTGCTTCAATTCATCTGCAATCGGAATGATGGTGCGGCCTTTGCTTAAGCTATAGCGGAAGAAGTCGGACAATGAAGTCACCATCAGACTGATTTCGGGCACGCGATGACGCAGGGCGATCCAGTTGATAGAATCAAGTGTATTGTACAAGAAATGCGGGTTAATCTGCGCTTGAAGCGCTTTCAACTCGGCCTCCTTTTTCTTGACTTCGCTGATGTATAGCTTATTGATCAGCTCTTTGATTTGCTTTATCATTTTATTATATTGGCTGAACAAGTACGTGAACTCGTCTTTGCGCTTGTAATGGATCACCAGGTCGAAGTTTCCTTCCTCCGCGAAAGACATGGATTTGATGAATTTACGGATCGGGCTGGTTATATTGTTGGACAGGACCAGTGCGATCAGAAAGGCGAGCACCATGCATACGGCCATTACAAAGTACATGACTCTGCGGATGGCGACAAGTTTTCCGTTGAGGTCGCTGATTGGCGAGACGGAGATGATCGTCCAGTTGACAGCGTCGATTTTTTGATACGATACGAGCATGGTATTTCTATCGATGCTTTTCTCGAAAGAGCCGTTCCGGTTCTGCTGGCTGTCCAATTGTTCAAAATAGGGCTCGGAAGACAAATTCTTACGCAGGAGCGAGGCATCCGGACTCACGATTACATTATTCTTGTCATCGACAATGAAGATACGGCTGTGAACCGAAGGCTTCAACTGATTCAGGATAGCCGAGAAATTGCTGATGTCTGTCTCGACCGTAAGCAGTCCCACGTAAGGAATAGTGACATTGTTTAAACCAAACAATCTTTTGGTAAGCATTATCGTGTCTGTGAAATCTTGTGTTGAGTCCGATGTGGCGTGCGGCCCGACGATGGTATAACGGGATTTCTGGGGAAGTCCGGTATACCAGTCTTCTCTTTCGATCTGGCTGAGAGCGGATACATTACGGGAAAAATTATAAAGCTGGTATTCGGGTCTGTCCAGCATATAAAGTTTCGGCATATACCGCATGTCATGGTCGCCAGCCAAAACGTAGCTGCTGATGATTTTTTCCAGACTCGTCAATTCATTCACAACGGCCACCTGGTCGTTCGGACGGTCCGCGGAAAGAATGTCGACGATTTCGGAATTTAGATAGATGGAGTCTGCTAGTCCGTCCATTTCATCGAATTTATTGATGAGCATGATTTCTACCATATTCAGATTTTTTTGCACAGCGGTATTGATATTTTCTGTGATTGTCCGATAGGATTCGTTATAAATAGTAACTGAGATGATAGAGGTAGGCAGGATGACCAGAAATAAAAAGTATAGCATCAGCCTGTATTTCAGACTAACATTGTTAAATGGAAGGTAAGTGGTTAGTTTTCGAAGCATGAGCAAGTCTCCCTTAGGACAGGTTACGAACTGCTAGACATTAGTATAAAGGAAGGAAACCTAAAAATGAATAAAAGGTTTTATTACATCACACTAAAGCTGCTTCTGATCGGTTTGCTGGTCTTTTCCTTGTCGGGCTGCAAAAGCGGAACTAACGATGGCGATCTGCAGGAAGCGGATCAGCAGGCCGCTATGGATTCGGTTGTCCATTTGACGCTGGCCGTTCGCACCTATTCGGACGACTTGACGCTGAACAACCTGATTAGTCAGTTTAACAGCAGCCATCCCGGTACCGAGGTGGAATTGTTAAATATGCCCAAAGATCAATATGATAATTTTCTCAACATGCGGATGACCTCCGGGGAAGGGCCGGATTTGTTTCAAATCGGAACGGGCTGGCTAACCACGTATATTTATAAGAACTGGCTGCTGGATTTATCGGAGGTCGTCGATGAGGCGTTTACGAAAGATTTTCCCGAATGGGCAGTTAATTACACAAAAAATAACAAACACTATTATGTCATTCCTTCCGATACGATGACTTTACGGCTGATTTATAATAAAGATTTGCTGAAATATGCGGGCTTGAACCCGGAAGCTCCTCCAGAAACCTTGCAGGAATTAAGAGAAGCCGCCAATCAAATCACGATTGCTGGAACGGGATACCGGAAATATGGGTTTGCACTTCCGGCGGGGGAGGATGAAACGTTTCAGAAGGCCCTTGAAATCAGCAGCACGTATAGCGGACTTTATTACTATAACTTTGCTACTGGCAAATACGATTTTAATGTGTACCTGCCCTGGTTTAACACCATGCTGGCTATGAAGAAAGAGGGAGGACTGTTCCCGGGGGAAACTTCTTTGCAAAGCGATACTGCGTTGACACAATTCGCCGAAGGAAATATCGGAATGATGCTGGTATCCAACCATGATTATGCCATATTGAGCCGCATGAAGCCGCTGCCGTTTGCCTGGGGAATCGCCATGCCGCCGCTATCGGAGAGAACGGATCAAGGAAAGGGCAAACTGATGGAGTTTCCGGAGCCGCCTTTTGCCATCAATGCGTATTCCCCGCACAAGCAGGAAGCGGTCGAGCTTTGGAAGTACCTTCTGTCCTCTGAAGTGCTCGGGGAGTTGTACAAGCAGGGAAACGCCATACCTACGCTTGAGGGAGTGACGGATGAACCGCAATACCAAACCGCGCTGCCTAAGTTCAGCGATTTTCTTCCGAATGCAGAAGAATCTCCTTATCCAAGGGAACCCAAGTTTATTTTGCAGAATACTCCAAGCCCCTTTGATGCGAAAAATGTGGGGGATACCGCCCGTATGAAGGCATACAGAGAAATTTTACAGGGCATCCATACACCTGCAGAAGTACTCCATAACCTGACCGTTCAATATAACAATTCGTTAAATGATGCTGTAGCTAAACAACTGATCAGCTTGCAGAATTTTGTGAACCCGTCCTTTGACCCGCGGAACCCTCTAAAAGAAACGCGATAGAAAATTGAAGGCTGTCGTAGATTATTTTATTCAGTTCCGATCTGTAAGCGCCTACAATCAATTTTGTAAAGCTAATCCTGGCATCACCAATTAGAGGAGGGCATCAAAATGAAATACAGAAAGAAAAGTACGCAGGTGCTGTCCGCGGCCTTATTAGTGTCTTTTATGGCACTTTCGGGCTGCGGCAGCAACAATAACAACAACACTGCAAATGTTGCACCGTCTGCCACTACAGGCACTGCGGCGGAAGCGACACCAGAGACTGTGGCGTTGGAACCGGTTGAATTATCTATCTATTATCCGGGTACGGAGCAGAAAGATAAGGCATTGGTGGAAGAGGAACTGAACAAATTGTTGAAGGACAAAATCAATGCGACCATCAAGATCAATGCGGTCGATTGGGGAAACTGGGCCCAGAAGATCAATTTGATGTCGGCTTCCGGTGAACCGTTTGATCTTGCTTTTACAGCAGGCTGGGATAACTTCAACGGCAACGTGGCTAAAGGCGCGTTCCTCGACATGACTCCGCTGATCGATCAGTATGCCAAAGAAACTAAAGCACAGATAGATCCATTGCTTCTGTCAGGTACAGCCGTAAACGGAAAAACGTATGCGATTCCGACAGAGAAAGAAATGGCCAGCGAGTTTGGTGTCGTACTCAACAAGGAAATGGTCGATAAATACAAATTTGATATCAGCACCATCAAGTCACTTAAGGATTTGGAGCCTATGCTGCAAACGATTAAGGAGAAAGAACCTAATATGATCCCGATGTGGGGCGGCAAAAATAACGTTACCCTCATTCCTTACGAAATGATTGGCAACTCAGCTGTTCCCGGCGCCATCTCCATGGACGGTTCGACAAAGGTTGTAGACCAATGGGAAACACCGGAAATGCAGGAGATGTTAAAGCTGTTGAAAGACTGGAGCGGAAAAGCTTACTTCCAGAATGATCCGGCCACACAAAAAGACAATGCTCCACCCAACAAAGCAGGGACTATATTTGCCCAGTGGCAGCAGCTTACCCCAGGTAAAGACGCACAGCTTAGCCAGCAATACGGACATCAGTTAGTACAGATCGTGCTGACAGAGCCCTATACGGCAAGCGGTGATCTGAGTGGCGCCATGACCGCCATTTCTAGAACTTCCAAGAATCCAGAACGCGCTATGATGCTGATCAACCTGCTGCACACCGATGCCAAGATCCTCAACACGCTGGTTGCAGGTGTAGAAGGCAAACATTATACGAAGATTGACGATACGACCATCAAAGTTCCGGACGGAATGACGGCTGGACAGACCGGATATTCCCCAGGCAATAACTACATGTTCGGCAACCAGTTCCTCAACTACCTGTGGGAAAATGAAGACCCGCAAAAATGGGAGAAATACAAAGAATTCAACGCATCCGCTAAACCTTCCGCAATCGTTGGTTTTATGTATGATTCCGAGCCTGTGAAAAATGAAGAAGCGGCGATTGTGAACATTTACAACTCTTATATCGACGGTTTGAGCACAGGCGTGCTGGATTACGAGACCGTATTGCCGGAATTCATCGACAAAATGAAAAAAGCCGGACTCGATAAAGTCATCGCTGAGAAACAAAAGCAGATTGATGCATTTCTGAGTACTAAGAAGTAAAACGGCTAACGCCACAGGCAAGACTGAAACCACATACAAGCAATCTCATGGGCCGGCGATCTCATTACCGGCCTATATGATTTTGGGGGCTATTCAATACCAATGGAAGGCAGGTGCACTGATGACATACGAATTGCAGGAGTTTGCGCTGGATTTGCGAAAAAGTACGGCGCCGCCCAATTATATCGCGGTAAATAGCGGTTATGCGACAGTTGTCCCTCAGGCGAATACCGTCATGGGCGTGCAGGGCTGCTATTCGCCACCTTTTGCGGCAGGGGATGCCGCCCTGCAAGTGCAAATTGTGGCGGATGGGCATTTGATCGAGGATACGGGCAATAGGGGAAAAGGCGATTGCGGCCTGCTGTTTGCCGGATCTGAATGGCGTCCCGACCGGATTGCCCGAACCGGAACTTATCATTATTTTGTGAAAGATCAGTTGATCTCCCTTGCGGTGCATAGCGAGCTGGCTCCCTTCGCTGACCGCCCGGGTTACATGCTGTCCGTGAGTGTGAGGAACAGAACAAACCGTAAACTGGAAGTTTCGCTTAAGCCCATCCTTTCGCCGGGTTGTCCTAACTTTGTTCCGCTGGCCCAATGGGATTTCGGGTTCCCGCCTACGGGAGAGCCAGCTGAATATTTGGAGGAGGCGGTGTGGGAGAACGGCAGAGTCAGACTGTCACTGCTGACGGATACCGAAGCCAGCTTTGAATTAGAGCCGGATCAAGGGCGGATGGTACATATTGGAGTCATTATGACACGGTCAGGAGAAGCCGTTAACTGGAGCGGATCTTCCTCTAACAATTGGGGAAAGTCAGCTACATCATTCTGGCAAGAGCGTCTGGAGGAGGCCGGGCGGCAGATTCCGACGCTGCGGAGCGATATTCCGGGGCTGGAGAATTACTACCGCCGTGCTTTGTTAAGCGGTCTGGTATGTCTGTGGTATAAGCCGGAATTTGCCATGCAGCCTTTTCCGGCGGTAGCTGGTATGGAAGGAGCGGGAATTTGCGCTTATCCATGGGATACGGGCGGGTATGCGGGCAAAGCGCTTAACCTGCTGTTCGGCAAGGAGAAGTCGATTGAACTCCTGCACCTGATGGTAGACAGCGGTATCGACCGCCATTCCCGGTTTGCCCCCGACGGCACAGGCTTGGACGAGGCGTACAGCTACAGCCTTTGGTCGTTCTATAATCTTGCCTGGTGCGTGATGACGCAGGATGGAATCATCGCCGAGCTGTTCCCGATCATGCGGGATATGCTCCTGAAAGATGAGGAGAGGCTGCCGCATTGGGGCGAACTGCTGGATTATGGTGACCAGCGTAACCTGCTGGAAATGCGCAGCGCGGCCCATCAGCATGTGGTTTCCAGTCCGAATGCAGAGCGTGCTTGGTGTTATGATCGTTTGGCCGAGCTAGCAGACGAGCTGGGACTGCAAGGTGCAGCGGAGTGGCGCGAGCATGCGGAGCGGATTCGGGCGGCCATCCGGGACCAGCTGTGGGATGCCGACAAAGGCTGGTTCAAGTGCATTTATCCGAGCGGTCATGTGGAATACGTCTACACCATACAGGCCTACGATTCCCTGCGGATGGGGGTCTGCACGCCGGACATGGAAGTGGACCTGCTGAGCCATCTGCGGGAGGGAGCTTTCCTCGGAGAATACGGGATCAACAGCATCTCCGCAGAAGACGAACTGCATTTTGAACTAAACGATCCCGATTGGTCAGGCGGTGGCAGCTATACAGGCGAAGGACCTGTGCTGGCGCAGACACTGTGGGAGATCGGCCAGCCCAAGCTGGCGTGGGACGTTCTGAAACGCCTGTTCTGGATGGGCAGCCAGCTGCCGTATTTCCCGCAAGAACACTACTGCGATCGCCCGATGGCCCCTTCCCACAAGCGGGCCAATATTATCGCTGGGCTTGCCGGAGTGGAGGCTATCCTGTTTGGTATGGCCGGCTTTGCGCCGCAGTTAAACGGGGAGCTGTGGGTATCCCCGCACCCGCCGGAACAAGGCAACGTCACGATTACCGGCTATCAGCATCGAAACCGGCAGGTGGATGTCATCCTGTCTCCGGGAGCGTGTCAAATCGTATGCGATGGCCAAACGGTGTACCAGGGTGAGCCGAGACGGGTACTGGTGTGCCAGGCAAACCAGCAACAAAAGTAAGCAAAGAGATAGAACATTATGGCTTGCAGGCATCGTCGACGGTTCATTGTCGGCGGTGCCTGCAGTCGTTAACGGCATCATAAAGTCAGATAGAAATTTTAATGAGGCCATAGATAATTTTATTCAACTTCTACCGGTGGGCTTTTACAATAGAAGAAAAGATAACAAAGGAGTGGGCTTTATGGGGAGTACCTCGGGATTCCTGCGGAAATTATTTAAATATCGGGCTTTGTTCCTAATGATCCTGCCGCCGATGATCGTATTGACTATCAACAACTATATCCCGATGTTCGGAGTTATTGTCGCGTTCAAGAACTATAATTTTATCGATGGAATTTTGGGGAGTCCGTGGGCGGGCCTCAGTAATTTCAAGTATTTATATCAGACGGAAGATGCCTGGATAGCGACCCGCAATACGCTGCTTTATAATGGGGTATTTATTGTCTTAAATACGGTTGGAGCCATTTTTCTTGCCGTAGCCTTGAATGAGCTGAAGAACCGGAAGTTGGCCAAGTTTTTTCAAAGCAGCCTGTTGTTTCCGTATTTCTTATCTTTTGTCGTCGTCAGCTACATAGCCTATGCCTTTCTTGGCGGGTATGGGTATATCAACAAGGCGATTCTCGAACCGCTGGGTTTCTCCAGCATTTCCTGGTATACGGAACCTAAATACTGGACAGTGATCCTGCCGCTCGTCAATCTCTGGAAGAACATCGGTTACTTCATGGTAGTGTATCTGGCCGCCATCGTCGGGATTGATCAGGAATACTATGAAGCGGCCGTCATTGACGGGGCTTCCAAATGGCAGCAAATCCGCGGCATCACATTGCCGTTAATGGCACCGGTGATTATCGTGATGGTGATCCTGCAAATTGGTAAAATTTTCAGCGCGGATTTCGGATTGTTCTATCAGGTACCGCTCAATACGGGGGCCTTATATTCAACAACCAATGTTATTGACTCTTTCGTCTACCGTTCCTTATTGGTCAGCGGAAATGTCGGCATGTCAGCCGCAGCGGGCTTTTACCAGGCATCGGTAGGTATCGTTCTAGTACTGCTGACCAATTACATTGTGCGTAAAATAAGCAGGGAAAACGCGCTTTACTAAGGAGAGAAAGAGATGAATACACCTATCGAGATTGTGCCGAAAACCAACGAGCAAGACGATAAAACGAAAATAACCGGTTACGGCAACCACGTTTCGCGGTCAGCCAATATCCTGCTGATTATCATGTTCACGCTAATTAGCATCGCTTGCCTGTATCCGCTGCTGCTGGTCATTTCGGTATCCTTTACGGACGAGCAAACGATCATTACCGAAGGATATAATATCATTCCAAAAGTGTTCTCCACATACTCCTACAGATATTTATTCGAGGACGCTGAGAAAATCTTTCGTGGATACGGCGTTTCCATTCTGGTCACGGTCCTTGGTACTTTAGGCAGTCTGCTGCTGACCTCCCTGCTGGCCTATCCGATCTCCCGCCAAGATATGCCGCTGCGGAATGGAATTGCTTTTGCCGTCTTTTTCACCATGTTGTTCAGCGGTGGTCTTGTTCCTTGGTATCTGACCTATTCGTCGCTCGGACTCAAGAATACCGTCTGGGTATTGGTGATGGTTCACCTGGTTTCGCCATTCAATGTCATCATCATGAGAACCTTCTTTGCGAATACGATCCCTGTCTCGCTGATTGAATCGGCGAAGATCGACGGGGGCGGAGAGTTCCGGACCTTCGTGCAGATTGTCCTGCCTTTGTCTTTGCCTGTCATGGCCACTATTGGCTTGTTTCAGACCTTGGTCTATTGGAATGACTGGTTTACGAGTTCCATCTTCATCAGTGACAACAATTGGGTCAGCCTGCAGTACCTGATGTACAAGGTCAGCTACAATATTCAATATTTGAATTCCGGTATGGTAGACAGCGCGGTGGCTGGCAGTGAGGTAGCCAAAATTCCAACCGAAACCGTACGCATGGCCATGGCGATTGTCGGGATTGGACCAATCATCTTCGCTTATCCATTCTTGCAGAAATATTTTGTGAAAGGTCTGACGGTTGGCGCTGTAAAAGGTTAAAGACGTTATACGACACATTTGAGGCTGTGGCTTCGGATGTGTCGTTTTTTGATTTAATGTGCGGACGTAAGCGGAGGGTCGGAGGGATTCTGGAGAAACGAAGTGTTCGCCTTTAAAGCCCGATTTCACCCTATACATTGTTCAATCAGGAAATCGGGCTTTAACAGCGATCGTAAGAACCCTCCGAACCGCAGCGGCTCTACGCACAAGCGATCAGCCACTGATTTTTCCGAACATATCAAAGAAATTGAAAGGTTATTATAGAATATTTAATTCACCGATCAATTGAAAACGCTTACGATAAGCGGGAAACTAGTTCATTGAAGGAGGATGAGAGGTTTGAAGACGAAAGCACCAAAGTTCTTCCGTAGAGCGGGCAGTATAATGCTCACCGCAGTTTTGGTATTATCCGCTTACCCGATGTGGCCTGCAAAAGCCGAGGCAGCAAGCACCGTTTATGACCTTACGATCTCGAACACTGATCAGCAGACGGTCAAAGGATGGGGCGTGTTTCCATCATGGAACCGTGCCGACTGGAACCGCAATTTTATTGACAAGACAGGCGCGCAGCAGGCATTATTTCAGGATTTGGGCGCCAGCATGTTCCGGATCATGATCCCGGCGGTCACGGGGGACGGCAATGGAAATCTGATCGACGCCAAGATGCAGGAAATCTACGACTTGGTCCACGTTGCGGAGAATAAAGGAATGCACGACTATATTGTATCGGTATGGTCTCCTCCAGTAGGGATGAAAACCATCCCTACTGTCAATGGCTGGACGGGAACTGAGCATGTGCGGCTGCGCACCGACAAGGAAGAGGCTTATACTTCTTATTTAGTTAATGCCATTCAGTGGCTAGCGGCAGAAGGTGCTAGTGTACCTAAAGCGCTCAGCTTTCAGAACGAGCCACTCTCGCAAATCGTCAGCGAATGGTGCTATTGGGGAGGAGACAACGGGGCACAGTACCAGCGGGTAGCGAAACTGCTCCGCTCCAAATTGGACGCCGCAGGTTATAACAGTCTTCAAATTTTGGGACCTGAGGGAGCAACCTATCATGAGAACGAGCTTTTGCTCGGTCAGAATTTCTCCGCTCTGACCCAGGATGAGGAACTAAATAATGCTATCAGCGGGCTGACCTCCCACAGTTATTTTTCCAAGGGTTATGACAACACAGGTGTATATCAAGATTATTTGGATGCTTTGAATCATTTTCCGGAGAAGGACCGTTGGCAGACCGAATACAGCACCTTGATTTCGGGCATGTCCGAGATGGATATGGCGATTA
>LIDZ01013337.1_pt12 | contig 18842 bp, 19 predicted proteins | sample 644651 | NCBI WGS metagenome assembly LIDZ01 (sample SAMN03856242, study PRJNA289617) | food metagenome | isolation source: wine grapes on drying loft during traditional withering process | host: Vitis vinifera cv. Corvina | place: Italy: Gargagnago di S. Ambrogio di Valpolicella | collected 2014-01 | reverse complement strand
CCCTTGGTTACTTGGGGTGCTTTTCCAAGTAACTCGCCGAAGGCGAAACAATCTGCCCCCAGGCAGATGCTTTTGAATGACTGTGGCGTTCTGCCACACCGGAGTAAACGCGCTTCCTTGACCTGGATCAAAGGTGCACCAAGGCCCTGTAGGAAAAATACCCCGCACCCCGACGAGTCCTCAACATGCCCGGCCCCTTCGACTTCCTCAAACACCCCCTGGCCAAAGACATCAGTCTGATCCTCCTGATCAAACTCGTCCTGCTCATGGGCATCCGCAGCGTCTGGTTCGACGCCCCGGTCGAAGTCAAGGACGACGGCGTGCAAGCCGGCGTGCACCTGCTGAGCACCCCACCCGCACCCTCTGAGAAAAACCCAAAATGATATCGGAATCAGTCGTCGACCTCTCCCGGCTGCAGTTCGCGATGACCGCGCTGTACCACTTCCTGTTCGTCCCGCTGACCCTCGGCATGACCTTCCTGCTCGCCATCATGGAATCGGTCTACGTCATGACCGGCAAGCCGATCTACAAAGACATGACCCAGTTCTGGGGCAAACTGTTCGGCATCAACTTCGCCCTCGGCGTCACCACCGGCCTGACCATGGAATTCCAGTTCGGCACCAACTGGGCCTACTACAGCCACTACGTCGGCGACATCTTCGGCGCGCCACTGGCCATCGAAGGCATGATGGCGTTCTTCCTCGAATCGACCTTCATCGGCCTGTTCTTCTTCGGCTGGGACCGCCTGACCCGCGTCCAGCACCTGAGCGTCACCTGGCTGGTGGCGATCGGCTCCAACCTGTCGGCGCTGTGGATCCTCATCGCCAACGGCTGGATGCAGAACCCGGTCGGCGCCGAGTTCAACTTCACCACCATGCGCATGGAACTCACCAGCTTCAGCGACCTGCTGTTCAACCCCGTCGCCCAGGTCAAATTCGTCCACACCGTGGCCTCCGGCTACGTCACCGGCGCGATCTTCGTCCTGGCGATTTCCAGCTGGTATTTGCTCAAGGGCCGCGACATCGCCTTCGCCCGGCGTTCGTTCGCCATCGCCTCGGCATTCGGCCTGGCTTCGATCCTGTCGGTGATCGTGCTGGGTGACGAATCCGGCTACGAAATCGGCGACGTACAGAAGACCAAGCTGGCCGCCATCGAAGCCGAATGGGACACCGAACCGGCTCCGGCGGCGTTCACCTTGTTCGGCCTGCCCAACCAGGCCGAGCAGCGCACCGATTACGCCGTCAAGATTCCCTACGTGATGGGCATCATCGCCACCCGCTCGGTGGATAAACAGGTCACCGGCATCAAGGACCTGGTCCGCGAACACGAAGGCCGCATCCGTAACGGCATGACTGCCTACGACCTGCTCGGCCAGCTGCGCGGCGGCGACAAGAGTGAGCAGACCCTCGACGCCTTCAATGGGGTGAAGAAAGACCTCGGCTACGCCCTGTTGCTGAAGAAGTACACCGACAAGGTCGTCGACGCCAACGAGCAGCAGATCAAGCAGGCCGCGCTGGATTCGATCCCCCAGGTGGCGTCGATCTTCTGGACCTTCCGCGTGATGGTGCTCAGCGGGATGCTCATGCTGCTGCTGTTCGCCTGTGCCTTCTGGGCCTCGGCGCGCAAGAACGAAACCCGCAAGCGCTGGCTGCTCAAGTGGGCGGTGTTCAGCCTGCCGCTGCCGTGGATTGCCACCCAGACCGGCTGGTGGGTCGCCGAGCACGGTCGTCAGCCTTGGTCCATCGGTGAAGTGCTGCCCGTGCACCTCTCGGCCTCGACCCTGTCGGCGGCGGATGTGATCGGTTCGATTGTGGCGCTGGTCGGCTTCTACACCGTCCTGCTGATCATCGAGATGTACCTGATGATCAAGTTCGCCCGACTCGGCCCGAGCAGCCTGCACACCGGTCGCTACCACTTCGAGCAAGGCGCGCAGGGCAACGCTGCTGACGCCAGACAACCGGCCCTGGCCTGAGGAATTCCCGATGTTCGATTACGAGACACTGAAAATGATCTGGTGGGTGCTGGTCGGCGTGCTGCTGATCGGCTTCGCCCTCACCGATGGCTTCGACTTGGGCGCAGCGATGCTGATGCCCTACGTCGGGCGCAGCGACACCGAGCGGCGCGTGGTCATCAACACCATCGCCCCGCACTGGGACGGCAATCAGGTGTGGTTGATTACGGCCGGCGGCGCGCTGTTCGCGGCCTGGCCACTGGTGTACGCGGCTGCGTTCTCGGGCTTGTACTGGGCGCTGCTGCTGGTGCTGTTTGCGCTGTTCGTGCGCCCGGTGGGTTTCGACTACCGCAGCAAACTGGAAAACACCCGCTGGCGGCAGAGCTGGGACTGGGGCCTGTTCGTCGGTGGCGTGGTGCCGTCGCTGGTCTTCGGCGTGGCGTTCGGCAACCTTTTGCTGGGCGTGCCGTTCCAGTTCGACGAGACCTTGCGCTCCAGTTATCACGGCAACTTCTGGCAGCTGCTGAGCCCGTTCGGCTTGCTGGCCGGGGTGGTCAGCCTGAGCATGCTCGGCCTGCACGGCGGCAGCTGGCTGATGATGCGCACCGAAGGCGCCATTGCCCGACGCTCCCGCCGTGCGGCCCAGTGGCTGTCGCTGTTGTTTTTGCTGTCGTTCATCGGCGCCGGCGCGTGGCTGTTGCTGGGCGGCATTCAAGGCCTGGCGATCACCTCGGCGTTCGATGCAGGCGCTGCGCTCAACCCGCTGGCGAAAATCGTGACGGCCAGCAACCACGGCTGGCTGGCGAATTATCAGCAGCACCCGCTGACGGTGATCGCGCCGCTGCTGGGGATCTTCGGTGGCTTGCTGACCTTGCTCGGCGCCAGTGCGGGGCAGGGCAGAACGGCGTTCCTCGGCAGCAGCCTGGCGATCGTCGGCGCGCTGTGCACGGCAGGCTTTGCGCTGTTCCCGTTCGTCATGCCGTCGAGCCTGGACCCGGCGTCGAGCCTGACCGTGTGGGACGCCGTGTCCAGCCATAAAACCCTGATGATCATGCTGATCGCGGCGTCCATCTTCGTGCCGTTGATCCTCTGCTACACGCTGTGGTGCTACGCCAAAATGTGGGGCAAGGTCACCACCGCGCACATCGATTGCAACCCCCACGGCCTGTACTGACCCGCGTTTAAGAGGAGAGACAATCATGTGGTATTTCGCCTGGATTCTCGGCGTGTTGCTGGCCTGCAGCTTCGGCATCATCAACGCGCTGTGGCTGGAGTCATCCGACGCCGACGCGCTGGAGAGCGGCCGTGACCGCTGAAGCGCTGAACGCACCCTTCAGGCACGCCGTCGGCCGGACATTGTCCGTGTTGATGGCGGTGCCCCCGAGCCTGGTGCTGCTGATTCACCCCGCGTCGATGCTTGACGCCAACGGCCATTATTCCCACGGCCTGCTGATGCTGATCATGTGGGGCGTGGCCGGAGGGTTCGTCCACGGCGTCGGTTTCGAGCCGCGGGCGTTGGCCTGGCGGGTGATGTTTCACCCGCTGCTGGCCTGGGCGCTGATGGCCGTGGGTTATGGAATGTGGCTGACGGCACGGCAGTGGCTGTGAGCCCTTTGTGAGGTAGACGTAGCCTCGGCCGTTTCCCCCGGCCGGCTGTGCGCGATCAACGGGGCAATTGCGCGCAGCAGGCCGGGGATGTTTCTGAATGGCGCCTATAGAGGGTGGTCAGCCCCGCGCGCCGGCACAGCAACACGATGTCGTCCTCAGCATTTCACCCAGTGAAACAGTGGATTGCCTATTCTGGTGATTCCCCAATCCGGCGGTCGGGCCCACTATCGGTTTCACCAGCGCGACACAACCACGGCGGCACCGCCGCCCCGCGCTGAGTCGAACCTTGCTCAGGAGCCCATCCATGACCGCCATCACGCTCTATCACTTCCCGCTGTCCGGCCATTCTCATCGCGCCGAGTTGATGTTGTCGCTGCTGGGGCTTGCACCGAACATTCAGTTCGTTGACCTGGCCAAGGGCGAGCAGCGGAACCCGGAATTCCTCGCTATCAACGCTTTCGGCCAAGTGCCGGTGATTGACGACAACGGGGTCATCGTCGCCGATTCCACGGCGATCCTGGTGTACCTGGCGAAGAAGTACGACCCCTCGGGCCGCTGGCTGCCGAATGATCCCGAGGGCGCGGCGCAGGTGCAGCGCTGGTTGTCTGCCGCCTCCGGCGCGATTTATCTGGGCCCGGCGCGGGCGCGTCTGATCACCGTGTTCGGTGCCGGTTTCGATCCCCAGGACACGATCCAGCGGGCCCACGAGACGCTCTTGGTCATCGATCAGCACCTGACCGGCCGCGATTTTCTCGCCACCGATCACGCCACCATCGCCGATGTCGCCGCCTACAGCTACATCGCCCACGCGCCGGAGGGCAACGTCTCGCTGGACGACTACGGCAACGTGCAGGCATGGCTCGCGCGCATCGAGAAGCTGCCGGGCTTCACGCCCATGCCGCGCACGGCAGCAGGCCTGGTCAAGTAACCCTCCGTGATGCCAGGGAGTTCGCGCCATGAACGAGATTCGCACTGAAACGGCATCGCCATGGCATTGCGGCGAGCGCGCTCTGCAGGCCAAAGTCGGCGTTGCAGAGCGCATGGAAACCTTGGGCAAGCGCGTCATTCGTGACTACATGCCCGATCAGCACCGTGAGTTTTACGAGCACCTGCCGTACCTGATCATTGGCGCCGTGGACCCTGAAGGCTGGCCGTGGGCAACCCTGCTGGACGCCCAGTCAGGGTTTATCCAATCCCCCGATGCCAGGCGTCTGGACATCAGCCGACGCCTCGATGCCGAAGACCCGGCCGGCGCCGGATTCGCGCCGGGGGCGGCGGTGGGCATGCTCGGTATCGACCTGCACTCCCGCCGTCGCAACCGCCTCAACGGGCACATCCGCGACGTGTGGGAAAACGGTTTTTCCGTGAGCGTCGAGCACTCGTATGGTAATTGTCCGCAGTACATTCAGCTGCGGGCATTGAAGCAGGTGCCGCTCAAAGCTGTGGCGGAGCGTCCCCCTGTGCAGCGATTGACCGCGCTGGATGACGCCGCCATCGCCACCATTCGTGGTGCTGACACGTTCTTCGTCGCCAGCTATGTCGACCTTGAAGGCGCGCAGCCCCATCGATCGGTGGACGTGTCCCACCGCGGGGGCCAGACCGGGTTCGTGCGGGTGGACGGCGACGTGCTGACCATTCCGGACTTCGCCGGCAACCTGTTTTTCAACACGCTGGGCAACTTCCAGCTCAATCCCAAGGCCGGTCTGCTGTTCGTTGATTTCCAGACCGGCCAGCTGTTGCAAGTGGCAGGCACTGTCACGCTGTTGCTCGAAGGGCCGGAAATCGCGGCGTTCCAGGGCGCCGAACGGCTCTGGCAGGTGCGCGTGGAACAGGTGGTGCGTCGGCCGGCGGCGTTGCGCTCACGCTGGGCCTTTCAGGGGTGGTCGCCGAACAGCCTGATGACCGGCGACTGGCAGCAAACCGCCGCCCGTTTGCAGGCCGATGCCCTGCGCGATCAATGGCGGCCCCTGCGGGTGACGCGGATCGAGGACGAAAGTGACGGCATCCGTTCGTTTTATTTCGGGCCTGCCGACGGCGCAGGGTTGCCCGCGTTCAAGGCCGGTCAGCACCTGCCGCTGCGCCTGGCGCTTGAAGGCCATACGCCGCCGGTAATTCGCACCTACAGCCTGTCCAGCGCGCCGTCCGACGGATTTTTCCGCATCAGCGTCAAGCGCGACGGGCTCGCCTCGGCGTATCTGCATGATCAGGTGAAGGTCGGCGATCTGCTTGAGGCGCGGGCACCCCAGGGCCGTTTCGTGGTGGACCCGCAAGAGCGCCGGCCGCTGGTGCTGCTGGGTGCGGGCATTGGCGTCACGCCCATGCTGTCGATGCTGCGAGAAGTCATCTACAAAGGCAAACGGGTGCGGGGAGGGCGGGCGACCTGGTTCATCCAGAGTGCCCGTCGTCTGGTCGACCTGGCGTTTCGCGAAGAAGTGGACACACTCATTGCGAAGGCCGGCGATCAGTTGACCGTGATCCGCGTGCTGAGCCAGCCGGAAACGTCGGCGCGTGTGGGTGAAGATTTTCACCTGACCGGCCGCATCGACCTCGGTCTGCTCAAGGCACTGCTGCCGTTCGACGATTTCGATTTCTATGTGTGCGGGCCGGCCGCGTTTACCCAGGAAATCTACAACGGCCTGCGCGGGATGCACATTCGCGACGAGCGCATCCATGCCGAGACCTTCGGCCCGTCCAGCCTCAAGCGCAGCGGCGATTCCCAGGCGATCGCCTTTGAGCAACCGCCCGCTGCGACAGAAGCGGTGCCGGTGGTGTTCGAACGTTCTGCCAAGGAAGCACGCTGGCGGCCCGGCGGTGGCAGCTTGCTGGAACTGGCCGAGAGCCGCGGTCTGAACCCGGAATTCAGCTGCCGCGTTGGATCCTGTGGCACCTGCAAGACCCGGCTAGTCAGTGGCCAGGTGCATTACCCGGTCCCGCCCGCTGAAAAGCCGGCGCCGGACCACGTACTGATCTGCTGCGCAGTCCCGGCTTCAGGGCCGTTGGTGCTCGATCTGTAACCACCCATGCGTGTGCGGGAGAGACGGCGATGAACCCATGGCCAGCGATCGAGAACGATGAAACCCCGATGCCCTATCAGGCCACCGAGCAGGAGATTTCCTGGTTGTTGCCGCAGTCGCTGGCGTCCCTGGCCGGCGAGCTTGCAGAAAACCACGAGCCCATCGACAACCCGGCGACCCTGCGGCTGTTCGTGTGGGTGCGGTCGGTGTCGGGATTCGACCGGCCGCGATAACGGCAACGGTGGGGCAAACAGGACGTTTGCGCTGCCAACGGTTGAAATGAAGCCGCGTCTGGTCGGATGATGTGCGCCGGTTTGCTCACCGTTCGCAGCGGCTCACCGGCGACTCATCCCATCGGGGTGAGTGCCATGATCCGTGCGGCGCTCGTTGCCCTTCACAAGGACGTTCATCTTGATCACCCGCAGAACCCTCATCGGCGCGTCGTTGCTGGCCGTGCCCACGTTGTTGAGCCTTTCCTCACTGGCTGCCGAGCGTCGCGCCGGGCCGTCTTCCGACCTGGCCATTGCGCAGCAACTTGCCGAACTCGAACGTCGCCACGGCGGCCGCCTGGGTGTCGCCATTCTGGACACCTCCAGCCAGCGCCTGATCATCCATCGCGGCGATGAACGCTTTGCCCTGTGCAGCACCTTCAAATGCCTGGCCGCCGCCTGCGTGCTGGCGCGGGTCGACCAAAAGCACGAAGACCTGTCGCGGCGCATCGTCTATTCCGCCGAGCAACTGGTGGCGTATTCGCCGACCACCGAGCTGCATGCGGGCGGGCAGGGGCTGAGCGTGGGTTCGCTGTGCGAGGCGGCGATGACGCTGAGCGACAACACCGCGGCCAACCTGCTGCTCGACAGCGTGGGCGGTCCCGAAGGGTTGACCGCCTGGTTGCGGTCAATGGGGGACACGCAGACCCGCCTCGACCGCCGTGAGCCCGAACTGAATGAAAACCGGCCGGACGACCTGCGCGACACCACCACCCCCGTCGCCATGTTGCAGACACTGAACACGCTGGTGCTGGGTGAAAAGCTGACGCCGGCCTCGCGGGATCAGCTGACGGCGTGGCTGGTGAACAACCAGACCGGGGACAAGAAGCTGCGCGCCGGGGTCCCTGTCAGTTGGCGTGTGGGCGATAAAACCGGCTCCGGGGCCAACAATGCCAGCAACGACGTCGCCGTCATCTGGCCCGGCGAGCGGGGTCCCATGCTGGTCACGGCCTATTACACCGGTTCTAGAGCCAGCGGTGATCAGATCAACGCGCTGATGGCAGACATCGGGCGACTTGCCGCAGCGATGTAAAGGCTGGCTTTCGAAGGGATTGGGACAGGCCGAAAAATCTCGATACACATTGCTTCGATGAATCGGCCGTGCGCAGCCTACCGGTCGTCTCTGCCCACGCCCGATGACGGCGCTGGGCCGGTCTTAGGCCGGGCCTGCTGCGGCCGATGTTGCGCTTAATGGCCGAAAAACGCCTTTCTCTCACGCCAATATATGGCGCATTGATATTAAATTCCCTCCGCTAGACAACTTCAGCCTCGGCCAGCAAAACCGGGCACTTCAGATTTACACGCTGTAAGAAATGGCTGACAGACGCCTCCGTTTTTGCGCGCGGTCTCAAGACTGTCATCAAACAGAAATGTTTCCGGTTTTAAATCTGCCTCGGGTCTTCAACTGTGACCACACACACAAAATTCTCTTGTTGAGGTATTGCCGTGATTCTGCTGACTAAAAAACGCCTGTCGCTTCTGATGGCTTCGATGTGCCTGTCGGGTATGGCACACGCCGTTGATGTGACTGGCGCTGGTTCGAGTTTCGTATTCCCGGTTATCTCCCAGTGGTCGCAGGACTACAGCAAAACTGCTGACAATCGCGTCAACTACCAGTCGATCGGTTCGGGTGGCGGTATCGCCCAGATCAAGGCTGCCACCGTTGACTTCGGCGCGTCCGACGCCCCGATGTCCGCGGAAGACCTCAAGGCCGGCGGTCTGGGTCAATTCCCAAGCGTGATCGGCGGTATCGTTCCGGTCGTCAACCTGGAAGGCGTGAAAGCCAACGACGTGAAATTGAGCGGGCAGGTCCTCGCCGACATCTTCCAGGGCAAAATCACCAAGTGGAACGACCCTGCGATCGTCAAACTGAACGAAGGCGTGAAACTGCCTGAAACCAACATCACCGTCGTTCACCGTTCGGACGGCTCGGGCACTTCCTTCAACTTCACCAGCTACCTGACCAAAGTCAGCGACGCATGGAAATCCGGTCCAGGCACCGGCTCCGCCGTTCAATGGCCAGTGGGCGTGGGCGGCAAGGGCAACGAAGGTGTGGCGGCTTACGTAAAACAGATCAAGGGCTCGATCGGTTACGTTGAATACTCCTACGCCACCAAGAGCGATATCGCTTTCACCCAATTGCAAAACTCGGCTGGCGAGTTCATCAAGCCTGACGCCAAAGCCTTTGCCGCAGCGGCCGACACCGCCGACTGGGCCAACGCCAAAGACTTCAACCTGATCATGACCAACGCGCCGGGCAAGACGGCATGGCCGATCACCGCGACCACCTGGATCATCATGTACAAGCAACCGAAGAACGCCGAGAAAAGCGCGGCTGCTTTCGACTTCTTCAAATGGTCCCTGGAAAAAGGTCAGAGCGCCGCTGAAAAACTGGAATACGTACCTCTGCCTGCATCGCTGGTCAGCAAGATCGAAGACTACTGGAAAACCGAGTTCACCAAGTAACTCGACGTAATCCGGCTTACCCCTGCCACCGAGCGCTCGATGGCAGGGTTTCCTTGCGAGTGGACCTACCATGACTGATAACACCCAATACATGTCCGCTGTGATTCCGGATGCAATATCCGAGAGCGAAAAACGCGCGGCCCGCGATCACCGACACGACGCCTGGTTTCGGCGCACGATGCTGGGAGCGGCTCTGTTGGTGCTGCTGTTGCTGGCGAGTATCGCCGGCTCGACACTCTGGGGCGGTGCCCTGGCATTCAAGACGTTTGGCTTCGAATTTCTTACCAGTACCGAATGGGACGTGGTCAACGGCAAGTTCGGCGCGTTGGTACCGATCTACGGCACGCTGGTCACCTCCTTTCTCGCCCTGCTGATCGCCGTTCCGGTGAGCTTCGGCATCGCGGTTTTTCTGACTGAAGTCGCACCGCCCTGGTTGCGCATGCCCATCGCTTCGGCGGTGGAGCTGCTGGCGGGCATTCCTTCGATCATCTACGGCATGTGGGGCCTGTTCGTGTTCGGCCCGTTCATGGCCCAGTACATGGCCCCGTGGATCAACGACAACCTTGGCGCGCTGCCGCTGATCGGCCCGGTGTTTCAAGGTCCGCCCCTGGGCATCGGCATGCTCACCGCCGGCATCGTGCTGGCGATCATGATTATCCCGTTCATCACCTCGGTCATGACCGAAGTGTTCCGCAGCGTGCCCATCGCCCTTAAAGAGTCGGCTTACGCCCTGGGCGGCACGACGTGGGAAGTGGTCTGGGACATCGTCCTGCCTTACACCCGCTCGGCGGTGGTCGGCGGTGTGTTCCTGGGTCTGGGCCGTGCGCTCGGTGAAACCATGGCGGTGACCTTCGTATTGGGTAACGCGCACCAGTTCTCCGCATCGCTGATGATGCCGAGCAGCTCGATTGCTTCGGTGATTGCCAACGAGTTCAGCGAGGCCTACACCGACCTGCACCGTTCTGCACTGATCGCCTTGGGCTTCCTGCTGTTCGTGGTTACCTTCATCGTGTTGGCGATCGCCCGTCTGATGCTCTCTCGTCTGTCGCGCAAGGAGGGTCTATGAGTAAGGCCGATAACGAAAACCTGTACCGCTCACGCGCCATCAAGAACAGGATCGCGATGGTCCTGAGTTGCGCCGCGACGGCCTTCGGCCTGTTGTGGCTGGTGTGGATTCTGCTGACCACGATCGTCAACGGATTCGAAGCGCTGAACCTGCGGCTGTTCACTGAAATGACCCCGCCACCGGGCTCGTCCGGCGGTCTGGCCAACGCCTTCTACGGCAGCATCCTGATGTCCGGCATCGGCCTGCTGATCGGCACGCCGATTGGTTTGATGGCCGGTATCTGGCTGGCAGAGTTTGCCCGCAACACCAAGCTGGGCAACGCGGTGCGCTTCATCAACGACATTCTGTTGTCGGCGCCGTCGATCGTGCTCGGTCTGTTCGTGTACACCGCGGTGATCCTGCCCCTCAGCGCCGTGACCAACCACCAGGTGGGTTTCTCCTCCATCGCCGGCGCTCTGGCCCTGGCTCTGCTGGTGATCCCGGTGGTGGTGCGGACCACCGACGAAATGCTCCAGCTGCAACCGTCGACCATGCGCGAAGCCGCGTTGGCGCTGGGTGTGCCGCAATGGAAGCTGACGCTGCAGATCGTCCTGCGTGCCGCCAAGGCCGGCGTGGTGACCGGCATTCTGCTGGCGCTGGCGCGCATCACCGGCGAAACCGCGCCGTTGCTGTTCACCGCCTTCGGCAACCAGTTCTGGAGCAGTGACCTGCTCAAACCGATCGCAAGCGTGCCTGTGGTGATCTTCCAGTACGCGATGAGTCCGTTCGATGACTGGCACTCCCTGGCCTGGGCCGGCGCCTTGATTATGACCATGTTTGTGCTGGTACTGAGCCTCAGTTCCCGTCTTCTCCTTTTGCGCAATAGGGCGTCCTGATGAACAACCTTTCCCTTGCCGACGAAAAAACCAAAATCCAGGTACGCGGTCTCGATTTCTACTACGGCACTCAGCGTTCGCTGAAGTCGGTCGACATGATCATCCCGGAGAAGCGCATCACCGCGATCATCGGCCCGTCCGGCTGCGGCAAGTCCACGCTGCTGCGCGTGTTCAACCGCATTTACTCGATGTACCCGAAGCAGGAAGCCAAAGGCGAAGTGATGCTCAACGGTGAGAATATTCTCGCCCCGGGCTACTCGATGAACCGCCTGCGCAGCAACGTCGGCATGGTGTTCCAGAAGCCGGTGCCGTTCCCGATGTCGATCTACGACAACATCGCCTACGCGGTGCGCCACCACGAGAAACTGTCTCGTCGCGAGATGGAAGAGCGCGTCGAGCAGGCCCTGCGCGGCGCGGCGTTGTGGGATGAAGTGAAAGACAAGCTCAAGCAGAGCGCCCAGAGCCTGTCCGGTGGTCAGCAACAGCGCCTGTGCATCGCCCGCACCATCGCGCTGCGCCCGCAAGTGCTGCTACTGGACGAACCGACTTCAGCCCTCGACCCGATCTCCACCGGTCGCATCGAACAGCTGATCACCGAGCTCAAAGAGCAGTTCACCGTGATCATCGTCACCCACAACATGCAACAGGCCGCGCGCTGCTCGGACTACACCGCGTTCATGTTCATGGGCGAACTGATCGAACACGGCGACACCGACACCATCTTCACCAAGCCATCCAAGACCCAGACCGAGGATTACATCACCGGTCGTTTTGGCTGATTGAGGGTATTGCTGGCGCTGTAAAAGGTTTTAGTGGGACCGGCTTTAGCCGGGAAGAGAAAGGTGTGAACGCCATCATTTTGTGCTGTCACCGCTGACGCTTTCCCGGCTGAAGCCGGTCCCACTAAGTCACGCGCGCATCGTAGGACTGGCTTTAGCCGGGAACGCGTCGGCCGCTACACCGGAAATTTGGTGGTGTATTAACCGGCGTCTTCCCGGCTGAAGCCGGTCCTATGGCGGGATCGCGATTTGTCTGTAGGACCGGCTTTAGCCGGGAAGGGGGCAGGCGCTACCGCGCAGAGCTGGTAGCGCTTGAATCCCCCATGAACGCCTCCAGCCGCTTGCGCAGCCAGCGTTCGGCGGGGTCGGTGTCCATGACGCTGAGCCAGACCATCGACAGCTCCAGATTCGGCGTCACGAACGGCAGCGGCTCACCGCGCAGACCGGTCCGGGCCATGGCACGGGTCAGGTGATCCGGCAAGTTGCACAGCAGATCCGTCCCCTCCATCAACGCCGGCAATGTGCTGTATTGCGGCACCGACAGTACGGCGGTGCGCTTGCGCCCGATCGCCGCCAGCCACTCATCCGCAAAGCTTGAAATGTTCGCCACGTGGGAAACCACGACGTGGGGCCGGGTGCAGTATTCATCCAGGGTGATTGGCTCGGGCGAAGAATCGGCCCGCACCACCATCGGCCGCATGATGCGCAGCATTTTTCGCTTGGCATTGGCCGGCAGCTCACGGGTCAGGCAGACGCCGACGGTGATGTCGCCGGACATGAGCAGCTCCGAAACATTCCAGAAATTGACCTGCTTGATCACCAGCACGATGCCCGGCGCTTCTTCACGGATTGCTCGCAGCATCGGCGGCAGCAGGCTGTATTCGACGTCATCGGACAGCCCGATGCGGAAGGTCATGTCGCTGCTGGCCGGATCGAATTCCCGCGTGAGGCTCAGGGCCACGGACATGGCGTCCAGCGCCGGCGACAGGTGACTGATGATCTCGTTGGCCCGCGCCGTGGGTTCCATGCGGTGCCCGACGCGAATGAACAGCGGGTCGTTGAACAGCGCACGCAGGCGGTTGAGGGCAGCGCTGATGGTGGGTTGGCCGAGGAACAGCTTCTCGGCGGCGCGGGTCACGTTACGCTCTTGCATCAAGGTTTCGAACACCACCATCAGGTTGATGTCGGCCTTGCGCAGCTCATTGCGATTCATACATCGTCCCCGTTACCCGACATTCTTCACCCTGCTGTAGAGGTCTGCGACAGATGGACGCAGTTTATGGAGCGCGGTCGTTCGGCGTCCAGCCTTCTTGGCTGAAGCCAGTCCTACAGGTGTATGCGTACGCCCAGTAGGACCGGCTGGACCGCGAATTGTAGGACCGGCTTCAGCCGGGAAGAGGCCAGTGTGTGCGCACTGGATTTTGCGGCATGGCTGCTGATGCCTTCCCGGCTGAAGCCGTTCCTACTGAAAGCACACATACACCTGTAGGACCGGCTTCAGCCGGGAAGAGGCCAGCGTGCGCATCCTCGATTTTGCGGCGTGACCGTCGAGGCCCTGTCTGCCAATACCGGCCGCTCCTGGGTTTTCGCCACGGGCGTACTCATCCCGATGAACTTCAGCAGAACCCCATGAGTCAGCATTAAAACGCTCACCATGAGGCTCCACATTCCATGCAGATTTCCTTGAAAGGCCAGGTCGCCCTCGTCACTGGCGCCAGTTCCGGACTGGGTGCTGGCGCGGCCAGAGGGCTCGCAGCGTCAGGCGCGGCAGTGGTCGTCAACTACCACTCGCAGCCCGAACCCGCGCAGAAGCTTGCGCAAGAAATCATCGACGCCGGCGGCCAGGCCATCGCCATAGGCGCCGACGTGTCCAACGAGCAGGACGTGGAGAAATTGTTCGCCGAGACCCTCAAGGCGTTCGGCCGCCTGGACATCCTCGTCGCCAATTCCGGGCTGCAGAAGGATGCCGCCTTCGCCGACCTGACCCTCGAAGACTGGAACACCGTCATCAACGTTAACCTCACCGGCCAGTTCCTCTGCGCCCGCGCTGCGGTGCGCCAGTTCGCCAAACAGGACATCCGCCTCGAGGTGTCCCGCGCCCGGGGCAAAATCATCCACATGAGCTCGGTGCATCAGGTCATTCCCTGGGCCGGCCACGTCAATTACGCCGCTTCAAAGGGCGGCGTCGATCTGTTGATGCGCAGCATTGCGCAAGAGGTCGGCGAGCAGCGCATCCGCGTCAACAGCGTTGCGCCCGGGGCGATTCGCACGGCCATCAACACCAAGGCCACCAGCGGCGACGCCGAGAAGAAACTGCTGGAGCTGATCCCCTACGGTCGCGTGGGCGAGGCCGATGATGTCGCCAATGCCGTTGTCTGGCTGGCGTCGGATGCGTCCGACTATGTGCATGGCACGACGCTGTTCATCGATGGTGGCATGAGCCTCTACCCGGAGTTCCGCAACAATGGCTGAACACTCTCCGATCCCCGATGAGCAAGAGCCCCAGAACGCCATCGAAGACCACGGCATCATCGGCGACATGCGCAGCGCTGCGCTGGTGGCCGACACCGGCAGCATCGACTTCTGCTGCTGGCCCGATTTCGACAGCCCGAGTATTTTCACCGCGCTGCTGGACACCCCTGACGCAGGGATTTTCCAGCTGGCGCCGATCTTGCCGGATGCCCGTCGCCAGCAGCTGTACCTGCCGCAAACAAACGTGCTGATGACACGCTGGATCGCCAAGGACGCGGTCGTCGAGGTCACTGACCTGATGCCCATTGCGTCCGAAGTCGACAGCCTGCCGCGCCTGATCCGCCGCATTCATGTTCGTCATGGCCAGGCTGCGGTGCGCATGCTCTGCCGGGTGCGCCATGACTACAGCCGGGCTGACACCGCCGCGCAGATGGACGGTGAGGACATTCGTTTTGAGGCCGAAGGCCAGCCTGCCATGCGTCTGGCGGCGACCACCGGATTGATGCTCGAAGGCCAGGCCGCAGTGGCAGAGTTCGAGATGAAGCAGGGCGATATGGTCGAGTTCATGCTCGGCGGTGCCGACGATCCGCTGGTCAAAGCGACCAATTGCGATTGCGATCTGAAAAACACCGTCAACTACTGGCAGAACTGGAGCCGGCATTCCAACTACCGCGGTCGCTGGCGTGAAATGGTCAACCGCTCGGCCCTGGCGCTCAAGCTGCTGACCTCGCGCAAGCATGGCGGTATTGTCGCTGCGGCGACCTTCGGCCTGCCGGAAGAAGAGGGCGGCGAGCGCAACTGGGACTACCGCTACACCTGGATCCGCGACGCCTCATTCACCGTCTACGCCTTTATGCGCCTGGGTTATACCGAGGAGGCCAACGCTTTCATGCACTGGGTCCGCGACCGCATGGGCGATTGCTGCGAGGACGCCAACAAGCTCGGCATTCTCTACGCCCTGGACGGCCGCGAAGAATTGCCCGAAGAAGAGCTGGATCACCTCAGCGGCTACGGCGGTGCGTCGCCGGTGCGCATCGGCAACGAGGCCTACAAGCAGACGCAACTGGACATCTACGGCGAGCTGCTTGACGCGGTGTACCTGGCCAACAAATACGGAGAGGCCATTTCCCACGAGGGCTGGAAGCACGTTACCCGGCTGGTGAACGAGTTGTGCGAAACCTGGAACAGCAAGGACGTCGGGATCTGGGAAATGCGTGGCGACGACCAGCATTTCCTGCATTCGCGGCTGATGTGCTGGGTCGCTCTGGACCGCGCGCTTCGCCTGTCGCTGAAACGTTCCCTGCCGGCACCCTTCGATCGCTGGGACAAGGCGCGCCAGGCCATCCATGACGACATCTGGGACAACTTCTGGGACGCCGACCTGGGCCATTTCGTCCAGCACAAGGGCAGCAAAAACCTCGACGCGTCGATGCTGCTGATGCCGCTGGTGCGCTTCGTCGGTGCCAGCGATCCCAAGTGGCTGAAAACCCTGGAGGCTATCGAACGGACGCTGGTGCGCGACGGCATGGTGTTCCGCTATCGCAATGACGATGACCACCAGGATGGCCTTGAAGGTGAGGAAGGCGCGTTCGTGGCTTGTTCGTTCTGGTACGTCGAGTGCCTGGCCCGTGCCGGGCGCGTGGAGCAGGCGCATCTTGAGTTTGAACAACTGCTGCGCTACGCCAACCCGCTGGGTCTGTATGCCGAGGAGTTCGACGCCCACGGCCACCATCTGGGCAACACGCCGCAAGCCCTCAGCCACCTCGCGCTGATCAGTGCGGCGAGTTTTCTGGACCGCAAACTCGAAGGCAGCCAGACCCTCTGGCAGCCCTGACTTCCGGCATTAAAGGAGAAAATCGATGGCTCATGCATTCAAGGTCGGTGACCACGTGCGCTGGAATTCCGAGGCCGGGCACGTCGTCGGCAAAGTGACCAAGGTGCACACCAAGGAGGTGGAGTTCATGGGCCGTCATCGCCATGCCTCACCCGATGCGCCGCAGTACGAGGTCAAGAGTGACAAGACCGGCCACCTGGCGATGCACAAGGAGGACGCGCTGGAAAAGGCGTGAGCTTCGTTTCTTCGCTGTCGAGGGGATCCGGATACGAAAACGCAGCGATGATGGTCATCATCGCTGCGTTTTTTGGTGGCGGTGATCGGTGCCGTTACGGAATCAGGCGCTGTGCCCGCAACGTATCGAACACGTCAAAGAACGCCTGGTCGCTGGCTTGAAACGCGTTAAAGCCCAGGGCTCGGCTTTTCGACATGTCGGTCACCACTTCGATCGGGCGGCCGAGGTCGGCATCGGTGTGCCATGGCGAAATGAGGCGCGTGATATCGGCTTCTTTCAGACCGTGAGTGCGGACCAGTTCGTCCCATGCGGCCTGATCGTTTGCCATCTGCTCTTCCAGTGGGGAAACCTTCTCCGGGAATTCGGCAGGGTGCACACCGAAGTACTCGGCGATCTGGCCCCACATCCACTTCCAGCGAAACACGTCGCCGTTGGTGATGTTAAACGCCTGGTCCGCCGCAGCGGGCGTGGTCGCCGCCCACAGTTGCTGCTTGGCCAGTTGCCGGGCGTCGGTCATGTCGGTGAGGCTGTCCCACTGCATGCGGGAGCCGGGGAACACGAACGGGCGGCCGGTCGCTTTGCAGATCGACGCATACACCGCGAGGGTGGTCGCCATGTTCATCGCATTGCCCACCGCGACGCCGGTGACGGTGTGCGGACGGTGCACGCTCCAGGTAAATCCATCGCGTTTGGCGGCGGCAAAGACTTCATCTTCCTGGGCGTAGTAAAAGTTTTCGATGTCCAGCCGACCTTGGGACTCGCGGAACGGGGTCTGCGGCAGGGTGCCTTTGCCGTAGGCTTCGAACGGGCCAAGGTAATGCTTCAGTCCGGTGACCAGCGCGACATGTTTGACGCTCTTCGCCGGGCTCAGGGCGTCCAGCACGTTGCGCACCATGGCCGCGTTGACGCGAATGTTTTCGGCTTCGGTCGCCTGACGCGACCAGGTGGTAAGGAAGACGTGGCTCGGTTTGAGGTCCGCGAGGGCCTGCTTGACCGATGCCGGGTCTTGCAGATCCGCTGCGACGGGGATCACGCCCGGCGTTTGCGAGGGACGGCGGGAAAGGGCGGCCACCTGCCAACCGTTATCGAGCAACAGTTGAGTGGTTGCGCTGCCGACGATGCCGCTGGCGCCGACGACCAAGGCCGTTTGAGTCATGGGGGTCTCCTGATTGATCGAGTGAAACGGGCTTCATAATCATGCAGCCCTCAGGTTTCAGAACGGCAGCGGCGTCGATAGGTTCACCGCGATTGGCCGGGTGCGACCTCACACCGCGCTTGATCACCCTAACAGTCGCGCCGCGCCATACATGCCAATGGCAAAGATTATGTGCCCGACCACGTTTTGCAGCCGCGCCACGGTCGGCTGCGGTGCCTTGTTGCAGGCGACCCCGACACCCATGCCGGGCTGCAGGATGAACCAGCCGGCGCCGACGGTGACCAGCCCGACGATCAGGGCCGGGAGGAAGGTCGGCCCATGCGCCCATTGCACGCCCCAGATGAATAACAGCGCGGCGGCGAACAGCACGCCGACGGTGTAATGCATGAACCAGCCAATCGCCAGTTCATTGGGGACGGGAGGGGAAGTACCGATGCCACCGCGGTGCACGAACTGTCCCTTGGGCATCCCGGCAAACCAGCGCCCGACGAGGTGCCAGGGCGGGGTCGGCAAACCCAGCACCGCTTTCAGCAACAACGCCCAGAGATCCAGCAGCGCAGTGCCGCCCATGCCGATGAGAATTGCCAGGTAAATGAATTCGAACATGTCCGTCCCTGCGTCGATGGGCGAGTGATGGGCGGACACGTTAGCAGTTTTGACAGAGAAAGCGCGCCGGTTGACTGCACGCGACGCTTTGGTGGGATCGGCTTCAACCGGGAAGAGGCCTGCATGAACACCGCTGGGTTTGCGGTGTGACAGCGGCCGCCTTCCCGGCTAAAGCCGGTCCCACATTCAGGTTCGCAGCCAGTCCCATTGACTGCACGCGACGCCTTGGTATGACCGGCTTCAGCCGAGAAGAGGCCTGCATGAACACCGTGAGATTTGCAGTGCGACATCCGACGCCTTCCCGGCTAAAGCCGGTCCCACATTCAGGTTCGCAGCCAGTCCCATTGACTGCACGCAATTCCCCTAGTGGGACCGGCTTCAGCCGGGAAGAGGCCTGCATGAACACCGTGAGATCTGCAGTGTGACATCCGAGGCCTTCCCGGCTAAAGCCGGTCCCACATTCAGGTTCGCAGCCAGTCCCATTGACTGCACGCAATGCCCTTAGTGGGAC
>LIDZ01001210.1_pt1 | contig 18863 bp, 17 predicted proteins | sample 644651 | NCBI WGS metagenome assembly LIDZ01 (sample SAMN03856242, study PRJNA289617) | food metagenome | isolation source: wine grapes on drying loft during traditional withering process | host: Vitis vinifera cv. Corvina | place: Italy: Gargagnago di S. Ambrogio di Valpolicella | collected 2014-01 | reverse complement strand
GAGAATGATTAGAACTTAACGTGTAATCTAACTGTAACATTACTTGGTCAAAGGTATATAATTTCCCGTGTCGTGTTTTTTTATAAAAAGTGTACTGAAAAAACCTGAAAATAAAAAAGAGAATAGCATCGGATTTATTGTTTTTCTCATAACCGATAGAAAGAAATGCAACATTTATCTCTGATATCGCTGGTTTCTTACAAAAAAAAGGTAGGTTTAGCCGAATGATGCCTATTGTTATGAAACCTATCATATTAAACCGAAAACGCAACGGAATTCCCGTGTTTTTTAATCTGAAAGTTACAATAATTTTGTTGTATATTTTAATGGATGAAAGTATAATAGAAACAGTGATTAATTAAAATGGCTCACTTTGTCCTGTAATCAAATCGGGAGGGAGTTATTTTTTTGATGGGTTGCTAATCGAATTACAGGATCCAGAGTTTTACACTCTTTTCCAAATAAAATAAAAAAGGAGGTCTGTCGAATGAAAAAACTAGTAAGTATTGTTTTAGCAGCAATGGCAGTATTTTTGTTAGCTGCCCCTTCTGCACACGCGGCTGGCGCTATCACAGCAGACGAGCAACGTATTTTAACAGAGATGGACAAAGGTCTTACAGTAAGCAATAAAACGTTCAACTTTGCAGCTTCAGATCGTGCTCAAGCAGAGAACTACTTGAAACAACACGATGTCTCTTCTGCAAAGGTTGATGCAGTTGTTGGATACATCCAACAAGCACGTGCACTAGCTGCAGCTCAAAAGGTTGATACTACAAACATCAACAATTTGACTGACTTGATCAAAGCATTTCCACGCAACGTGATCAACGATTTGAAGGATATTGTAACTTCAGCAGCTAATGTGCTAGGTTTAACTGCGACTTTTGGTCAAGGTACTGTATCTATTACTGAAAAAGTTGGAAACAACGGATCTACAACAGCTACACGAGCTAAAAGAAATGTTGTTTATTCTTCTGGTAGTGCTGTAAAACAAACAGGTGCTAATTATGCAGTAAGTTTTGCATCATTCGGAAGTTTATTGGTACTCGCAGCAGGTGCGTTTGTCATAGCTAAAAAGCGTGTTGCCTAATAAAACTTCTTGGCTAAAGAGACTTGGGGCGGCATTTGTTGCCCCAGTTGTTTTTTTAGTAATCGGATATTCTCTCATGTACGTAATCGGAAAACCTGTCATTCAATTCGTGACCTCATCGATACAATTATTTCTACTAGCAGATGTGCCAACATTTGACGCTCAAAAAGTTGAAGATTTTACAGCGGTTAAAGATGAAGAAGTTCAAACAAAGGTTAATGAAAATAATGAACTTCCCTCCAGTGAATTGGATTATCCAGTAGGAGGACAACAATATGGTAGAATACTTGTTTCGAAAATCGGATTGGATGTTCCGTTGTATTTTGGAGATACCGAAGAACTTTTACGATTAGGTGCTGGTCAATTTATGGGCTCTGTCTATCCTGGCGAACAGGGGACTAGCTTGATTGGTGGACACAACGTGGATGGTTTTGGCAAATTAGCAATGATAAATATTGGTGATGAGATTCAAATCCAGACTACCTATGGAAATTATGTGTTTACTGTTTCCAATAAAGAAGTCGCAAATAAAGACGATGAAGCGATCAACGATCGTATTTACCAAAGAGATAATCGAACAGCACTTCTGTATACTTGCTATCCCATTGATAGCTTAGGGATGACTGATGAACGACTGTTTATTACTGCAGACTATACATCGGGTCCAATTATTAATGAGAACGAATAGGGGAGAAAGATGAAAAAATATAAAAAAATTTCACGTTGGCTATTAGCCTTCATCAGTTCCCTGTTATTATTCTCGTTATTGGCTCTGACTTGCGTAAAGATAACCCTGTTTAACCAAGAATTCATGGTGGATCAAATCCATCAGGCTGATTATGTAACTAGAGTACAAAAAGACGTTACTCAAGCTATTCAAGACTATGGACGAGGCAGTAATATCCCGCCAGATGAGCTTTCTAATGTTGTACCAAGAGAATTAGTGGAAGAAAATGTTGATAACTACATTCGCGGCATTTATACAGGGGTACCTTTTAAGATAGTTGGAAAAGAAGAGCTAGCTGAAAATATTCAGAAAACTGTTGAACGCTATGCATCAGAAAAAGGGATTGAGATTGATGAAGGAACTCAAAGTAGTATTACTCAGCTAAATGAGGCAGCTGCAGGAGCTTTCGAAACTTATGTCGCAATTCCTTATTTGTTAGAATATGGACAAAAAGTGATGGCCTATAATCAAACGTTAACGCTGTTAATGAGTATTGTTGGGGTAGCTTTTTTACTTGTCTTCATTGGTTTGATGATTACAGTTCGATGGTTACATCAACGCCTGCGTTTCGCAGGTGCTGTTATTGGTGGTGCTGGTTTGATGATGGCTGTCTTACCAGTGTATATTTATCTAAGCGGGATTATCGATAGATTAGGAATTACATCTGAAGGATTGTATCACTTCGTCACCAGTTACTTGAAAGCTTTTGATTTAAACTTTGTAAAAGTTGGGATTATTTGCTTAGTAGTTGCAACAATTCTCGTGTTAGTCAGTGAAGTATTGCGTCGAAAAAATGTTAGTCGGATAAAGGGAGATTAGAATGGAAGAAACAATTAGCTTAGGGGAAATCGTTGATATCCTAAAAAAACATATAGGTATGATACTTGTTAGTACACTAGCAGGTATATTAATTGCGGGTGCAATTACCTTCTTTATCATCACCCCTAAATATACGGCCTCAACACAGATGATTGTCCAATCAAGTGCAGTTGAGAACCAAAATACTAATTTACAAAATGATATTAATGGTAATGTCTTGTTGATCAATACATATAAGGACATGATTACTGGCGATTTAGTCATCGATGCTGCTCGAGATCAATTGCAAGCAGAAAATAACTATAGTCTAACTAGTGAAGAGCTAAGAGAAATGGTTGAAGTCGAACAATCTCAGAATTCACAGATATTCCAAGTGATAGCAACTGCTGAACATCCGCAGGAAGCGGCTGTTATTGCTAATAAAGTTTCACAAATTTTTCAAAATAAAGCGCAAGAAGTTCTAGCTATCAATAAAGTAACTATTACTTCTAATGCCCAAACACCCACCAAACCAGTTTCACCCAACAATAAACTGAATTTAGCAATTGGAGCAGTTTTAGGGATTTTGCTTGGAGCTGGAGTTACCTTTTTAATTGAGTTTCTAGATAAAACGGTGAAAGACGAGCGTTTTATTGTTGAAACATTAGATTTGCCTATTTTAGGTCAAGTAACTGAAATGGGTAAAAAGGAATTACGTGATAGCCGGGCCACTAAATCTCCGCAGGCCGTTAGTCCAAAAGTGTCAACAAAACAAACAGTAGGTAGACGACAATCAAGAAAGCGAGTGTAGGAAGAAGTCATGGCTAAGAAAAAAAATGAAATTTTACCTGTTGCATTAGTAGCAGCAACCGATAACTTCTCAACCACGACTGAGCAATATCGGACTATTCGGACCAATATTAGCTTTTCATCAGCAGATAGAGAAATTAAGACATTAGTTGTTACATCTTCGGGACCATCTGAAGGAAAGTCAACAAGCTCCGCAAACTTAGCAGTCGTTTTTGCAAGTGCGGGAAGTAAAGTATTATTGGTTGATGCTGATTTAAGAAAGCCCAGTGTGGCGATTAGTTTTAGATTGCCAAATGCGACCGGTTTAAGCAACTTATTAACCAATCGTGAAGCAACAATTGATCGGTATTATCAGCCAGGCCCAGTGGACAACTTGTTTATCATGACAAGCGGACCCAAACCGCCGAATCCATCAGAGTTATTAGGATCACAACGTATGCTAGACATCATGGCTGTCATGCGTGAAGAATTTGATGTAATCATCTTCGATATGCCACCTGTTGTAACTGTTACTGATGCCCAAATTCTGGCTGCTCATACAGATGGCACATTATTAGTGGTTCGAGAACGTAAAACAAAGAAACAAGATGTAGTTAAAGCGAAAGAATTATTGAAACTAGCAAAGGCCAATATCTTAGGTGTAGTGTACAACGGTAAGAAAAAAGGCGACTCAGCTGGTTACTATTATTACGGCTAGGAGGAACAAGGATGTTGGATCTACATTGTCATATTCTACCGGGGGTTGATGATGGTGCCCAGACGATTGATGATAGCTTGAAAATGGCAAATAAAGCCGTTAAGCAGGGAATTACCCACATCCTTTGCACCCCGCACCATAACAGACGGTATCAAAACCCTAAGTCAGAAGTGATGTCTGCAGTGGAAGAGTTACAAGCTGTATTAGATGAAAAGGGCATACCGTTGATTCTATTTGAAGGGCAAGAAGTACGAATACACGATCAACTAGTTCAAGAAATCGAACAGGACCGTATTCTTTTTATCGATGTGACGGACCAATACTTATTGATTGAGTTCCCAACAGCCGAGATTCCTCACTATGCTGAATCTGTCTTGTATGAACTATGCCAAATGGGAAAAGTACCTGTCATCGTCCATCCAGAACGAAATCTTGGATTTCAAGAAGAACCAAATCAGCTACTGTATTTTTTGAATATGGGTTGTTTAGCTCAACTCACGGCACCAAGTATTGTTGGTGTATTTGGAAAGCCGGTTCAAAAGTTAAGCCACAGGCTCATCAAAAACGGATTAGTACAGATGGTGGCTTCGGACGCTCATAACCTGAAACAAAGGGATTTTTATTTAAAGGAAGCTTCAGAGTATATAGTAAAGCATTTCGGGGAATCACGTTGGGAACAAATGGATCAGATGTGTCGTGACGTCGTGAACGGTGATCCAGTAGTACCTTTTGATTATCAAGAGTTATTGTGAACCACTGGGAAAAAGTTGTGTGAATAGTGGTTATTATTTTTTGTAAGTAACTTAGCTGTTTATTTAGTATAAGATTATTTTTTTATTAGTGGATTATCTGTTAGCTATTAAGAACGGAGAGTGTTACATGTGATTCTTCCACAACTTTCGAATAGCTCATAGTAGTGAAGTTCACAACCGATAACAAGTGACCAGGGAAATCGTCTGTAAGCATGTTGACAGGTACCTATAATGAAATAAATGTGGCTTCAAATTGCGTTTAACGGCAGCCATCATTGTTATAAACGGTACCTGTAGGCTTAACAATCTTACTTAGTGTGAATATTCCACGATTAATACTTTTTGCTGGTTTTAAGATACTTAACATTTGTTTTCATCAACAAATAGGATGTAAATATGATTTATAAACCATTTTTTAATTAAATGTTTCCGAGCTGATATTTATGGATTTATCTGGAACGAAAATGAAGATATCTTTAAAAAGATTCTAAAGTATAAAGAAATGTAACACTTTCTGACTATGTTCGAATTTGGAATTTCATCAGAATTTTAAAAAAGTAAAGAAGGGTTTCAGGTATTTAATACATTTTTTTCATGCTTACTGTTGCTTATGTATCTTTTGTTAGTGCTAGCTAGTCCCTAAAAGATATTGAAAAATGTAGATTTAATAATAAATTAAGAATGTAGAAGAAGTGTTGGATGTAGTATAGGGGTAATTTTTCTATATTCAGCTATTTAGTACCTCAGGGGGAGTTAAATTTGGTTGTTTTAACCAGAAAAAGAAAAATTATAATTTTAGTTGCCTTAGATGCACTGTTAATAACGTTAGCGAATATCGGATCATACTATTTTATGAGACCTTTGATTCCTGTATCGATCAGTTTCATCGGTATAACAACTATTTTATCTGTTGGATTCTATTTATTTTACGGTTGCCTCACACATGTCTTTACAAGAATTAATCGTTACACAAATCTTAAGGAAATGAACGCGATATTTCTAGCAAGCTCAGGTGCAGCGATTTCGACCACGGTTATTCTCTTTTTTCGTACAAGACCTTATAGTCTTCGCTTGATTTTGTTTACATATCTTTTATCTACGTTCCTAATAATTACAAGCCGACTTGTTTGGCGTTTATATAATGAGATGAAGAATTCTCGAGGGTTCATTGCAGAAAAAAGTACTCGTACTCTAATTGTTGGGGCTGGTGAAGGTGGAAGAATACTTTATAACAGCTTAATTGGATCGAAGACCGCTCATGAGATTAACGTCATTGGTTTCGTTGATGATAATCCTAATAAATTTGGTACATATTTATCAGGTATCAAAGTTTTGGGAGCCGTCAGTGATTTGAATCAGCTAATTAATGAGAATAGTATTGAAATGATTACAATAGCAATTCCCTCTCTTAATCGAGTTAGATTAAAAGAAATTTTTGAGCAGGTTGAGAATTCGCATGTTAAAGTAAATGCTATGCCCTCAATGGAAGAATTGGCAGCTGGAAAAATTACTATCTCTAAGCTAAAAGAAATCGATGTAGTTGACCTTTTGGGACGTGATGAAGTTCAACTTGATATTGAATCGATCAAAGACCAGTTAACTGACAAAGTAATATTAGTTACTGGAGCTGGAGGTTCTATCGGTTCTGAGATTTGTCGACAAGTAATCAAATTTAATCCAGAAAAGCTTTTGCTATTGGGACATGGAGAAAATTCTATTTATTTAATTGATAGGGAGCTAAATAATAAGTATAAAGAGAAAATCACGCAGATTGTTCCAATAATTGCCGATGTTCAGGATGTTCAAAGAATATATCAAGTAATGCAAGATTACCAACCAGATATAGTATATCACGCTGCAGCACATAAGCACGTTCCAATGATGGAATACAATCCACGAGAAGCATTAAAAAATAATGTCTACGGAACAAAAAATGTTGCAGAAGCATCCAAAAAATTTAACGTTAAGAACTTTGTAATGGTTTCTACTGATAAGGCAAATAATCCTCCAAACGTAATGGGGGCAACGAAGAGAATTGCTGAAATGATTGTGACTGGTCTAAATGAGACGGGATGCACAAAATTTTCTGCAGTTCGTTTTGGTAATGTGCTGGGTTCAAGAGGTAGTGTCATCCCTATTTTTAGAGAGCAAATCTCTCAAGGTGGACCAATAACAATAACTGATTTTCGTATGACTCGGTATTTCATGACTATACCTGAAGCTAGTAGGCTAGTGATTCAATCGGGTGCCTTAGCAAACGGTGGTGAGATATTTGTTTTGGATATGGGAGAACCTGTAGCAATTGTTGATCTGGCGAGGAATATGGTCAGACTCTGTGGTTATTCTGAAGAGGAAATAGAAATAATAGAAACTGGAATCCGACCGGGAGAGAAATTATACGAAGAGTTACTTCTTGACAAGGAGAGAAATGATACGGAAGTGTATGAGAAAATTTTTGTTGGTAATATAAAGGGATATTCACTAAATGAAGTTGTGAATTTCATTAATAGTTTATCTGATAATGATGAGGAGATTTCAAAATCATTGATTGATTACGCTAATAAATCAAGTAAGTAAAGATAGGAGTAAATTGATATGGACAATATACCTTTTTCACCACCAGATATAACCGAAGAGGAAATAGCTGAAGTTGTTGATACTTTAAGGTCTGGATGGATAACCACTGGTCCTAAAACTAAAAAATTCGAAAAAGAAATTTCTAAGTACTGTGGTACCGTTAATACTAATTGCCTAAATTCAGCAACAGCTTGTTTAGAAATGACATTAAGACTTTTGGGTATTGGAGCAGGTGATGAAGTAATTACGACAGCGTATACTTACACAGCCACAGCTAGTGTGATTGATCATGTAGGTGCCCATATTATTTTGGTGGATACGGAACCAGGTTCATATCAAATGTCTCTTAAATGTATAGAAGAAGCTATTAGTGACAAAACGAAAGCAATAATTTCTGTTGATATTGCTGGAGTACTGAGTGATTATGAAAGCCTATTTTCTTTAATTGAAAGCAAAAAAAATATCTATTCCGCTAATAATGAAATACAAGAATTATTTGGACGGATTGTTTTAATTGCTGACGGCGCTCATTCTTTTGGTGCTAAGGTCGGTGAGAGAAAGTCTGGAAATTTAGCAGATTTTACAAGTTTTTCTTTTCACGCTGTAAAAAATTTAACAACAGCAGAAGGCGGAGCGGTAACCTGGAAAGATTTGGGAGAAGAATGGAATGAAAGAATATATAGATCTATCAATACTCTCTCTTTGCATGGTCAAACTAAAGATGCTTTAGCAAAAACTCAGTTAGGGTCTTGGGAATACGACATAATATCACCTGCCTACAAATGCAATATGACTGATATACAGGCATCACTAGGATTAATACAGCTTAAGAGATACCCTAACTTGCTAAAGAAAAGAAAAGAGATTGTAGAAGTTTATAAGCAACTAATTGACAAAAGGAAAATTGAACTAATAAACCATGCTAATTCTAGTATGCATTTGATGATGACACGTTTGATAAGTGATAAAATTACGAGAAATGAAATGATTAATATTTTTTCGGATAAGAATATAGGAGTAAATGTTCATTACAAACCATTACCACTCCTAACCGCGTATAGTAATATGGGGTTTGAAATAAAAGATTTTCCAAACGCATATAATATGTATTTGAATGAGATTACTTTGCCGCTTCATACTAAACTAACTCAAAAAGATATTGAAAGAATCTGCGATGTTTATAATTTTGAAATAACAAAATAGGAGTTGAAATATGAAAAAAGTACTTATATTGGGTGTAGCATCAGTTCAACACGATGCTATTGAATTTTTAAAAAATAATTATAATGACATAGAAGTACATGCAATTGCAAGAGGGGCTGATGGACCTGGAGCCAATGCAGCTGATGTATTTACGAAAATAAATATTCTTGAGGTTGATAGTGTAAAAAAATATATCCTAACTAATAACATTGATGTGATTTATTCCGTGGGCTCAGATTTATCAATGCCAGTCTCTACTACGATAAGTGAAGAATTGGGGTTACCACACTTTGTATCCAATGTTACTGCCAAAATTTGTAATAATAAAGATTTAATGAGGGAAAGTCTAGGTCTAAATTTTAAAGGTAATATTCCCTTCCAACCGTTATCTTCTATAAAGCAGTTTGATGTAAATAGATTTCCGAAATTTCCACTATTTTTGAAGCCTGCTGATTCGCAAGGGCAAAGAGGAATAACTAAAATCGATCAGCCCGAAGAAATCAGCCAGTACTTTGATTACGCACAGTCATTTTCACGTTCTGGTATTGTGATTGTTGAGCAGTATATAGAAGGGGATGAAGTTTCTGTAAATGGGTATATGGTGAATGGTAAGTTAGCTTTCTGCGAAATTTCTGACAGAATCACTTGGAATAAATATGAAGGCCTAATTCAAAAACATCAAATTCCTACAAAACAATCTGGAAATTCTGATTCTGAAGTGTTTGATTTACTTCAGCGAGTAGCTAATAAGCTGTGCATTTTGAACGGTCCGATTTATGCACAAATTAAAATTGAAAAAGATATGCCGTATCTAATTGAAGTGACCCCAAGATTGGATGGCTGCCATATGTGGAAATTGATCAAAGTAAAATATGGTTTTGATATTTTGAGATTGACATTTGACCATTTGCTGTTTAATGATGTGAGTGAATTATCCAAAATAGAAAGTATTGTAGGTAGTGGCAAATGCAGAGATATTAATACACTTGAGTTTTTATGCCAAGAACCTGACACTAAAGCACATTATCCTAGTGACTTTAAAATAGGTGCATTAGAATATTATCAATATTATCAAGAAGGTGATACGATTAGAGCTGTGAATGGTAAGTATGAGAAGATAGGTTACAAAATTTATTGATTGATAGATGATATCTGTGTTTTTTAATTCGAATTAACTAATAAATCATATTGATTACATTTTTCGTTGGAAATTTAGGTTTTTTTTAGTGTAATCATGTGTTTTATGGAAGGGTTAACTATAAACATGAAAATTGTGATTACAGGTTCAAGTGGGTTTATAGCGAAAAATCTGATAGTAAACCTAAAAAATAAAAAAAATATTGAGTTAGTACTGCTAACTAGGAACAGCAATTCTGCATTTTTTACTGATTACTCGATTAATTCTTTAGTCAAACTAATTGAAGGAGCTGATTGTATTATACACTTAGCTGCTAAGCGATTTACTCAGTCTTCTTTTGCCGAAGTTTCTAAAAATGCTTTTCTTACGGAAAGGATTATAGATGCAGGGATTATTTGTAATGTAAGTAAAATTATCAATATTTCTTCAATTTCTGTATATTCTGATCAGCATGTTTTACCATGGAAAGAAACTCAAGTGGTAAAACCCAAAAATTATTATGGATTGAGCAAGTATACTTCTGAAGAGATATCTAGACTTATGATTGGAAAAGCGAGTACAATTTTATATAATTTGCGTTTAGCGCATGTGTTCGGAGCAAATGAGCAAAATAATTACATGATTAATCTTTTTCTTAGACAGGCACATTTAGGTAAAACACTAAATGTTAATGCTGTTCAGGGGAAAAGAGAATTTATCTACGTAAGGGATATTACTTCTGCGATTGAGGCATGTATTTTTGACACTAGTAACGATGCAGCTTTAACATTAAATATTGGTTCTGGGGAATCATTAAGTAATTTGGAAGTAGCGAATATTATATCTAATGTGTTTGGGGTTTCCGAACCTATCATCTTAAACCAATTGCCTGATAAAACGCAGGATAGTTCTTACATGGATTCATCTTTAGCCTTAGAAAAAATAGGATTCAAGTCAAAATATAGTTTTAAAGAAGCAATAGAAGAAATTCGGCTGAGTATGGGAGACTTAGAAAATGTACAAGAGTTTGTTTAAAAGGGGATTAGATATTTTAATGTCTTTGTTATTGTTATTGCCTATTATATTAATATGTGTGCCATTTGCTGTTGCGATAAAAATTGAAGATCATGGTCCTGTAATGTACAATGGTGAGCGGTTGGGAAAAAATATGAGAAAATTTAAAATGTTTAAACTAAGAACTATGGACCATAATGCTCCTGATGTAAGAAATTCTGATGGAAGTACCTTTAATTCTTACAATGACACAAGAGTAACCAAGGTTGGTAAATTTTTAAGAAAATCGAGTATTGATGAACTACCACAGATATTGAATGTTCTAATTGGAGATATGAGTTTTGTTGGGCCAAGGCCAAGTCCTTTAGGAAATGAATCGAGATACACAGATGAATTTAAGATAAAATTTAGTGTTCGCCCGGGTATAACTGGGTTAAATCAAGCGCTTTTGAGAAATACTGCTACAATGGAAGAAAGAACTAAAAATGATGTATATTACGTTATGAATTTATCACCAATTTTGGACTTGAAAATAGTTGTTATGACCTTTTTTTCAGTTTTAAAACAAAAAAACATTGCTAGGAATGATTAAATGGACTCCAAATTGTTAATACTAGTTACTAATTATTACCCATATTTTAGGGGGGAAGAATATTTAGAAACGGAAATAGACTTCCTTTGTAAACGGTACACTAGAATACTAATTATTCCTACGATGGTCAACCAAAATATGAAAATGACAAGATTTACTCCGGAAAATGTAGATATTTTAGATATAAAAGTAGACTTGGATATTAGGAATAAAATCAGGTTTCTTTTTTCAAAAACGAACAATAATCCGATGTTAAAGAAAAATGCAACTTCTATTGGCAAGTTGATGTATCAAAAATATTTTGAAAATAGAGCTAACTACGTATTCAATCTTATTAATAAGCAGCTTAACGAAATAATAATTGATTATACACAAATTGATATCTATAGTTATTGGTTGTATATAACTGCTAGAGTTTCAATTCAAATAAAGGAATACCTTTTGTCAAATGGCAGTCCTGTTAATAGAATTGTTAGTAGAGCACATCGATACGATCTTTATGAAAACGAATCTCTGTTGAATTATCTTCCCGAAAGGGAGTATTTATTAAGCAATTTAGATGAGGTGTTTGTATGTTCTAAAGATGGATCAGATCATTTGAAATCGTATCATCCAGGTTATGACAATAAAATATCTATTTCCTATCTTGGCGTAGATTCAGGAAATTTCTCGCCAGAGAGAAAGAGCGGAAACAATATAATTGTTTCTTGTTCGGGTATTAGAAAAGTCAAAAGATTGAATTTATTAATAGCAGGTCTTCAAGAACTAGAGCGAAAAAATATAAGTTACAAATGGTATCATTTCGGAAATGGTAAAGATTACGAAAAAATAACTAAGTTAGCAAAGAGAAAACTAAAACAAGAAAATTTTGAGTTTATGGGTTCAGTAAGTAATCAAAGCTTAAAAGAATGGTATGATAACAGTAATGTAGATATATTTATCAACGTATCATCGTCTGAAGGGGCACCAGTATCAATTATGGAAGCTATGGCAAGAGGAATTCCTATTATTGCAACAGATGTTGGAGGCACAAGAGAGATGATAGACGGTAATGGTATCCTTCTTCCTAAAAACATTTCACCAAAGGCTATAAGTTGTGCTATTGAGAAGGTTTTAAATAGTGATAATTATGAACAAATATCGATAAAATCATACGAAATATGGAACTTAGTGTTTAATTCAAATAAAAATTATAAATATTTTTCGAAATCTATAGGATGTAGTAATATTGACTAAATATGAGTAAAATAGTACTCAATAACTGTATACTATTCTAGTAAATTTGATAGGATTAGCTTTCAAAGAACCAGCAAATATTTAATAGACTTCAATCTTGCAACTGATTGATGGAAGGAAATGATTGAAAATATGAGAGTTGTCGCAAAAAACGTTTCTTATACATTCATATCCAATATCGTAGGATTGTTTATTTCTACTGTTTTGGTACTGATTGTACCAAAATTTATTAGTGTAGAAAATTATGGATTATGGCAGCTCTATATTTTTTATAGTTCGTATACGAGCTATTTATCGTTAGGAATGACTGACGGGGTGTACTTAAAAATCGCTGGGAGTTCCTATGGTGATTTAAATAAAAACGAAATGAAGTCTCAGTATCGTGTTATTCTGACGTTTAACCTGTTGATTTTAACCATATTTGGAATAAGCTTGTGTATAGTTGACAGATATAATATAAAGAACTTGATTCTATTTTTTTCTTTTTTTTCTGCATGTATAATCGTTCCCAGATCATTGTTTACGTTTATTTTGCAGGCAACTAACCGAATTAAAGAATATGCAATTACTATACTTTTAGAAAGAGTAATCTATTTTATTTTGATCATTTTATTCTTGGTATTAGGAGTTAGAAGCGTCCCGATACTGATTTGTACAGATCTAATTGGTAAAGCTCTCTCATATATATATACAATGTATTTATGTAAGGATATATTACACAGCAGATCAGTGGGATTAAAAGCTACTATGTTACTAACCAAAGAAAATATATCTATTGGTAGTAAACTCTTAATTGCAAATTTATCCAGTATGTTAATTATCGGAGTTTTAAGATTTAGCATTGAGAGAGTCTGGGATATAGCAACATTTGGTAAAGTTTCACTTACACTTAGTATATCGAACATGTTAATGATTTTTATTAATTCAGTGGGTATCGTAATTTTACCAGTAATAAAAAACTATGATCCCCAAAAACTCGTAAAAACATATAAAAGTCTAAGAGTCCTTTTATCTTCGGCGCTCTACTTTATTTTACTTGTGTATTTCCCAGCCAATGTACTAATATCTTATTTACTTCCAAACTATGCAGATAGTGTAAAATTTGTAGCATTATTATTTCCTATGTGCGTATTTGAAGGAAAAATGGCTATGCTAATTAATACATATATGAAAGCATTACGTTTTGAAGCTAAGTTGATGGTTTTCAATCTATATTCTGTAATGTTAAGTTTTTTATTAGCGTTAGTTTTTGCTTTTGGTCTGAAAAATCTTAATATGACAGTATTGTCTATTGTACTTTCTATTATGTTTAAAGCAATAATTGCTGAGAGATTTTTGTCCAAGGAAATGAAGATTCGATTAGATAAATATATTTTACTTGATATTCTTGTGACTTTCTATTTCATTTTTTTAGCTTGGATTTTTACTAATGTAGTTGGTTTCTTACTATATCTAGTCATGTTGGTTATCTATTTAATCATGAACAAGAAAACGATTATAAGTTCAGCGTTTTTTTTCAAAGGGAGAGAAATCAGAAATGACAAATAAGTTAAAGAAAGAAGAATTTTTAGTTTACTCGGCGCTGTTATTTAGCTTTATCCTCTATTTGATAGGGTATTTTTTTTCTAGCAATGAAATAATTCTTTTCGGTACAGTTCTAATTCTATTAGGTAATTTAATCTATTCATTTAATGATTTTGTTGGGAGAAGCATATTCTTTTCTTTCAACGTAACTTATTTTACTTTTATAATGGCAAGACCGCTAGTTAAAATAATATTTGGATATAATGATATCTATAATACCACAAAATATGGTTTTGATTTTTTCTCTGAAACTGTGACAATTCATATTTTCCAAGTAATATATCTGGGGCTTTTTGGATTGACATTGGGCTATCTTTACTTTGAAAAGTATAAAAACAGTGAATGGCAGCCGAATATAGATAGAAAAAACAAAACTTTTATAGATGCAATTAAGTTAGTTTCACTTTTGGTTTTCTATTCCTCTTTTATATTTTCTCTATTAATCACAATAGAAAAGGCAGGATTTTCGAATAGTGAGGGATATTATAGTGTTTATAGTTCCTATAGTTCTAGGTACCCTTTCATTTTCACTAAGATTTCTGAAATGAATCAAATCAGTCTATTTGTTTTCTTAGGTTGCTTACCTTCAAGAGGTAAGGCTTTTTTTCCAGTTTTCTTGTATATTATCTTGGGAGGGATTTCTCTAATGGTAGGGCAAAGGAACATTTTTGTTTTGAATGTTCTCATTGTTTTTATCTATTTAACGTATAGAAATTTCACAGACGAAAGACCTTGGTTATCGAGAAGAGTTTTATTTTTAGGATTTGCTTCTATTCCACTTATACTTTTATTGTTAAATTTTGTAAATCGCGTTAGAACAGGTGTAGATTTTTCTGGAGAGAACAACCCGTTTTTAGACTTTCTCTATTCTCAAGGGGTTAGTGCAAATCTGATAGGACATGCTGAAAATCTTAGTTTAAGTAGTAACAAAGAGATCGAATTTTTTACATTTGGAAGATTAATCGACTTCTTTAATAACAATGTTATTACTAGTACTTTGTTTAGTACACCACAGTATTCAAGTCAAACTCTTGACTCAGCTTTATATGGGCATAGTTTTGCGGATACTATCTCTTATTTAGTAAGTCCTGTTAGGTATTTAAAGGGTTGGGGTTACGGCTCTAGTTATCTAGCTGAAACATATTATGATTTTGGAAAGTTGGGAGTTGTCATCTTTAGTATCTTTATTGGTTGGTTATTAATAAAAATAAAGCAGATGTTTACTAGAGGTCCCATTTTAATGGCATTTGGATTGTCAATGGTTCGACTAATATTATATTCGCCCAGAGATACGGCACTGTCTTTCTTTGTAACATCATTTAATATCACCAATATAATAACTGTTATCCTCATCTATTTGATTGCGAAGATATTCTGTGGTATCACTACAAACTCACATCCCAGATCAAAAACATTTAGCTATGGAAACGAAGGAGACAACGATAGTGAAAAATGAACACTTAATAAGTGTAATTGTACCTATATACAACGTTTGTGATACTTTAAATAGATCTGTAATGAGTATTATTAATCAAACTTATAAAAATTTAGAAATTATTTTGGTTAATGACGGTTCGACAGATAATAGTTTGGCACTAATTAAAAAATTAGCACTCAAAGATGATAGAATAGTTGTGATTAATCAGCTAAATGGTGGGGTATCTTCTGCAAGAAATGCAGGATTAAGAAAAGCTTCGGGTGACTATGTTGGTTTTGTTGATCCTGATGATTGGATTGAATTGGATATGTTTGAATTTTTATTAAATAATGCTTTAGAAAGTAATTCTGAAATTTCAATTTGTGGATATGTCAAGGAAAAAAAGAACGGACAAGAATTTGATAAAAATAAAGAGTATAAAAAGGAAGTGTTCACTTCTCGTGAGGCTTTGATGATTATTCTTGATCCGGGCTCATTTAAGGGGTTTACATGTAATAAATTATTCAAACTCGAAAGTTTATTAAGTAAATCATTGTTTTTTGATGAGGATATTTTTTTCTGCGAGGATCTTCTTTTTTGTTGTCAAGCTTTTTTAAACACAAAAACCGTGCACTTTGGTTCTTCTCATAAATACCATTATGTTATGCATAACACTAATGCATCTAGTGCTCAGTACAGCGGCAAAAAAGTTTCTGCACTAAAAGCTATTGAAAAAATTATAGAAATCTTAAAAGATTTTGATAATGATATCAGTAATCAATTTGTAACTGAATACGTTCATGTGGCGTTGAGTCTTCTTGTGAATGGAATCGATATAAAAACGATGGACGAAGAAACTAAAGAGTATTTATTACAGTGTCTTAGAAAATATAAGTTGAACCAAATAAGAGGAATCCGAGTAGTAGTACCAAATTTAATTTGCAGAATAAATTATAGATTACTGTTTTGTATGTGGAAATTTAGTAGTATAATTAAGGGACTTATTTCTTAATAAATTAGTTCTGTGAGCTGTCTAAGTTAAGAAAATTTATTCTTGTTACTTCATATATTTAGGCTTTATGTGAAAATAATAATTTCAAATCTGTCTTTTTTATAATATATATTTGCTCTATTCTCTGTGTATTCGAAAAAAATAATCATGTTTGTTTGGGCTTTCTTAACGTTCTTGAAAAAGTTATTACTTTCAAGTATTTTTCTATTAAGTAAGTAAAGTTTTGTAAACGTCAGTATGGATCAGAAGAGAATGTATATAAAATCTCTAGCTAGCTTTATAGTATCCAGAATTAGCTCAGGACTAAAGTTGTATTTGAAACACTTCATAACTGGTGCTATGAATACCGTTAAGTGCTAGAGTTGAAGCTTACCAACATCACATTGGAATACTTTAAAACGAAATTCGTTTAGGAGATAAAGTAGCTTAAGACAGCGCAGTAAATCTCGGTGTTCAGAATCTATTGCTTACGGCGGAGCTCGAGAGCCATTTAGTCGGAAAAAAGTGAGCCACCTGAGGCACTCAAAGCAGAGCCGGTTATAAACGATTCCTCTATAGAAGAAGGGTTTTTTTTCGTGTTTCTATGTAAGCGTCAGATAGTAAGGCGGCTAGATAACCAAAAGCTGGCTTGATAAACTAGATCTATCAAGATCAAGTATTGGAGGTTTAGTTTATGGAGAAAAAGAGATTGTACCCATTCAACTTGTCGATCAAAAGCCCACTTCAAAACCTGCTGCTCCAGCCAAACCAAAAGTCGCTGCTCGAATCAAAATCGGATAGGTGGAAACCCACAGCTACAACGGAACCGATAAATATGTATTAATAACGATAATGAAGGAGTTGAGTTTCCATGCTTCTCGACTTAACAAAGACACTTAATATCTTTTTAGTTTGCGGGAAAACGGATTTGCGCAAAGACATTGTAAGCGTAATATAGTTGGAGTCGCAGTCGGCAGCCATTGAGTTCGCATTAAACATTGGCTACTTTATTCCGCTGGGGATCTTGTACGGGATGCGGGCGAAGCTGTGGGAAGCGATTGTGTTGGCGTTGGTGACGATCTTGGGGATCGAGACGCTGCAGTATGTGTTCTACCTGGGGACCTTCGATATCCGGGATATTTTGACGAACTTTGCCGGCTGCATGGCTGGTTATGGTTTGTGCATGAAATTGAAGAAGCAGTTTAACTAGGTTGGGCCAGAGGGCTTGACCTTTTTTGTTTGGGCTCGAATTTATGATAAACTGTATCCATAAGCAGTTGATAGGGGGAGAACAAATGACGGAAGGCTTTTCCTTTCGAGGGTTGGACATGCTGCCGGTGTCGGTGACGCTGAGTTCTGAGGAGATCAAGAAGAAGATGACCTTCGATGGTGCGATCACCCATGAGAACTTGAGGAATGTCAGTTTCGACTATTTCATGATGACTAAGCATGACCTGGAAGAATTGTTGGAGAAACTTGGGCCGATCGATCAAGACAAACCGGCGTTGTATCAGATTAAGGGTTCGCTGATTTCCAGCCGTTTAAAAAATGAAGTGGTGGAGGGCTATTATTTGCCGACACAATGGGGCTTCATGCGGGTGAAATTATTTGAAGAAGAGGAGTCGTCGTAGCAGACGCTCCTCTTTTTGTGCATTAGCATTCCTCCGGCAGAAAACAATAAAAAATAGCCACACGAACAAATCAATTGCTCGCATAGCTATTCTTATGGGCACTCGCTGATTATAATCAGTGATCGTCATGAGTAGCTTATTTTTTAGTTTGTTCTTCTAGATTTTTTTATCCAAATGAAAAGTCCGCCAGCAAGGGCTAACAAGGCCGTACCCATTACATACAAAGCATTAGAAGATTGCTCTCCAGTTTTTGGGAAAGTCCTGTTTGCGTTGCTTGTTGCAGCAGTATTTGTTCTGGCGATGTTTCCTGGAGTTGTTCCGGTACCGGAATTACCGCCGGTCGTTGTCCCAGAGTTGTTTCCGACTGGATCTGAAGCATCTTTATCTTTAATCGTTAGCTTCACTGTTTTGGTTTGTCCATCAGCCGCAGTCAGTACCACATCATAGGTACCAGCTTTAGCGAAATCAACAGCAGAAAAGTCAGGTGTTACATCAACAGCGTTGCCGTCTTTATCAGTGGCACTAGCATTAAAGTCTGCGCTAGTTGGCTTTTTGTCACCAACGTACATCGCGTAATCCGAACCATCAATCGACTGTTTGTTTTCCTTTACAATCAAGTCTACTGTT
>LIDZ01007951.1_pt1 | contig 18877 bp, 9 predicted proteins | sample 644651 | NCBI WGS metagenome assembly LIDZ01 (sample SAMN03856242, study PRJNA289617) | food metagenome | isolation source: wine grapes on drying loft during traditional withering process | host: Vitis vinifera cv. Corvina | place: Italy: Gargagnago di S. Ambrogio di Valpolicella | collected 2014-01 | reverse complement strand
TTGGGTGGACACCATCGCCTCAAGCGACGGTGTCAGGAAGGTGTGTTGCCCGGACGGTTACGCCCATCGATAATAACTGGTGCGAGAATCAAATCCGGCCGTGGGCTCTTGGGCGCTCGAACTGGCTATTCGCGGGCTCGTTACGCAGCGGTAAACGTGCGGCGGCGATCATGAGTTTGATCCAGTCGGCGCGGCTCAACGGACATGATCCGTACGCTTACTTGAAGGATGTTCTTACACGCCTGCCGACACAGCGGGCGAGTGAAGTCGAAGAACTGCTGCCGCATCGATGGCAACCAATTTAGTTGCGCAAGATGGGATGCCCCGCGCTTACGTCTTGCTCGCGCCATCGGCCTAAGATGATCCCTCAAGACGTGCCTACCGGACGGTTACTTTGCGGTGGGTGCCAGCGACGCGTCGAAGAGCAGACTTCAGCTATCTACCAGGCGATATAGCGCTTGAGCGTGGGATGTCGTTAGCCCTGTACGCTGCAAATTTCGGCGACTTTGCGAGCTGGGAAGCGCGGTCGCGGCGATCACAAGGCTGCCGTGCTTCTTTGCTTGCTCTATCCGATGAGATATCAGGGCTCCATGGTAGCCCTGTCCTCGTGCATTTTTTCGGGTGGCAGCAGTCCCAAGGTAGGCAACTCCATTGCTGGCCAGGTACATCAACGCTCCTGCGACGATTTTTCCATCAGCTTTAAGAACGTAGATCTTCAGACGTTCATTTGGCATCAGTCCTGCGAACGAAGCCTGGCTCAACTGAAGATGCTCTGGTTTGGTATGAAATCCACTCGCATGCACGGCTGCGAACTCAGGAAGCGTTTTTGAGGTAGCCTCTTCGATTTCGAATGAGTGCTGATTCAAGACCACGTTCTCGATGGCGCACGCGAGTTGAAGATGCGTCCACCCCCTCAGCCGCTCCAGCCGCTTCTCCCCCACAAAAGCGTACTGTTCCATAGTCGAGGCCTTTCCGATAAGAGGCGTTACGGTCGAATACTCTGCCGACTCCTTGAGCAAGCTCAATAGTGACTGGGGCCTGCCGGTGCTATCGCCGTAGATGCGATTGAGCATCGGGCTAGGTGATGCCTTCACTTGAAAGCATGGAAAAGTTTCGTTGAAAAACACACGAGCACCAAAAGGGTTTCCACTTATCCGAGACAAGCTCTCGACGCGGGCACACAAATACTCGCTTTCTGCAGCCTCAATTGCATAAGCCATTCCAACATTCATGTGCATAGTCCTTATTGCGTGATTTCCCAGAAAGGTAGCGGCAAATTAAACAAAACGCACCTGCAAACACACCTGCTGGTAGATAACCTGCTCCGGCCTCCGCTTTGGGCCGAAAGCATTGTAGCCATCCGGCCCGCTCACCTTCCTAACCCCACGCCATCCGCTTAATCACGCAAGAGGTGTTCGGCGGACGCTTACCGCTTAAAAGGCTAGGACTGGTGCCCACTTAAATTTAAGTGCACACCATGTCCTGGCTTGGCGGAGCTGGGTAAATGACTTGGCCGGACGCCTACACCGGTACGGGTTTTTCTTGCCGTATTCGGCGCCGTAAATCCGGTTCCAGGTCGCGGACTTCGCTCTCCATTTCGTAAAGCAACTGGATGTAGCGCAAAGCCTGCTCGGCGAGCTGGCTCTCGTTGGTGGCATGCAATTCTAAGAACTTGCGCCGCGCATGGGCCATGCATGCCGATTTCGGTAACGCCAAGTTCGAAGCTTGCCTTGTAACCGCCAAAATCATCACAGACCAACTTGCCCTTCCAGTCTTTCAGGAAGTTGCGAGCATGTTCTCCGGCACGGCTACCGGGCCAGCATCCTCAATCTGCCAGGAGCGGAAATCGGTATGCGTCCGGCCAAGTCACCTACCTACCACACGGCAGAGCAGCCTTCTCTTCTTCGGTCCAACACTTCTCATAAAACACACAAGCCTGGCAACAGGTACGACTGTCGATGCCCTTGATGAGACAGCGGTCTTCACGGCGGTCCTGCACAACTTGATGCGCACAGTGGTGGCGCTGGTCATCGATGAAGAATGATGGCGGATCAACAGAGCGAATGCTGATCGCGGATTGCAACGCGGCATCAGCGCCACACTGGTTCCAGCGGTGGTACCGACAATCTCTAATACGAGGCTCCACCAAGAGAAAATGCGCTTCACCTCCTGTGGCAACGAGCCAGTCGGTCCCCACTATTCCAATTGCCTTCACCGCCTTCTGTGGGATTTCATTGCTGGGAAAACCAGGAAACTCTAAAAGGTCGGCGGCAACGAGCACACCGCCCAGTTCGTTCCCGCATGATTCGATCAGAGCCTCGGCGTGCTGGCGAACTTCATCCAGATGCCGGGCTAGCGTCAGGACTCCCTGTGAATCCACTACATAGTCAAGTTTACAATGAGTTGCACCGCGGATCACTGTGTAAACGACCTCATCCGTGCGGACGATAAATATCGCTGGATAGATCAGGATGCGTGGAGTGGGAGTGAACAGCGTGCTGCCGCTTCGCTCATAGTGGACATGCACTCCCATAAACGCTCCAGCCACATCACTCAACTCTAGATATTGAGTCAATTGCGCCGGGCGCAAAGGCATGGGAGGTTCTTCGGTAAGCACAGAACGATGTAGAAGTTCGAATAGCTCCTCTGCTCGCTCCCTAATCTGCGGACGGTAAAAAATTACAATATCGTCCGGCAGGGCGGAGCCCAAGAAGGTTTCATCTGGCGCCCGGAACACCACTATCCACTCACCACTGACAACAATGGCTCTGGGCAACGTATGTTTGTATCTGGTCTTGAGAGTTTCAACGTACCCGTGGACTTGGCGCAAATAGGCGTCCCACTCTCCGTTTATCGGAGACGTTTTCGCGGGTTTCCGGTCTCGAATATGTTGGATCGCAGCCACTACCAGTGCAGCCTCACTAGCATACAAACCGTCCCCACGAGGCGAAACCTTGGGTTTGTCCCAAGCCTTAGCCTCCACCAACAAAAGGGGTTTTTGGTTCGCCTCGACAACTCCAACATAATCCATGAACCTCGTGGTATTTGCTTTTATACGAGCCTCCTCAAGGACATTACCCCGTGCACCGAGTTTCCAATCAAGAAGGCTGAGCAGTTCATTCACGAAAAAGAGACGTGTATCATGCTCGTGCGGACGGCGGTCCGGATCTTGCTCTGCATAAGGATCCCTGTCTGTCCTCGTAAACTGCCACGCTACTTCATTCAGTAGGTCGTTGAGTCTCGCCTTGAAACGATTCATTTCTGCCAGACGATTCACTGGATAAATTCCGGCAAGCGATAGAGTAAGCGTCTCGCTGCCGGCCACCCGGCGTTCATGAAGATTTCTAAGCAGTCGATGAGCGCGCTACGCCTAGCAAGGTCCTCGAATATCCCTTTATGGTCCGCAAGAAAAAAACCTACGAGTTTGACCATCAAGTCCACGCCTAACGTATCGTTTTGATACCCCGATCGCGTACTTGATTGCAGAATACTGACTGCCAAATCAAAGGATGCACCAGGGTCGACATCAATCAACCGCTCCACAAGTTGAAGCAGGTAATAGGTGGTATGCGGCTGCGCATACTCGCCAATCCTCCTTAGAAGGTCGGCGTTTTCATGTAGGAAAACATCGAGGCCTCGCCGGGGATTTGAAGGATCATCCAGTAAACGATCGCTTTCGGTACCAGTTGCGAAAAACATTTGCATACCTGCTGTATCGATCAGGCGGGCGCACTCCCGAACCTCTTCGCTCTCTCGCTCATTCAGATTTGACGCTGTGAAATATTTCTCAAGCCGAGTATTCGCAGCATTCACGGTATAAGACAAAAGCGCTTGCGAGCGATTGCGAAGTGGTAGGTGTTTGTCCGGTTTGTCGCCGATCCCGGTAACCATCGCGTCGCGCAAAATTAACAAAATTTTGTTGGCGGATGCAGCGTGCTTCCATGGCTCGCCTAGCCACTGGTCGATAATCCTCTTGGCTTCTGTCGACTCATAGGTGATCCACAGGATCGTAAGCTTATCTGCGATAGCTTTTTGCAGACGTTTTTCTCGATCTGACCCAGGCAACTCGCGCAGGGAAAGCATCTGCAACAACTTTAGGATTTGTTGCTGATCCGAATGTATTAAGAGCGAAACCGGACCGCCTAGAAGGTGCTCAACAACGGTTAAGTTAGTTTCATTCGTTAATCGTTCTTCCAAAAGATGCCAGAAGCGCTCACGATCCACCTCCCAGATTCTGATCAAGCGAACCGCGCCGCTCAGCCTGACTGCCGGATGGGGATCGGACAGTAACTTTTCCGCCTGCGTCACCAATTTTGGGTAAAGGTCCGGTCTTTGAATGAAGAGATCCCAGTAAGCCTGGGCAGCTTCAACTCTCGCTGCGGGGCTCCCCCAGGCAGCAGACTTTTCGAATTGGGCTTCGATGTCCTCATCCATTTCTGGGTTATCGGACTTTGCAACAATTTCTAAGAGTGTCGTAAACGACAGATCTTGCGCAGCAGTCGGCGGCGCAGGCGTAGATGCCAACAGCTTCCGAGACACTATCGCCTCGCAACCTTGTCCAAGAATCCCTTCAGCGTGATGCCTTAGACCAACGTGCACTTTACCGCCATCCAATCTGGCTTTTAAGGAATTGAGAGCTGCCAGGAACTCGTCCAAGGACGAATCCGTTGCATGAGTAGAGTTTTCCTTCGGCTCGAGTAATTTCTTGGCGCTTTTTATCGCCTCAATAGCCGAAGAATTTTCAGGCGAGTTTCTGTCTAAATCTCCGAACCAAAAAAATTCCTCCGGATCTCGCCACCTAGTCTGAACGGAGAATAGCCTATTGTTCGTCTCGGCAGTGTCCTGAGGACAAGCATCCAAGATTAGTCGAGCTGCCTCGGTGACCAAATTTTCTCGACTGATAGCGCCAAAGAGGCGCTCAAGAAAGGTTTGGCGAGCCTCGGGATGCTTGAAGTTCGAAAAGTCAAATTGAAGCGCTAGCTCTTCTAATCTTTCGCGCTCTGATATGGGCTGTCGAACGAACCCATTCGCGACAAGATCAATGGCATCTTTTCGAGTGTCTGGGAGAACCAGGAAGGGCTCTGACGCCGCGACTTGCCATAGCAGGTCTACCAAGCCATCAGACCGCTCGACAGCACACAGGAATATCCGAGACCAAAAGATCGCCAAAGAAGCTTCTGTACGCAGGAGTTGGATTACCGCCAAAGCTTCAGCGTCGGACGCGGTTGTGAGGTACTCGCGCAACTTGCCAACTAGGCTACTCGCATCACGTTCATCAGGACTATCAGGATCATGCGCCCAGATGTAACTCCGATCTTCTCGCAAATGGACTGTTTTGCCTTCGACCTCTAGCTTTACATTTAAGGCGTTGTCAGCGATGGGGTGTTCGCGCGCGACATATCCTTCAACCGCATTAATTACGGACCTAATCGCTGCCTCAGGATGCAGTTGCAGGAACTTTGGCAAATACTCACTCAACGACCAGCGCGCCATCCCGTAGTCTTGGCGAGCGTTAGAGGTTAGGTTGAGGATTTGACTATGGCTTATAGTGGTCTGCTGATCATCTGTAACTTGATAGTCAAAGACCACTGGATAGACAACTGTGCTTAAGAACTCTGGATCGATTTCGCCTACAGTCGCGATCTTGTAACAGACCGCTGGCACCTCTTCATGGCCGAACTGATCTAGCCTGTCCCGGGTAAACAGCTGCGCTAATAGCTCCTTTGAAGCAACGACGTCGCTGCTATAGGTGGAGATCACAAAATCGATGGCCGTCCTGACTATGAAGCCGAGTTCAGGGTGAGTTAACGCGAAACTCAATAGCAAGCGCGCAGCTCGGCCAATCATCGGTTTGAAATCATCCTTGGTTCGACCGATCAAGCTGTGGAGCAGAAAGCGAAAAGTGTTCACGACATGCTCTGGCGAAGTAGCCAAGCAGTCCGCAAGGTGCACCCACGGCTCCAAGGATACATCTTTCTCGTCTTCTAGCTGAACTGCCAATGCGCCGGAGACATGCGACAGCGTATCCTGCGCTAGCTTGTCCCCCGATATGGCTAATTTTCCAAGTTGCAGGCAATCTTCTGCCGAACTTGGAAACTCGGCACCTAATCGGCCGGCTGTGCTACGGATGATCGGGTCCCCGTGCTCGTCGTTTATGAGTGTGCCTAACGCAGCCCAGAAAGGCTTACGATCCTCTTGTGACTCCCAGATCTCACGCAGTACAAATCCTAGAGCCGGAGACAACATCAATCCAAGTGCATCTGACTTTTTAAAACGATAAGTCCCCCTGCTGATGGCATCCGGGTCCAAAAAAAGCTGCGCCGCAGCGTAGTCAAATAAAAGGTGATGACGGAACTGCACCCATCGCTGATTATCAACAACAACGATTACCCCCTCTTGGCAGAGAGTATCGATCATCGCTGGGTTCTCAGCGGCCACTTCAGTCAATGGTGCACGAAGCGCACGCGCGCCAACCATCAGGTTGACCATGCGTTTGAGGCAAATTTTTGCTGGCGAGCCGTGACCTTCAACACGGTGATCCCAGTAGAGATCCAACAAATCAGCTTGGGAGGAGACCTTCTCTAGTTTTTTCACAGCGTTAGCTGAGAGCAACTCACCTAGCAATCGGGTGTTGAATGGCACCATGGCCAATTCACGCAAACGTGCCGGAGATTTATCAAGGCACGTGGCCAGTTTTGGGGACTGGTGGAGGAGTTGCTCAAATTCGGACTTTGACCATGGCGGTACTTGGATGTGTGCGACATTGGGAAAAGAAGAGTCCGCAAGCGATGCATTTGGAGGTACTCCTTTGAACAGAGAGCGAAGTTGCTGTCCCATGCGTAGGTCGAAATTTCGAATCGACGCTACGACACTCCAGCGCCCCTTACGCTCTAGAACCCGCTCGATGAGCGCTCGAAACACATTCTCCCCCCTGCCGCCTCTAGTCGCATCCAACGCATCAACTATGAGAAAGGCCGGGCGTGATCCCTCCCAAGCCTCAATAACATCGAGAATTGGATGCGCCAGTCCAAGCTCACGAGATAATCCTTCAAGGCTTTCAATTGAATAGCGATCCACTGCGAGCTGAAGAACGTCTACCCCGTCATCGAAAAGTTTCTTCGCGAGCGCATTTAGAACTCCGCTTTTACCAGCTCCCGGCTCACCGATGATGAGCAGCGGTCCGTTAAGCACTGCGGCCTCAACCTCAACTTGGCATTCACGGCGCACAGACAACGAATCGCCATTGCCCACATCAATCTTTTCATAACTGGTGAGAGCATTGGCGATCGCCTTGGAATGACGCTTAAGAGCCTCGATATCACTGCAAAACTCGGGAGGGGCGCTGAGCGCAATCCCCTGGCCAGCCAGGAGTTTTCGCCAAATAGACAGGTCTCCTCCACTCCGCTGCGCCATTAACTGGCCGCTAAGATCTGTAAGAGTTGTGAAGACGGCTCTGGGATCTATATCTTGACCCAAAGCCTTAAAAAGAGATCCGCTCGCCAGCGTATGACCCGTATCGCCGTCGAAGGTGAACACAGTGATCAAATCTGCTAAGCGTCGCGGAAGATGCTCGTCATATTTGTCTCTGGTAATGCTCTCCCAACTTTGCTCGACCAAACTTGAGAATACCGAATACGCATGCTGTTGAGCTTGCGTCAAAGCGCCTACTCCAGGTCCTGCGATGAGGCGAAGCGCGTTCGGAAGATCGAGTTTGATCCGAGTGGAGGTTTGAGGCCCCACAGCCAGCACCAATCGGTCGCGACTAGGCTCAAGAGGCCTGTTCCACCCCATTGAGGCATCGCCTTGCTGAGCCACAAACCAATGGCGAACGAACTGAGAGATAGCCTTACCGAACGGTGAGCCCAGTTCCCTACTAAGACTCGCACTTGTCTTTGCTTGGACAGCCAAAAAGCCGTCTTCACTGGTCTTGATCAAAAGATCGTCAACTGGAGCCTCGGTTTCGAATCGGATCCACTCACCAGATGCAGCTCCAAGGCGAAAGATGCCATCCAGCCTTGTGCCCGCCAGAATCCAAGAAGAGAAGAGCGCTCCCAGTTGTTGCTCGAAACGCATGCCAGCGCTGGTTGCAGCGCCACCACCACCTATCCGGTCACTTCGAGGAGGGGATTGAGTCAAAGGACATTTCCGTTCTAAATCTAAGGATTGAGTATTGATAGCTGGGTTCAGACCCGTTAGCAACCTGTCCGGGCACATACTTACAATTCGTGAGTAAACACCGACAAGCAGGTCGCGGCCTTCGTCTTGCCGGCCACCTACGAACCGGAGGGATACCGCGCCGAACTCGCCAAATGCAACTTGCGCAGCCTCGCACTCGGTGCCAGCGCCGAGTTCAGCCTGGCCACCGGTTACCTGAACTCAGCCGAACGCCGGGCGCTGCAACCGTGATGCGTCTAAAGCACGAGTTACGCGCCGCCAGCCTTGATGGCATCGAGGCAGCTACGCGGGATTTTCTTGTCGCTAACCACGCAATGGAAATCGCTAAAGGCACCGAAGTGCGTACGGCGTCAAACCTCGAGTGATCGGCCAGCAGCAAGCTTTGTCAGGACTGGCGCATGACTTCTGCTTGACCTCCACCTCGTGGAAATTCAAGCAGGTGACACCGCGGTCCAGGCTGACCTCAGCCGCCGAGACAAAGGCACAGGTCACGCGCACGCCATCGAAAATGGTGGTTTTGACAGACTACCACTGAATGTTGCCGTTGATGCCGAGTTGAACCAACTGCCAAAATTTTGCTGACACAAGCTCCTACTTCATAAAGCGTTAGCAGACATGGGGGTTGTGAACGATACGGCCAAAAAAACCACCTGATATCATGGGCTCGGCGAACAGTTCATACCATTTTTTTCGGGTAATGCCCCCCGTCGCGCTGTTGTAGCCTTCCCATAATTATATAGGCAAGTGGCCAAGTCGAATGGGAGCGGATGGTCAAGTGGAGCGCAATTCCCCCGTTCAAGAGATATTTATCGAAAGGCTTCAACTCTGGATATCCTCCGACGCGACCAGTGTAAGCGGATGCTTGAAGCGCCTTCAAATTAACGAATTGCCCGCATCTGAAGGTAAACTGGTTCACAGCAGAGGAGATTCGCTCACGATGGCCAGTAAACGTCTTTCTCAACAGCAAGCTACGACCGGCCTGAGGGTCGCCCTACGGATCATTCTCGCCTGGCAAGCGACGCCCGCCCAGGCATGCAGTATTCTTCGTATCTCAGTCTCGACCTTCCATCGTATTTCGCAGGGCTTGGATGTGCGCCGGAGGCTCGATTTGGATCAACAACAGCGTATTGGAATAGTGCTCAGTATCCACACATGCTTGCGTACAGTCTTCGATAATCCGGCGAACGTTAAGGGATTTCCCGGCCTCACAAACCATAACAGCTTCTTTGAGGGACGATCACCATTGGAAATCATGGCCAATGGCGACATGATCTCCTTGTACCAAACCTATAAGCGTATTGAGCAGCTTGAGCTGGGCTAGCCTTGAGTTCTATGTGGAAGCCTGTATTAATGAGTTTGGGTCTACGTGGAGGGTGATGCGACAGCATTAAGTAAAAAGAAAAAAGAAAAAAGAAAAAAGAAAAAAGAAAAAAATATTAAGCAGGTAGGGCTTCCCTGGCCACTCAATTCGAAAGCTTATTGGCTACCCCATAAAGCTATTTCGAGATGGAAATTCCGAAACGGCAAACAACAGGTAAAAATATAATACACCCGCGAATACTTGCGCGCACAACTCACCACTAAAAATATTTACAAACTTATATGCTGAAATTTTTAGCTTACTCTCTGTCAGCATTGTCTACTTATTTGAAACGCTAGAACTCAAGGAAAACTCGAACTGCGCTGCAGGATTAACCTACAACGCATCCAAAATTACCATTACGCCCCTAAGCTATTTACGTAGAGACTGCGTGATCTATCAGGATTCTAGTCGACTTTAACCACCTTGAAAATATTGCTCTATCTTTCCAATCATTTTCTTCACTGTACTTCCCTGCTTAGAGCTATCGTGAAGAAACTCAACCAGCTCATTTCTAAGATCAATACCAGCCAGACCAACACCCACCACACCGGCCCAAGGACCATAAAGATGATCCGCTCGTCCGCCAGTCGTGAAGCCGACACTTTCGAATATCTGCTGTAATCGTTCCTGTCCCGGCGAACCTGGAGGCATACTTCCACGACCAAGAGCGGACAACCTAATGTACCGTCTAGCCTGCAAAGCAGTGCCTGATCCAGTATGTGAAGGGAAAAATGTGCGAAGCGCTCTGCGCAGACAAGTCACGGCATGCCTTTCAGTATGCGGTTCCTTTTTACATATACCGGTGAGCGGCTTTTCGCTACCAGCCCAGTCACCTTCGAGAAGTCGCTCTATATTGCCTTCGGTATAACTTTCGTTGAAGCAAACAACTTGTCCGTAGTCTTGATTACCATAGGCAGGCTTTTGTTGCGACAATCTGTTCTCATCACCTAAGAATGCGCACGTATCAAAACTTAAAGCTGGCTTGGTAGATGATTGCGTATTATTTATCACTACTCCTCGTAACGTGCAATCTACAAACGTAAGTGGTCCTTCGCAATCATGTAACTCCATGCCCGTAATATCGCACCCCATGAACACTACGGCTTGCATCGATACTGAGTTCAGCCGCACTCCAGAAATTGTAGAGTTGGCGAATACTGAGCCATCCAAAAAGAAATCATTACCGCAAAGCTCATCACCAATAGTGAATCCGGAAAATTCAGTATCTGTGATCTCTGCAAGTGGAAGCGGCCCATTTACCCTGCGTGTAAGACGTTCGTCACCTAAGCTCGCACGCAAAATCCACTGGTTAGCGCTAGCGGTTTCATAGCCTGCCGAAATTGCATCTTGGAATGCATCTAGCCATTCAACAGGGGCTGGTTCCTGCTCAAGCAGGGACGGCACTAATACGTCAAAAGCATACTTAGCTCGTTCGGCGGACACTGCTAATTTTAAAACTTCATTACGGAGCAACTTGCCCATAGGAACGGGACAATTAAGAGTCTGAGCTAAGAGCGCACATCGTATCCAGTCACTAAGGAACTGCGGCCTATACCCTCCTACAGCTTCAGTCGCGTAGAGTAAAGCGTGCTTAGCGTTCTGCCGTGTTATCGCGACGTATACCTCAGGTAAGTTTACCGGATCGACTTGAAAAGATTCTGGCACCAGTTCATTTGGTGTCGGAACCCCAACCATATTAGGTGCAGACGCCAAAGCCGCTAGTCCTTGGAGAGCTTGCATTTGATTTTCCACAGAATACTCATGAATGGCGACTTGGTCTACCTTGGAAGATTCACGTATACAAGCAAACACAGCGGCACTCAAACACACGTCAGAAATCGGTGGTAAATAGGGTTTGTTATCCTGCCCTTTAAGAGTCGCTCTATTACCGGCACGTCGACCAATCGCGATAGCTACGAGACCTTGAACGAAGAATAACGATGGTTCTTTAGCGACTTCTGGAAATATATCCAGGATCCAGTTAATGATGTCGTCACGCTCACGATTGACTTGTTCATCAGCAGGGCGATCACCAATAAGCTCAAGATACTTAGCGGGGACATATGTGGGCTGGCTACGTTGCTGAATGATACCAGAAAGCACAGAGGATACATAATGCCTGAAGTCCGGACTTGTTAAATCAGGGAGTTCAATACTAAGGACATTCCACACGTCCGTATTGAGATGCCTCGCCTCGGTTCGCCGGCCTGACAATATTACAACGGAATCTTTCGAGCCTAAGCGGTCAGTCATAAGCTGGAGTAAGTCTCTAATGACATTTTTATCGTAACGCCCCGAAACCTCGTCGATCCCATCTAAGAAAACCGTAGCTAAACCTGATTTCACCGCCCTAATTAGCCTCTCTGAGCCCTCACCTACAACACCTATCAGCTGTGTAATGCTTTCCCATGCCACCCCGGACTCGAGAGGTAGTTTGCGCAATGGAATAAATATCGGAAGCTTCCCTCGTTTATCTTCGCGCAACATATGTGCGGTCGAAGCAAGCAGGATAGTTTTACCCTTGCCTGCCTCAGCCTCTACGAAGATTAGCCCTCCACCAGATGACTGAGGAGCTCGAATCATTTCGCTCAAAGCTTGGGAGGCGTTTTCGTAGTTTTTGTTGGTTCCTACTAGCCTCATGCTGATTGGATCAACGTCAAGTTGCCGAATAGGCGCGAGCGCTTCTTGAATAGAGGCCTCTTGTGACATTTCAAAAGTACTGGGTAGATCAAGCAGCTTTCTCAAAGCAAAGCGTACGCTGACTGCTGAGCGCCCTAGAGCCAAAGAAACTTTCTCGTTTTCATCGGGAAGCCATCTACTCAGAACAAAATAAACGGCAGACACTTTGTCTGGCAATGGCGCATCATAAATGTGAACAGCAGCCTTTAGGCTTGCTGGTGATGCTATATCGGCCGCATCAACGAAAACCCATAGTTCACCATCGTGAATTAGAGCGGAAGATGTTGGAGTGTGTTCAAAGATAGGCTTTTCGATGGCCATCGAAAGCGCTGCGGCAAAATTCAATACATATTCAGTCATGTTGCATCCTTGCGTCAGATAATGTCGAAAAATCTAGGCCAACGGTGGGCTCTATACGTCTATTCTATCAGGTGACAGCCGCGCGAGCATCCGCTACCAAAGGAAAATAAGTCTGTTTCCTTGATTTCGACGAAATACTGCTCCTGTGTACCTGCCCCCCCAAGTTCCCGGTTTGCGTGCGGACCCTCGTGTTCAATAAAACGTTTTAGAGGTTTTTAGAGCCGAGTTAGGAATTAAAATAAGCCCTGGTTTTGCATCATATTTGGGAACGCGGATCACCTGTACAACATGGCACAGCTTCATTTCGACGGGTTGGGCAGATGAAGTAAATGTGACGGGGGGCACGCATTGCGAGCAGATCAGCCATTGTGGAGAGAGCCCAGCTTGCGCATTGGGTGCCGCTCAATGACGATCCTGAGGATAGAGAACCACAACGCAGCAATAAATAGTCGCCTGCGATCCCGTTTCAGGCCTCGGCGCGCCCATACTCCTAACTTTTCTGAATTTCCTCAGGGCGCAACTTAATTAACGTTCTAAGATCCAAATTTGGAATGGAACTCGCATTTGCAAAGATTCGTTCGATCAAACGCAGCTGCTCAGCGTTATTTCTTTTAAGAACGGCGATTTCAGCTCTTAAATTAGCAACTTGATCTAATAACTTAACCTCCGAAACCGTACCAGCTCTGTCATTAGATTGACCTCCCACTCTTAAAAGAGACTTTCTACTCTTATAGCACGCCTTGATGCCCAGATAAGTACATAGCGTTTGACGTGTAGTTTTAAGACCTAACTCAACCTCAACGCAGATCACCAGAGCATCCCAGGTAAGCCTACCAGTCCATTTAGTCAAAATTATTTCAATATCTCGCTGTTCCTTCGCAGAAATTTTTTGTGAAGCCATTGTATCAGCTCTCCGCCTCGGATAGTCCAAAAGAAGATAAAATCTTATGCAATTCTGGATTAGAGTGATTTATTAAGCTTTTGTTATTCGCCTCAAGAATACATTTTAAATCTATCTCAAAATTCGGCAATTCAGCTGAAATACGTGTGATCTTGGAAGTCATCAAGTCAGTTAAGCTAAACTCCGCATGTTTATCTGAATAACGGATTACGGCACCTTGCTGGAGCGTTCTCATGAAGGTAATGAGTAGCTTGAGAATATGTACGTTCCTCGAGTGAATTAGATACCAACGTTGCATCGCAACTGAGGATACAAGGCGCGCGTCGTTGCTCGCAGCATCCAGTCTAGAGACTTGGAACGAAAGATCGCTCTCCAGCAGCTTCAACGCATCCTCATCTCCTGCCGTATGGCAGGACTCGGCGCACATAAAACACTGGGACATGAATTCATTCAAATAGTTACAAGGGGTAACGTTAAGTGCTTGGGTGCAGATTCCCGTAGACGTTAATGTGGCAGGCATATTAGTAGTTCTAATAAGCTCTCGCTGAGAGAAAACGCGAATATTTTTCGCATTGGGCTCAGCCGGATTCATAACAGCTCTGACTCTACCAGCTTTTTCTTCGTGAGAAGTATGAACATAAGTATGAGTCTGTTCGGGATTCTTTCTTCCGGACCATGCAGTAATAATTTCAATAGGTATATCGCTAGTATCTGCGATGGTATTTGCCATATGCCGTAACATATGAGGTCGTATACACAGCTCAGATGAGAATCCGTAGCTCTCAAATATAGAATCCCCGGTGGCATACCCGGTGAGTCTCCGCGAAGCAAGATTGCCCAGCGATGATAAAGGCATCACCGCATACTTAGACCTTTGAAACTGTTGTCCCCCACTAAATTTTTTCGTTTTTACGCCGTGAAACCAGTTACCAAGAATGCAAAACATAGCATTTTTAAGATTGATACTTGATTCGCCACTCGAGAAAGATAGAGGAAACTCTGGAATCAGGTTTCTTTTAAAAAAAGATATCCACCAACTCTGCAATTCATCAATGCCCCATACGACTTGACGAGGTAAGCCATTAGGCACGCACACATATCCAAACAACTTACCAATACTATCGGTTTTTGAACGAGAAAATCTAGCACCAGATATTTTATCTTTGGCCTGCAGGGAGTAAACAGGTTTACTCTCAAATGCTGATGCTCGTTGGTTTCTGCCGATGGTTTCTATATCAATACCTTCTTTCAATACTGGTACATTTTCTTCAACCTCGTAGAAGCCCAAAGCGTATCCTAAAGTAAAAAGGTTTGCGGTAGCTTTCAAATTAAGCTTTTTTAAGCGCTCGGGATCGACGTGATACGTTACGAGTAACTTCTGCAAACTCTGCTTTGGGCTTTCATAGAATCTGCACAAAATTCTTGCGGGCTCACAAATCTTAACGAAAAAATTTACTGCCTTAGCGATCGGCGCCGCTAGTATGGCAAGAATATGGTTATTATAGTCTTTATACCCCTTGCTTCCAACCCAAGATAAGTAATGTACTGGCTTGCCTCCAGCTTCTGAATAAGAACTTAGCTTTTGCTTTGGGATAAGAGGAATTTCTGCAGAACTGCGATTTGGAGATGCAAGGGATAGCAAAGCAAAAGTAACAACAAACGCGTCATTGAGATTGACAGACTGCCCCCCCCTGACCTCCCCGTGAACATCCACAGATTTAAATATACGAGAAAATATATCACCAAGAGCCAAAACAGTACGTACATCTGGTACTTTTTCTTGAGAACTCTCGAAAACAGCGTGTCCAGTTCGATCCCTATCAACAGTGCCATAAAGTTTAAACTTGCGAATTAGCCCATGACTAGTGCAAAAATCCAAAAACGGCGTCAAGCGTACATGACAGCGATCACTCAGACCAAGCTTTCGAATGGACGACTCGGTTTGTTCATAAAAGTGCCCCTCCATCAAAGATAATAACTTTCGCGCTACGGACACACGTATTTGCTTCTCAGACGCGGATATGGGAGCATTTGATGTCTCTATAATCCAAATTTTTACTAGATCGCCGTAAGGTTGCGGGAGTGCATCTTCAGGTCTGCTACCCGAATTACCTTTGCCTAACCGGCCATGCAAACCACATTGAAATCTCGTACGCCTACCAGAACTAGGATCGATATAATACCAGATTATGTCATCAAAGACCGCCGCCTGACCAGTTTGCCCTTGATATTGTTCCAGAGAAAGTTTTCGGTATTTAGCTGAGAGCAGTTCAAGTCGTTCCAGATACATATTAAGCATTTAAAGCACGCCCATTTAGACGAATTTCGTCACAAAGATCAATTGTAATTTTTACCCAAACAATTTGCATTTCAATTTTTTCAATGCTCCGCTTATGGAGCGGATTAGGGAGGGATCGACGATTGATCTCTAGCTTCGTGTTAGCTTGCTCCAAAACGGCGCGATGGTCTGCTTCTAGCATCGGACGAAAGTTCGGGCACCCGTAGCAACCTAGAGGCTTCCCCATATTAATCAGACAGACTCCACAACTTTTCACATCTTTCGGCGCGCCAACGGGATTGAAATAGCCATCAAAAATAGCATCCTCCCCATCCGTTGCCGCCGATATGGATTCAGAAAATGCGTGTTTCAGAAACTCGTTACCGGCATACTTAGAATCAATGATGCTGCGTGACGTGTAATCTAGGTCGACATAGTGCCTAGCAGCTGGAACGGTAACACCGGTCGTCCTAGCGAGCTGAACGGCCGAAAGACCATCTTGTGCACCACGGGTAAGAACTGTGTGCCTGATTCGATTAGACGACACAATGCAATCCGGAGACCTATCTGAAGTTACTTTAATATTTCTGATATTTTGAGTAATTGAATGTTCCGATCCATGATACGCCATCGAGCCTTTACTAAATAAGACTCTAAATTCTTCGAACGATGATATAGCTACATTGAACACATCGTAACGAGGAAAGATCGGCATATCATCCATTACCGTCAGAAGCTCTAATTCCGAAACTCTTATATTATATAGTCTCATTAGCTGCTCAAGCCCACTATAAACAACCTGTTTATAGCTGCTAAGCAGGTCGGATAATTTTTCAGAAAGATGTAACGGATATCGCTCGGGGGCGTCTCGAAGATTTCTTAACCCTCGAGCTTTTGCCAAATAAACGCGTAACTGTAATGTACATCCACCAACCGAACCTACTTCATCCAAGCTTCTGATTGCCGGATCATTAAAACTTCGACCTGTGGGAATTAGGTCTGCCCACTTTAATGCAACCAACTGAATAGGGCGCCTTACAATAGACAGAAGCAACTTATTAGCCACTTTGCTTTTGAGCCTTCCGAATAATTTTTCTTTGCGATAGAACTCAATAGATTTAAAAGCCTGCCAATTAATGCTATCGACACCGTCATTAATCTGCTTGATCAGAGAATCAAATTCGACTTCGCTGAAAGCTCCCTTAGATCCATCGAGGGCCTTACTTTTATTCTTTTCCAAATTTGCACTTGTAAACCGATGGTAATCTTCGAAATCCTCATGTGCAAGCCTAACCAAAGTAGCGAAAAATTGATTAAGACCTTTCTTTTGGTTAACCTTAAGGCCACTCCAAATCGCTTTAAGCTGATTTAAAGTCGGTATACCTTTTGACAGGTAAGGCTTTATACCCGTAGCAACACTTAAAGCTGTGCTGGCAGCCTTAGTGCGCACATAAGTTACAATCACTTCTAGAATCAAGTGACGCTCAGCCGCACTGATACCTACCGAATAAATCCACTCCACATTGAGGACTTGCCCTTTACCTTTGTTCGGTAATATTACCCAAGAGCTTTCTGATACATCTACCAAAAGGCCAGATCTCGAAGTTATTAAAAGTCGCTGTCTGATGGCCGTCTCTAAGTTGCAGTCTAGGCTTTCAACAGGCATATTAATGATCCACTTTCTTTTGATAGATCAAAGATAGCTCACGAGCTTTTAGCGCAAGCTGCTTATCGTTATAAATCTGATTCATCGTTGAGTTTTGCGACCATCCCATTGCGTACTTCCTCACGTCTTCCAACAACGCCGGATCAATTCCTTTAATAGTTGCGGCCTTGTCAAACGTTTCATTCCACTTATGTCTTAAGAGATGAGGATATACATGAAAGCCCAAGCTTCTAGAAAGCTTTTGAAAAATACCGTTTATAGATTTAACTGATAACGGGTGACCTAATGTTTTCTTGGTATCACTTTCGCTAACAAAAATATAATCATGTGAAGCTACTGGATACTGAGCACGAATATGCTCAATGTAATACTTTAAACTCATCATCAGCTCCGTAGATATAGTCGCCTTATGAGATTTAGTTTTCTGATTAGGTTTTTCAGTCCTAGGATCAGTCGGGTCATTAATCGAGCGATATATAGATATCTGATCGAAGGTACCCCACATATCTAAGTCTGATATTTTCAGCTTTGCTACTGCCCCTCTCCTAATTCCACTTTGAGTCAAAATCGACACTATCAGATAATTTCTTACCTTAGAGGACTTAAATGGATTGTGTGAAGATGCGGGGTTCACCATGCTTAAAAGCCGTAAGAAAACTGCGTCCGGCAACCCTGTGTCTTCGGGGTTACCAGTCACCTTAGAGTAATTACTTCCCAGTCCGTCCTCGTCCAATTTAATTTTCGATGTTAGTTTTTTCAGCTTCAAACCAATTGTTCGCTCTACAACAAACGGGTCGTGAAACTGATCAAATAACCAGTTAATGTACTGCCTTAGCTGTCTGATTCTGCCCAAGATAGTTTCATTTGCAACAACGACAGCGTTTTTTTGATTAGCTACAGTAATATTCCGTAATTGTTTACCTGATATTCTATGGCCTGTTAAAATTAAAACCTCGCCAGTAGAACACTTACCAAAACAACATCTATCGTAAAACTCTAAATACTCCTTATGCGAGATCAACTCTCCGCTTGCTACTCTAGACGTCAAGTCGATATGCTTTTCGGTGAAATGAACCAAGGCGAACATCAACTCATTCGCATATCGTACAACTGTATTATTAGACTTCGATGCTAGTGGACCATGAAGATAGCAGGAAACATATGGATCTACAGGCACGTCAAAATCATTCACAATCGCTACGAAAGGTAGAGAATTATATTGATACCGTCTGACCCGAATTCTTGACAAAAAAATAAGTCCAGCAAGAGATTTTTTTCTAGCTTATCGTTCTGAGAGCTTATGTCAAGGATCTGCATCTTCACATGCCCTATATACGATGATTCTGAGACATGAAGGAGCTTTTTTATTTTACAAATATTTTATAGACTATAACTTGCCACCGCCGAAAGCCACCAGCACCTTGAAGCCGGAAATCCGCTCAATGCCGCCAGCCG
>LIDZ01012815.1_pt1 | contig 18893 bp, 21 predicted proteins | sample 644651 | NCBI WGS metagenome assembly LIDZ01 (sample SAMN03856242, study PRJNA289617) | food metagenome | isolation source: wine grapes on drying loft during traditional withering process | host: Vitis vinifera cv. Corvina | place: Italy: Gargagnago di S. Ambrogio di Valpolicella | collected 2014-01 | reverse complement strand
TTTTTTTTTTTTTTTTTCTGTTCCTCGCGTTGGTTCACTCGCCATTACGGCTTTTCCGACGAGTTTACTCACTACTATCCCCTGCTCTGACTTCTTACCGCCCGTAGCCCTATTCTTGTCTGTCACAGACTTGAGTAGAGGTTACCGCCTTGCGGGGACGATAAGATCTCCTTGGGTCACGTCATCGCCCTTTCCCCCAAATCCAGTCCTCTTAACCTGCAGAGCTACGGATGGTATTGGACGTTCCTTTCCTTTGCAAGGTTGTCCTGCTCTGCCGGCCAACTTGGTTCTGCCGTCTGTTCCGGGGTTTGCCTTCTAATCCTCCGCACCCTTCCTCACGGACAGAGCACTATTAGTCAGCTATGTACTTCCGCCATCTCGCGGTGTACTCGGGACTTTCACCCGTTAGCACGATGCGCTGCCAAGCGCACAAAAGACTGTAACTCACATGGAGTTACAGTCCTTTTCTGAGCTGCAGCTTTCACCTTATAATGGTGGTATTAATAGTATACGCACTATTTAAATAGAATATTCTGTCCTGTAAAATGATATATAACTTGAAAGTGACGCATTTTCCAGATCAGTACTTCAAGCTATTGTACTCAATTTATCGATCTTTCACTCATAAACAACCTCTAAAAGTGGAGCCCATTCATTGTGAAGCTTTCTCGTATTCAATTAATTTTTCAAGTAATCCAATTACCATTTTTTTAAATTCCGGAGTCATTTCCTGTATCATATTCGTTTGTTTGAGTAACACTTTATTATGTTTAATCTCTAAAATATCCTCAAATAGACTCAAATTCAAAGCATTCTCTTCAAATATCAGATGCTCATTAAAATTATTTAAACAAAACTCTAGTTGGCCAATTGATAATTTTTTGAATATATCCAAAATTTCAATTGAACCGTCAGCTTGGAGTGGCACATTTAATAATTTCAAGAATTGACCTCCTTCTAAAATATCGTTAGGGGAGCAAAGCTTTTCTAAAAGCATTATTAGCTTTCATGAATTCTCTTTGAGAAATGACTTTATTTATAGTTTGAATGAGAAAGAACCTTGTAGCACGATTTATATCGGAAAATATCGTATCATTCTCTAGATCCTTTATTATTAAATTAAGGTGATCGAGGGATAGGTCCCAAAATTTCCTTTCAAATGCATCTGCTAACTCAAGGGTTCTTTTCCCCTCTTTATTAGGTGCTGAAATATCTTGTGCGTAGACGGTTAGGACATGTTCACCATGATCGTATATATTTATTTCTTGTCTATCGCTCATTCCATCACTCTTCCGTTGAATATTTCTAATTTGAGGTGCTCCTTTACCTTGTCCAAATCATTCTCTACTCTAGTTGCTAAAACTGAATCTTTAGGATGAAATTTAGCTGGCCATAACCTTGTACCATTCACGAGTATTATTTGAGAACCATAATACTTCACTTCCATTTTGCATACCATCCTCGTCGCGTAGTCGTGACATAACAGTATCAAAGTCACGGCCTAGTAACAATAATAATTAATCTTTTATTGAAATAGGAGCGCCATAGCGCCCCTATTTCTCCTTTTATGTTGTCAATAATTCGTCCGTGGATAGGTCCTCAGAAGTGGTATATACCACTTCTGAATAGGTGGGACGTGCTATGCCAGTTCGAGCGTTGAAATTTACAATATGAGTAAGAATTGAGTTTGTTGCAAACAGTTCGTTAATAACTGTCGTAATCTGAAGAGCTGCCATCTCATTGGAGATCATTCTCTGTGGTTGATACGGCTCAAGCCCGCAATTATGGGATGGAGGAATAGCATCTTTAGAATCGATGGGATAAATATCATCAATTGGTGCAAGAATAACCTTTCCCCCCTTTTTCAATCCCACTACTATTTGACCTGAATATCCACTTTCTTCATGTTCCGATATCTCTTCTTCTGTCCACTGAGCTTGTTTGTTAATCCCGCTTCCTGGTATATAGACACCTTCGATACCAGCATCTATATATATCAGATCGTCTGTCTGACTGAAGTAGTCATTCATGATTTTACGAGAGAAATCATTATCCACAGCGCCAATAAGGACCTTTTGAATAAATTGCTCTTGGGAATGAAGATAATCTGTATGTGAAAATAAATTATTCAACTGATCGACAGATTCGATATAGGCATCCGTATAGGTGCCAATCTTTAGACCATAGGTTGATCCATATCTGTTTGCCAAAACATCCGCCTTTTTCTTTGATATATCCGGTATTATAAAAGGCTGCCGAAGAAGATTCTTTTCTTCGATTGTATCCGGATCCGCTAGCATGAGAAAGGAGCGGGCATCGCTAAAGGCATTTATCATTTTTGTAATTCTCTGTACAGAATACGCGCCATTCCCGCCGCAACCAACTAAGACTATAAAATATAGGATTTTGGTAATGGAAGGTCCAGCTTTGCTATTCTCTTTCTTGTGATAATCCAGTAATTTTATCATGCCAAATGTCCCCCATATTCCAAACTCTGTGGTTCGACTATCTGAACACGGTCGTGCCATTCTGCTGGATACCCATCCCATTGTAATCTCTTACTAGATGTTTCTGAGTATTCTCCTTCGATAATTCTTGAAGGTTCAAGCGGGATAAAACGACCAGCAACACCCGCTCGTGTTTCCAGGTCAAAGGAAATATTCCCTTCCTCTTTCTGTAAACGCCCTACCACACCGTAAAGCATAGTACCTAACTCATCTTTATCATCAATTTCACTAAAATAAGATCTCATCGTATTATGTGAGTGAATTTCTGCCACCTTTAAAAATTGAAGCGGAAATTCACTAAACTGAACCATAATTCTAGATTTAGAAACCTTCTGGTTAGGCACATCGAGTATATAAATGTTTTTCTCGGTGTCCCAATACAATACCCCCATAACTTCGACTTCATATAAACTATAGTCGGCAAAAAAGGATATCAATTGTGTAAACAAATTTTGTGGTATTTTCGGTAAGGAGAATTTAAACCCCTCTCTGCAAACTTCTAGTTCTTCTATTTTCGTTACTTTTGAGACGAACACTCCAATCTCATTTTCACGAACCTCATAATACCCGTCTTTAGCTGCCAATATATTAATTGCCTGAATATTCTCGTAGAGATCTTTAGATTTATAAAAAAAGCCTTTTATCCCTTCCGTAAAAAAGGAACCCTTTTTACCTCCAGTAACTACGGGACAGATCAGATTCTTTTTCTCTTCCCAGTCCATTCTAGTACGCTGCTTCGAGAGTTCCGGAAAATCTTTCTCTAATCGCTGACGTACAGTATCGAGGTCCAGAGTGCCCAAAGATTCTTCATTAAATAATTTAGTGATTGATATAGTTTGACGAGCATAAGCGATATAGGTACCACGATTAAATTCAGGTTTTTTCTCTTCTTTTTTTGGAATTGACGTTGCTTCTTTTATTTGCGTATTTAATTGTTTTCCTGAGAGTTCCGCACGGTTAAGGGCCTCTTCATCGGGAGTATTTTCATGAGCAAGTGCTTCATTTTCATCTTCTTCACAGGAGTCATCATCTAAAATCAATTCCCCTGATCCCTTAGATTGTTCAGATATATCTTTCTGTTTAAAGGATTTAATATTTGCCTTTGCACCGTTCTCTCTTCCTTTATCATTCTCTATTCTTTCTGACGGAGTGGAAAAGCTTTCTGGCTCAGAAAAAAATGAGAATAAATCCACCTGATTTTGATTAAACTTAGTCATTCCTTAAAACCTCCATTTAGTTAATTTTTTTAGTTCAAGTCAGAAATCGAATTAAATTAAACTTGTTGTTTTTCGAATCCAATCTTGAAGACTTAATCCGGTCGGCTTTAAATATTTCTCAGGAAAAGCCTTACCTTTGATCTCCTCTACCAAATCCCGGTAACTTAAGCTACTACTATTCGAACCTGAGTAGTAGCTATCCGAATTGGGCGTGTTAAAAAACTGTTCCGGTAATGAAGAAAGTTGAGTAACACGTTCGATAGCCGTCAATTGATGTGAACCCCAGCATACCGAAAAATCCGAATTAGACACATTGGTGTAAGGGTAACAAAAGACCTTCGATTCCTCATTCGTAACGAACTCGTCCTCCAGCGCTGCAATATACACTCTAGTTATTATCTTCTTTGTTTCTTGCTCCTTGAGTACGATGCCAAAAACCAGATTAGGATAAGGAACATCATCAATGACGGCCTCATGATAGTACGCCTTACGACTTTGAGAAGGCACTTCAAAGAAAACATTGATCTGTGATGGACCTTCCGAGTAGTAAATCGTATTTTTCGGGAGAAGTGGTGTACGAACGGCTTCATACTCAAGAGATTGTAGAATAGCATTCGCATAAGCTTCATGCGAGTAACTCCCTTTCCCCAAACTTATACCATCGTGAAATTCTTCTATTTCCGGCAAAGCATTCTCTCGAAGTGTAACTACCATTTTTGTTCCTTTTTCAATTTCTAGTTGGTCATTTATCATTTCTACGCCGCCTCGTCCTTTTGATTTTTCAAACAAGCTAACCTATCAAAATTTATATTTAGTATGGATATCATTGTGTCGTAAGGGATGTTTTCGTCCCATACGACCGTAATATCACATGTCTCCAAGATTCGTTTGAAAATTCCATATAAGGGTTCTATATAGGAAAAATCAACAACCAATCCAAGTTTGTCATATAGCATCTTCATCATGATTACACGCTGCAGCTTAGAAACCATTTGCTTCTTCCTTAATCGGATAATTTCGAGAACCCATTTCTTAACATGAACTAATTGTTTGAGTAGAGGTGTATAGAAACCATATAATCCATGGAACGTGAGGGTTATACAATTCTCTTTTAACTCACCCTTCATTTCTAATTCGCAGAAATAATCATCCATTATTTGAAGCAGGCCATTTATCTTAGCAATGATTTGACTGCGTTCTCCAACCTTTAATAACGGGTAAAATTGTTTGAGTTCGGGGAAGGGTAAGCGATATGTACTCGTGGTCATTCCCTGAACATCGACTCCCTCACGAATGAGTTCCGTCTCAATAAAAAGTCTCTTCACACACTCCAAAAAAATATCACTCTGATCGCCGAATTGATAACAATAGAAATCAATAGGATTTTCAATAACATCAATTCCGGAATCATACAATATTTTGATGAGTGCAATTGAATCTGCTGTCGCCTGCATTTGGCCGACTTGCTCCGAACAAAAGTAGGATCTTTCCATTTTTTTACCTTCTCTCTTAGAAAAAACTAGCATCATTGCCTATTTTCTCTGGTTTATTTTTTTTCATCTGATAGATTACTTCAACGTTATGAAGAAACTCATGCACAGCATTTCCTTCATTTGGAGGAGTACTAAAATTGTCATCATCAGATGCAGACTCATCATCCACATAATTAACAGCCATATCCAATGCTTGTTCTGCCTCTTTTAACGTAAAGCTAGACCAATTAACCTGATCGCTTTTCGTCTCGAAATGGCATGCTTGAATGGCTTGAAACAAACCAGGTGTATACCCTTGAAGATATTTTTCTTGCTCCGGCAAATTTGCCTTTAAAAGCTTCAGATTAATATTCATCTCTTTATTTCCTCCTTTGATTAGACGCAAAAAAAGACCAGAAAAACAAAAAAAGCGTCCTCAAAAAGGCACACTTCTGTTCTTCTGGTCTATAACGTCTCTATTTTTTCGGGAATTTACCGAGTACTCCTACTTCGTTTGAACAATGGCAACGAAGAAAATCTAAATGCAATATTAATGTATTTATTATAACATAGACATTCTCTTTTCATAAAGATAAAAATATATGTTGACCAATATCGTATCAGAGTTGAAGATACTGTAGCACGCAGCATTAAAAAATGTGACAAAAGTGTTCCCTGATTCAAACAGTTGGGTTATAATCACAACATAGTACTACCAACTAAATTGTAAAAGGCCAAAATCTAAGCGAGATTTTGGCCAGTTGGAAGTAAATGTGAACCTGTTCTAAATCGGAGCGGGCAAACGCATAGATTTACGAAAAAGCACTTCTAGCTGGCAGGCGTTAGTGCTTTTTTCGTTTGTCTAAAAATGTAGAATCTTTCTTAAAAAGAGAATGAATAGCTATAGTCAATCCAATCGATTCTCGCGCCAATTGGATTACAGCAATAAACAAATAAATCAGGTTCATGAAGCCAACCTCCTTTCAAAAAAAGGCAGGTTCACATTTACGTAGTATAAAACTAACCCAATATCTAGTGTTTGTAAATCATTAAATCATAGACTTCGGAAGTCGGTCTAGACCGTATTAAGAAGCTGTCTAGACCGTTTAAATACTGTAGACACAAATAAATCACATATTGTATAGAGTGACCTTTTCTTGATTTCTGGCCGGATTAGGCAAATATCTAGTCAAATAACTTACTTTTTCTCCAAACTGTGCACTAGCTTTTATCTGTGCATGATAGGCATATTATCAGAATAAAATAAAGTATTAGACTCAACACAATGATCGGAAGCCGGCCACAACGATACGATACTTACTTAGAAAAATAAGTACGAAATCCGCTTCAACTTTAGATTCCCTTCTACCTGCACCCAGACAAGGTATGTAATAGCATTTATCGGTGATCAACTCACCTCATTTTTTCTCCGGACGCTCCAGGGGCAGCAGGCCATTGGATGGACTACAGCGACCTGCAGTCCTTGATGCTCAGCTCGCGTTCCTATTTTTCTCTGCACGCGCAAGGCGCTGCTATTGGCCACCAGCTCTTCGGTGCTCCTCAGTCTAATAGTTAGATCAATAATAATCCACTCTGAAAATTAAGATCACACTATGATATTCATATTAATATTTATCATAGCCACCTCTATACTATTAATATTTTTTTGTTATGACCGATACAGAAAGGTGGAGGTGTTGAAAATTGAGTACAATTCAAAAAATAGTAACATTGCTAAACTATCCAGAAATATTGGACGAGAATACATATGCGTTCAGTATTAACAATCAAAAATTATATAAAAAATGGTGGGATAATGGCAAAGATAAAGATAGTTTACTAGTGGGAAGCATTAGTAAAGATATTTCGGATGAAATTTTCAATCTGGTTAAGAACAATACTGAAAATGTTTTAATCAATCAGGAAGCTAATAAAGAGTTAATTATAGATGGATATAGAGTACTGATGGTATATCCTCCTATTTCAACTACACTGGTCATAGACTTTTATCGATTAGGACCAAAAGGCTTCCCATGGAAGTCAGTTAGACACTGCATAGAGAGTAAAAAATATTTCAAAATAACGAAAAAGACATTAGAATACAAACCACAATATCGCGAGAACACGGTAGAAGAAAGTGGATATGACATGTTTATTGGAGTCAAAGATGCGTTACACCGAAACTTGAGACATATGTTCTTAGTTCAAGGGGTAGGTCATAGTTCAGGTGATATTTGCCCCGTTACCATTTATGAACTTGTTGGAGGGGATTGTGTTGTTGTAAATCATGATCACGATTTTCATCTTCTTGAATATCTACCCAAGGATTAAATATATCAATTTGAAAGCAACAACTTCTCATGAATTATATGTTGTTGCTTTTTCGTTGCATCATAGCCACCAGCATATCGGCAGTGATTATCAGTCAGACATGAAACTATGTCAGAAGTAAATAAAGGAATAAAAAATAGAGTGTTAGACTTGGCGAAGCGCTCGGTCACCGGTCACGACGGCCAGCAGCTGCTCGATGCTTCAGCTCACGCTCCTGGATTTCTTAGGATGTGACGGGCACGGTGATTGATCACCGTCCACGCCTCAGCTCGTTCTCCTGGTTCTCTACGGACGTGCCAGGCGCAACGATCGGTCACGGCCAACCTACAAAAAAATAGGCCAACCAAAAGTTTCTGGCTGACCTAACAATACGTAAGAGCCTGACCAAATGGTCAGGCTCTTACTCGTTTTATTTTGAAGCGGGCAAATAATTGAATGGAAAATCAACAGCTAGCGTTTCATAAATTGCGGTATCGATTGGGATGCCTTTCCCTCGGCCTTTTAATTGCTCCACTTCAACTAACACAAGTTCTTCTGCATTCAATCTAGCTTTTTTTAAATTTTCCCCCACTACTCCAAGACGCAATGCCGGGACATAGGCAGAAACATTTCCATTAACGTTATTAAACTCATACATAACACTGAATGATCTAATTTTTTCAATAATGGCCATATCAACAACTAAAGATTGGCCTTTTTTTTGCAGTTTTTCAATTTCTGCATAGACTGAGTCTTTGGCATTCTCTCTTGCCTCATCTTGTGTATCTCCAATCACTTGAATACCCAGTTCTGGGATGTACGCCGATACATTATCTTCAGCTTTATCTGTTTCAAATAGAATTTGTAATAATAGCTTGTTATTCATTATTATAGTCCTCCCCTTAATGCTTGAATGATGTTCTCTGTGGCTACCATCAGGCAAACCATTTGAAAGATAGAAGTTGACTTTCTATATTTCAAAAAGTGTCTGATTTTATTGAATGTCCTCGGTTTAAATCAGGATTTACATGTTATAGGTATTGCTGGTACACCTCCAATTTTCAATAATAGGAAATAAAAAAAGGAAAGCACAAAAAGACACCTAAAAAAGTGTCTATGCTCTCCATGGCAAAAAAAGCCCTATATTTATTCCCTGATTATATCCAGTGGAGTCTCCAACTCTGTCGGATCTGTAACGACAAAGAAAACGTACAAAAAGCTTAATACATTATTTTTACCACATTCCCTATATTTCGTCAATTACAAACCTTAATCTTTCTATTGCTCTTCATTTACTTTATGTATTGTATTTGTGCCATTCTTCCGGAAACACATAGTTTCCACTGATGGTCTGAATACAGATTTCATCACTACTTGTAATAACTTTAATTTGACTATGAGAATGTTTATTCAATTCGCAAAAGTGAAAAATATCATTAACAAGATCAAATTGTACGGGTTTACCGTACAAACCGTTTTCATCGTAACAATAGACTCGAAACGCCCCTTCTTTTTCTCTGATGGATTCAACAATTTCAGTACTATCATTATCATTCCGCACGATCTTACCAGTTGATGGATGCACAGATATAGCAGTTTTGGAATGATCCGGTCCTTCCCAATAATAGTTACATGCAGTACATTCTCGTACCGCATACCAGCAACTTAATTGTCTATCAAAACTCCATTCCTCATTTTTTTCTTTACAGAAGCAATTAGTTTTCATTTCACTTCTCCTCAATGTTTCGATTTACCCATTTATGGTGCCAATTACTAAAATAGCTTCCTGATTTAGTCATATTGTGAAGTTCCAAGGGGAAATTAGTCAATGTAACGCTTTCCCATAATTCAAAGTGATTGTATATATCACGAACTATTAACTTTGCATTTCGATCTCTCAAATCATTGCGATTAATAGTTGTTTTGACTGTGAAATTATTCAATCCTGCAATGGGTCGTCTGAATTGTTGTTCCGTCGAAAATAACCGCCCTTGCTCCGATAAAAACATGAAATCGATCTCTAGATAATGGTCAATTCTGATTTGATCATCTATTAACCAATGAAGAATTAGCTCTTTATGAACAGGAAAATGTTCTTTCTTTGCTATAATAGGATAAAAACCACCAGCAGTATTTGTTCTTCCTTGCTTCATACCTGCAACATAGTAATGTTTATTTGTATACGGTGATGATACTATGATATTGAAAGGTTCACTTAAACCCTGTATTTCAAGTTTCACTTTCCTTCCTCTAAGATCGCTAGGAACGAATAAGCGTGGAGCTAAATGAAATATATATTCTTCAGTAATGTTAGGATTTTTACCGGCTACCTCGTGAATTAGATGTTTATGATAATCAACAGTGCTGTTTGGAGTAGATTTTTCCTTCAGATAATTCTCTAGCAGCATTTCAGGAGACCAGCCAGCATGATACCTTCTCATTACATTCATTTTGGTTGGAGGCAGCACTTGATGTTCCTTTAGTAGCCGGGCGAATCGTTCGGAGTATTCCTTAAAGGAATTCGAAAAATTATTCGATAGGTAAATTGCCAAGTTCAGACGACCTTCACCAGTCAGTTGTAATTGTCTTCCATGTTCAGTAATATCCGTAACTTCAACCAGATTCCCTTGTAATGCTTGATCAATCAGTATTTCCACCGACTCTTCATTATAAATTTCCAGCCCGCAATCACGCACCTCTTTTTTTGTTTTCCCTTTACGTTTATCTTTTGCCCATTCATTAATGATTTTAGTTACACGGTGATCGGTCATGTTCTTATGAGATTCAAGAACTGAAAGCAAATAAGTAGATGGCGTGTCCAAGGTATCCCTCCTAGATAATAAAACTTGTAGTGTATCAGTGGTTTCCTAAAAACTCAGTAGTTTTGTGCATCTACAGACATTCCTTTTCCACACAAAACTTGACGCCCGGTATCAATATCGATCATTGCTATAACATCCTAGTCACTTAAACTTGAACATATATCGTAATGCCAGTTATTAAAGATTCCATATCCAACATTCAGTTGCTCCCTGGATTCGTTATAGCTACCGTAAGAAGTCCAAGTTGCGACTGCATCCACGTAGCTTTCAGAGCACAGCACTCCCTTTCGTTTGAGTAAAATGCAGATTACTGCTTTTAGCGTGTAAAACACTCTTTCCAGCATGTTAAGACGGCACACGATGGTCCGCTCACACCATTGTTTTAAGGCTTCCCGTATGCCATTCTTCCTTTGCAGTGCATCCAGTTCACCTTGTGCTTCTTTCAGAATCCGCATTTCCTCTTCGGTCCAAATATCCACCCAGCTCGTTATCTCATACTCTTTACTCACGACAGTTCTCCTTCCTAAATATTCTATTTTTTTAGCTAATTTGACTAGTGAACTCTTTCTTTCTGTGGGAGTTCACACCGCCAGATGCATTCTCTGATAGATACTCATACAGATCATTTATACATTGCTGACAAACAGCCTTTTTATGAAAGGTATGAATATTTTCTGCAGCTTCACAAAAGATGCATCTTCGTATGAACTTCGCAAAAAATATTTTATCGCCTTCCACATACATCTCTATGGGATTGCCAATCTCAATCTCATATTCTCTGCGAACATCGACTGGAATGGTAACCCTTCCTAATTCATCGATCCTGCGGACTACACCAATTGCCTTAAAAGTAGTATCATTCTTCATAAATTCCATGCTCCTCGAAATGAATTATTCAAAGTGTTTTTCTAACCATTCTTGTAATGATAAACCGTCATTTTTTGCAAGTGCTAGCAGCTTCTGTTTTTTGCTTTCTAATAGGTAAAAAGCGACCGGTGCTAACCCAGTATCAATCAGAGTCCCATCAAACTTCACAACTATCTCACCTACACGGATATATTGTTTCAATTTATAAATTAATTCCGGATTGGTCTCTGGAAGCAGACCACGTAACATAGACTTTTTCACTTCTACACTAATAATGTCTTCACTAACAAGAATGCGAAGATTCGAAGGACCCACTCGAATGAATAATTCATTTATTAGTTGGTATATTTCCGATTTAGGTTCATTAGGTTTTGGAAACTCAAATAAAGCATATCCATAACTAGTAATCGTTTTGTGATTTCCCACATGAGTTTCAGGTATCCATCCTTCTGCCATCGCAACCTTTAAAGAGATACACTCTGAAGTGGTAATCTGGAGTTGAGCCTCGATGTCTTGCCGGTTTAATCGTTTTATACTTATCAAACGTGCTATTTGATTGTTTCGCATATAGGATTGAAAAAGATAAGCCCCAGTTCTTTTGTCATAAATCGTATCGTATTTCCCAATATTCGGATTTCTCACACCGAAATTTTCAAGATCCTCAAGTTTAATTAAATAAGTACGTTTCCCCCGATATTCAGCCTCATTATATTGCAATCCTTTTTTTAAAAGTTGGTATATATAAGTCGTTGACCGGCCGATTTTTTTCGCAGCTTCAGCAGGGGTTAGTTCATCCCTTACATACAGTGGTTTAATTCGATCAATCTCTAACTGGCTGAAACGATATCCTCCATCACCTTTATATGTTGTTAGATTTACAGGTTTTAGTTGTTTATTAGGATCATCATGATCGATTAGTTTATAAATGGATGACAACGAAAGATTTAACATCTTTGCTGCTTCTGCAACATTTAAGTAATAACTCATATTTTTATTCCTTTCATGAAATGACTTGTTTTCAATCTGGGTGATACGACTTTTAATAGGTGCAGTGTCTCTTTATCTATCAATGGGACTTCTTTCTATCTAATTAATATTAATACTAATATATTATCATATTATATAGATAATCCACAGGGCATTATTACCTTTTAATTTAGTCGCTATTATTATTTCTTCGCATTTACCAGTATATAATACTTTGATTCTTTAAATGCGATTCAATCGAAACTAATTGGATATTATTTTTGATTCAACCTAATTATCTATTATTTAGACCCTGTAGTATTTAGAAGTTATTGTTTGCTATACTTGATAAATAACTTTGTTACTAGGTGGTGTATGCATATTGGAAATAGGTGCTGAATTATCTCTATACGCAAATGACAACCTACAGTTAAATGATTTGAGATCTGAACAACAAATCATTCATGCGTTAATAGATGATAGTTATTATTCTTCTATATACTCCAGTATTAAACAGACTGAAGGGGAATCTGGAGAATACGACTTTTCAGCTGCATCAAATACTGGAATGATATATCTTTATTTGCATCGTAAGGAAGGAAAGCGTAAGGAGGATACTAAAACTGAATATGCACGAGATATCATGCAATTCATCAAATATATTACGATACGAGGAATTTTGGATTTTAGAGAAATGAAAAGATCCCAAATGGAAGAATATCAAGAATGGGTTGAATCTCAGTTTGCTAAAAAAAATACACAAGCTAGAAAAATAACAGTGCTCTCTTCATTTCTAAAATGGTGTTATGCTGAAAAGTACCTTACGAAGGACTTGAGTCGAGGACTTGTCGGTGTCATCCTGGATCGATCACAAATACCAGATCGAGAGATTTCTATAGAATCGATGCGTGGTGTTCTTCGTTATTATGATCACGACCCAAAAATCAAATGTCTTATTTTATTGTTAGCTAGTACAGGTCTTCGTCTCAATGAGGTCATAACTCCAAAATGGGGAGATCTTTATTTTGATCCAATACGCAATAAATATTATCTTCGCACAAAAACAAAACGTGACGGGGAGCGGCATGCTCAAATTAAATCAACCGTTCTTATCGCATTGATTGAATACCGTAAACGATTAGGACTGAATGTAGAGATCGATGCTAGAGATAAATCACCCCTATTCCCCAACCGTTATGGGAAACAGTATTCGTTGACTAGTTTATCTGCTCTTGTTTCCAACAAGTTGGAAAATGCTAATTTTCGGACAGTAACTAATCATAAAACAACAGCTCATTTTTTCAGACATTATTTCGCAAGAACTGCACACAATAATGGAGCACCTATTGATATGATCGCAAAAACACTAGGCCACGCGACCAGTCGTACTACTGAAAATAATTACTTATCACGGGAACTAAAAAAAGAACATGATGTTACTGATTACGTAGTAATTCCCGGTTTTGAAGATTAATTTAAAAAGGGCCTAAACCTTCCTTGTCATCTCCTTTATTCATTTAGAAGGCGACACAGGCGCTCCTGCAAAGCATGTTCTCAAGATTTAACCAGTGCAAGCCTTAACGGCAGGATAACGACCCGCTTCACTTTCTCCGATCAATGTTGCTTACTCACTATTTTTTATGGATGGTGATGGCTAACCCAGTTTAGCCGTGACTATAATTGGGTTATCCTTCTATTTTCAGCTTCGTCGTATATAAAGTAAATCAAACATTTTTTTGTTTCTACGAGGAAGGTCGATTTCGGTATTTTTATATTTCAATCTAATAATATAACTTCCCATAAAATTTTCGCTTGCATAAACGTTTTGAATGAAGTTTACATTTATTAAATTTGACTGATTTGCTGAAAAAATGTTTTCAGAACATTGATTTTGAATCTCCGATAGAGACATCTTAGTTTCTAATCCCTTCTCATTCTCACCCTCTATATAAACTATTGTTTTATGTTCACCCTTAATTTTATGAGCGTATATCAGATTGTTTTCATTAATATATGTGGATCTGTGATTGGACTTTATGTGAATAATTCTACCTGGTGATGATTTTGATATTAATAAGTCCTTTTCAATCAAGCGCCTCGCTTTTTCTACTGCTTCGGAAAGTCTATTGTAATTCACAGGTTTATTTATAAAATCCAAACAATTCAATCTTAAGCCTGCAAGTATTAGATTTGGGTCTTTAGTTCCTGTAACCATAATAAGTTGTGACTTAATCCCTCTTTCTTGTACTGTTCGGTATGCGGATAGACCATCTATCCCATTCAATCCAATATTAAGTAATACAATGTCTGGTTCATATTTCATACATTCATCAATAAACCATTCTCCAGATGCCACTGAACTGACTACATTCAATCCCAAGTCATGAGAATATTGTTCTATTTTTTCTCGATCTAATGTCTTATCTTCAGCAATAATTACTGATAATTGTCGTCCCATTTTCAATCACACTCCTTTTTCTAAAAAATATCGGGATTATTCGACATTTTCTTTACCAGTTAAGTTCAAAAATCAACCAAATAGGCTTTTTCTCCCACAAAGTATAAATTCAAGAATAGAATCTTAAATATAGTAACGACATAATTTATCTGATAATGCATCTAGATTGAAAGGGAGAAAAAGAATGACTAGTCAATTCACAGTTTTAATTGAGGAAGATTTTGCTTCGAATAATTTCACCCTTTACATTCCTGATTTGCGGCTTAGCGCGATAGGAGATACGGAGGAAGAAGTTATAGAAAATGCGAAAGAAATAATACAAACTGCATACGAAGATTCACCTGAGCTCAAATGCTTTAAAACAAAAGTGGCAACTCTAACAATCGATATCTCAAGTAAGATATTGAGAGTATAAAAGATATCTCTCAGCAAATATCACCATAAACAAAGCCGTTCCCGGCCGCCAAGTTTTATGGGGAGCGGCTATTTCTCTATTCCTACTAATCTATTTTTGATGCATTCCCTTCTTCTATATGATATAATTCGCTCTGAATGTTCTTTTCCTAAAATCCCATATTGTAGGAGGGAGTATGGCACTTCGTTTTGGGAAGTGCCTGTTGCGTGATGTTCGAACAAGAGCAGGGTTTACCCAGGAGGCCTTGTCTAACAGTCTTTTGTCCGATTTAGGTTTGCGTATTTCAGAAAAATCAATATCCAAGTATGAAAATAATCATCTTACTATGAATCCTGTTATTATGAGAGGAATTTGTATAATACTTGGATGCTCTGAATTTGATCTTTACGAATGGCCCCGTTAAGCAACAGGCCGGAGTAGTTTTCTACTCCCCCGTGGTGGTTAACTCTCTCATACACACACCCCGTGTTTATGTCAATATTATTAAATTACTCCATTTATATTAAATCCCACCTTTCATCAAAAGTAAATGTTTTTTATATAATGAATGAATTGAATTATCCCTTTGATTCGACTTTTTTTCAATATAAAAAGCTATATCCTCTTTTTTATCAATATATTACTCGTTGTTGAGTCACACACTTTCTCGGTACGCATCTATGCAGCGCAAGTGTAAGCTTTCAAGCGATTAAGTTTTTTCAGTTCCCGTTAAGTGTCTGTACTGTTACGAGATGTTCTGCTAGCGGAAGAAACAAACTATATTTCATCCTTTGGAATACCCCTTTTGAGATGATCCGCAGCGATAAGAAAAACTAGAATTAAACCGGCTTATTATTGCAGCATAATATCGGTTACTTTTTCCTATTAAATGATAGTTAAATAAAGGAGCCACATATCAGTCATACATAATATGTGGCTCCTTTATTTTATTCATTTTTAATTTTAGTCTTGGTTGCTAACTGTATTGCCGATGTCGCGGTGTTTACTCCAAAAGTGAAAGTCAATCGAGGTAGAACTGTATACCCTGATCGCGCTCCGCTGGAGGCCAACCTATACTCAAACCCGACAAGCGTAGGTTGACCATCTGTTCAAGTCTATAGAGCTTCTGGTGTGCGCTAGAGTTCATCCGATTTGTTGTGAATCCTGATCGCCTAACAGTTAAAAATACGATAGCTCAATAAAGGAGCGGAACCAACATTCAAACGATTGATGAGTGCAGTAGTTTTTCGCCAGTCTAGAATATTACATCAATAAATTGACGCTATAAAGTTTAGCGCAATTACCTTTTTTGTTATACGTATGAAATTAATATAGAAATGAACAGGAACAAAAAAACTATTTTCATTATCAATAAAAAATCTGAATCCATTCCGTTCATTCTTTTACCCATTTTTTATAATGTGGTCCTGCAAATTTTAAAGAATGTAAATTCACGGGAAAATTTGATAACCTAATGAATTCCTCAATTTCAGTTATAGTGGAGCAGGTTTTCGGACGATAGAATAATTCGCGATTATTTGCTAAGGTATCTCCTTTAGTGAATGAACTTACCAAATTGAATTCTTTATAATATACAGGTCTGGAAAAAACCTGGTCTGTCGAAAAAAAGTAACCTCTGCTTAAGAATTCGAATTCAATATGTAGATTGTGAAGGAGTTGTATCCCCCCTTCAATTTCCCATTTTAAATGTATCAAAAGTTTCTCGGGAAATTCTTCCCTCTTAGCAATGATAGGATATATGCCCCAATTGCTTATTTCATTTTCTTTTCTAAATCCTATTGTACAAAAGCTTTTATTAGCAAAAGGTTTAGATATAATCATATTAGTTGGAGTATCAATTCCAGTGATGGTTAAATGAACCTTTTTCTTTTGTAATTCCATCGGTAGAAACAACTTAGGAGAAAAATGAAAAATATAATTGTTATTATATTGATTACTTATACCAGCAAATTCATTTATGATATGTAAATGATATCGAGTACTTTGATTATTGGAGTTTTCAATGAATTCCTTATGTATAGATTTAATTGTATTTCCTGTATGAAATAAAAACATTATTGTGATATCAGGAAGCTCAGCAACACCTTCTATATTAAACATTTCTTTTACTTTTAAATAAAATTCTCTATAGGTATCACAATATGCCTTTGTCCAATAGCTACTCAAGCCCTCTATTGCATCATTCGAAAATTCGAATCTTCTACCTTTACCAGTAAAACCAGTTATTATCAATAGCTTTTTATTTATTGCCTCTTCTATTAAATCCGACACTCTATAATCTTTATATCGATATATATTTAACCCGAGTGTCTTTATGTTTTTTATATTTTTTCCTTTTCTTTCTGTTTTAGCTTCACTCAAAACTTTATCAATAATAAGATTTTCTTCAAGCACATCCTTAACAGGGTATAGTATTGATAAAAAGCAATTCATGATATTGTATTCCTTTGTCATATCTTTCACCCTTTACATATTTTTTGATCAGTTTTAAAACTCTAATAAAAGAATATTTAGGATTGACTCTCTAGATATATGCTTTGGAAGCGGTTATTTTTTAAATAATGCTTTCCATTTTTCGTAGACCACTTTAATATTTATGTAGCATCAGCTATTTAGCGAAGTATTTTAAGAATGCCAAAATTACAGTTTGTCATTATAGAAAAATAGATTTTGCTTTTAAATTCCCCCCTTTTACTCTTGTCGTTCCGCAGAGAACAATACGCGAGTGATTTTCTTATACCTATTACCTAATAGGTCTTTTTTCCCAATCGGCACTTCAAGTCTAATGCTTTCTTTACTTTTTATACCATACTAAAAATCATTCATTGTAGAAACCTTTTTATTATTTAACTGTGAGTATGCCATTAGTTTGTAAAGAGAATATTTTTTAAACTGAAAAATATATTTGTAAATTCACGCCTTTTCATAACCGGAAATCCCTTCAAATCAACAACTCCAGTTTAATACTTTATTTTCTCCATACAATAGGTTGTAAATATGATTGCTACAAAAAATAAGGAGGCGCTTATAAGCGCCTCCTTATTTTTCACAAGAAAATAAAGAATAATTATTTAATTCGATGACTTCGGAAATACTCCGACCAATCTTCAGAAATCACAACAGTTACTGAATCAACTTTTGTGTTATATTCATTTTTTGCTGTAAAGGTAAAAATAACGGGCCCATTCGGCAGATTCTCGAAGGAGGAATCATACAGCGAACCGGTCCAAAGCGTTTTATCGCTATTGGTTGGATTGAGTTGCGTAGTATATCCCCCGGTCATCGTGACTTCTACAGTATCGGGAAGACCTGTTGTTATTCCCTGCAGGACAAAGCGTTCGCCGGCCCAATACACGTTGTATCCTCTCGGACTCTCCTCACTACCGCTCTGTTTCAGATTGTACCCTTTACGATTGTTATTCCACTCTTCCGTATGCTGTACCCCGCCTTTAATGCTCAGAAGATTGACCATGAAGTATTTGCGTGGCGACACGCTGCTCCAGCTGTAGCCATCAAAAGCTTCAACTTCTACCGCATACTTTTCATTCTCGATTAGCGAGCCGGCGGGGATCTGCCATTGTTTAGCACTGGATACCTGCTCACCCGACTGCACTTTGATCGCTCCTGTGCTTATATTGATAATCCGTACCTTATACCGCTGCTGCAGATCTCCGTCCTCATCCTGATAATTCCATTTCATAATGGGAGTGAGTGTACTCGCAATGGTCGGGTTAGCCTGAGTATCACTAGTCGGATAGGTGATACTTACCGTAGGAATACGGTTCTGCACGGTGATACTCTGTGAAATCTCGCGGAACAGTCCCAGGGAGTCCTTCACGACCTGCCGCAAAGTAAAGGT
>LIDZ01000169.1_pt1 | contig 18899 bp, 14 predicted proteins | sample 644651 | NCBI WGS metagenome assembly LIDZ01 (sample SAMN03856242, study PRJNA289617) | food metagenome | isolation source: wine grapes on drying loft during traditional withering process | host: Vitis vinifera cv. Corvina | place: Italy: Gargagnago di S. Ambrogio di Valpolicella | collected 2014-01 | reverse complement strand
TGCCGATTATGATCCAAACCAACGAGTTGCGATTGTCGATGCTGCTAAAGATAAAGCGATCGAGATTGCCAAAAACTTCTAGCAAAAAGAAAACTTTACTTAATACATTTTGTGAAATCCTACACTGAAAAAAGTGGTTAGCAGTGTCCCCTCCTTGTCAGGAGCAGGATCTGCTAACCACTTTTTTATTTACGTATCGACTGTTTCTTCCTCAACCTCTTCTTCATTGTATAAGTTGGATACACTCTTATACCAATCAAAGACATGGCTGGCGATTACTTTAGCCACCGCGTAAAAAGGAATTCCCAGGATAATTCCTGCCAAGCCGAAGATTTTTCCGGCTGTCAGTAAAACAAACATAATCGTGACTGGGTGAATTTCCAATTGACTCCCCAAAACTAATGGTGAGACAATCCGGCCTTCAATCGTTTGCTCAATCGCAAAGACAATAATGACCTTTAGCAGCATCACCGGTCCGGTAACAATCGCGATAAACACCACCGGAATCATAGCCAAGAAAGAACCTAAATAAGGAATCAAGTTTAAAAATCCTGCCAAGACTCCCAACAAAATCCCGTAATTTAAACCGACAATTGAAAAACCAAGCATAAACATAACTGCTACTGCAAATGCAACGGTTAACTGACCTCGGATATAGGAAGCCAGCTGCTGATTCATTTCTCTTAACACTCGATATGTTGGGCGGCGCATTCTGTTAGGCAAAAAGGAAACCAAGTAAGGTCCCAAGCGTTTGCCATCTTTCAATAGAAAGAACAGAATAATCGGCGCCGTAAACAGTGCAATCACAATGTTGGTAACCACTGAAACAACACTGCCCAATCCTTGCAGTGTAACCCGAGAAAGGTCTTGGGTCATGTTGGTGATTGTTTCCAAAATCTTCTGGGCACTGTTTTCAATGTACTCTTGCACCGAACGGAAGGACGGGTCTTTAAAGATTTGATCAGCCTTCTCCTCGATCGTATCAATATACCCCGGAAAGCTGTTCACCAGAGACTGAATCTGCTGGCGAATTTCTGGCACAATTACCACGATACCCCAAATCAGCAAGGCTAATACTACAATAAATAGTAAGATGATGCCGTATTGTCGTTTAACTCCCTTTTTCTCCAAATGATTTACTACCGGATTCATCAAGTAAAAAAGAATCCCCGCTAAAACCATTGGCAAACCTACAATTGCAAAGAATTGTCCAACTGGTTCAAACAAGTAAGAAACCTTAGTAAACACCAGTAAAATTAAAAGTAAGAGTAAAACCACAATCAAGCTCACTACCACTTGATTATTTAAAAACCACTTCCAAAACCAGGAAGTCTTTTCTGTAAATTTCTTTTTATCCAAAGCATTCACTCCTACAAGAAGTTGATTTCCATTCCTACCTCAATGTTGGGTACAACTTCTGGTTCCAAATAAACCCCATTTGCACTTTCATTTTCACTCACTTTAAAAAACAATGTGGCATGAGCAATCTCATTTAAGTTTTGATTGGCTAAATGGCCCAGTGCGGTCACATGATAGATCTGATCGCCAATATGAATTTCGCTGCCAACCTTCAATTCAATCGGCTGCTGATCTTTCTTACGTTGAACAATTGAATGCACTGCCAGTTCAGGTGTGACGGATTCATCAAAAAGAATCAGAATCGGTTCCTCGTTAATTGCCTGTTTTCCAACCTGCATAATCTCTGTTTTTGTCATCATTCACGCTCTTTTCTCGTTTCTTTTTCAATTATATCATAAACTTCCAGCTATCCAAGTCCCCTACATACTGGTAAAATAAAGACAGCAAACAAAGGAGGACACTATGATTAAAAATATTCTTTTAGGAACTTATACCCGCAATAAAAGTGAAGGCATTTATCAAATCCAGCTGGATACCGAAAAAGGTGTGCTGGACAACTTAACTTTAGTCACTAAAGAAACCAGCCCAACCTACTTAACTAAAAGCCAGGCCGGCAATCTTTATTCTGTAACTACCCAAAAAGACGAAGGCGGCGCATCCAGTTATGATGCAAAACTGAACTTTTTAAATGCTGTAACTGAAGAAGGCGCACCCCTATGCTACGTAGCCGTGGACGAAGACCGCCAGCTGCTTTATGGCGCCAACTATCACAAAGGTGAAGTCAATGTTTATCGCATCAAAGAGGACGGTTCTCTAGACGCTGCTGAGTCTGTTTACCATGATGAGGAAACGGGTCCCCACAAAAATCAAAACACCGCTCACGTACATTATACCGATCTGACACCTGACAATCGTCTAGTCGTATGCGACCTTGGAACTGACCATGTGCAGACTTACGATGTTGACCAATCAGGCAACTTAACCGAAGTGGCTGATTACGTCACACAACCAGGCTGCGGACCCCGTCATTTGGTTTTCCATCCGCAAGAGGATATTGCCTACTTGTTTGGTGAATTGGATAATATCGTTGCTGTATTGGCTTATAACCGTGAAGACGGCAGCTTCAGTCTGTTACAAACTATTTCGACTGTTCCTGATGACTTCACTGGCGAAAGTGCTGGAGCAGCAATTCGTATTTCCAACGATGGAAAATTCCTGTATGCTTCCAATCGCGGTCACAACTCAATTGTGGTCTATCAAATCGCAGAAGACGGAAAATCGCTAGAAACGATTCAATTCATTTCAACTGAAGGTGACGGCCCACGGGACTTCAACTTATCACCTGAAAATGATTACGTTGTTTGCGGCAATCAAAATACCGACAATCTGAGCTTATATCGTCGGGATGCTGCAACCGGCTTATTGGAACTGCTGCAAAAAGATATTTATGCCCCTGAATGTGTTTGCGTCTACTTTGATTAGAAAGGATTTTGCCTAATGGATAAAGAAGAAGTATTGGCACGACTAAGTAAAGATTTAGAAATCCCACGTTTCGCAGGAAAGATTGAAGACAAAGAATACACCGAAGAAGAATATCAAAAGCTAAAAAATGATCTAAACGATTATTTCGAAAACTATGTGAGAAATATCGAAAACTAATCGATGAAGCTGAGGAAGTCTGTGCAACCAGCTCCCTCAGCTTTTTTAGATACAAAAAAACCACCGACTGGGGATCGGTGGAAAAGGAGTAAATATTTTAAGGAGAAAATACTTACGTAATGAAAAGAAAAGGTTGTTTAGGTTATGGATATAATATAACCTAAACAGCCCTCTTTGTATTTAGAATTAAGTTATATTAAAATTAGAAAACACTTGTTATGTGAGCTGCCTCTTCTTATTTTAGCAAAAGGCTCGTAATTTTTTGAATCGATTTATAAATAGTATCGGTTGCCTGATCCTGTTTTTCTTCAGCCGCATTAAAGGCTTCAGCGTTGATTTCCGGGACTAAACTGTCGGTCATTTCCTGACAGCCTTCGATATATTGGCGGTAAGCTTTTTTAAATTTTATGTGATTTCCCATCACTTTTGCTGGTGGTTTCAGTAATTCAATTTTTTCAAGATTTAACTGGTAAAATTTGGTTCCCTCAGCAAACAGCTGATGAATTTCAGAAACTCTGGCCGCGTCTACTTCTTTTTTCTTATCAATAGCGGTACGAATTTCTTCATAGCTGGGGTGAAGCTTTTCACCCATCTCTTCAGTATCTTTTATGAGTTCATTAATTTTTCCGGCATATAATCCTACATTTGGACGCATACAATCTCTCCTCTAACAATTTTGATTATTAAAAAAAGCTGCCGCAAAGCGACAGCTTTCCTGTAACTATTATACCTTAATTCATCGTTTTGCGTTGGAAGAACTTCACAATCTCTACAATTGGAATAATCGCAAAGGATGCGCCAAGTACAATTCCCCATTGATACATATCAAGGTGAGCTACCCGGAACAGATCATTCAGCCCTGGAACAACGATGATAACCATCATTAAGGCAAAGGATAGCAAGATCGCCCAGTTGAAGGTCTTGTTGCGGAATGGTCCTACCTTGAAGATCGATTGATGAACCGACTTAACGTTAAAGGCATGGAACAACTGCATCAAGCCTAACGTTGCAAAGGCCATTGTCAAGGCGTCTGAATGGATTGCATCATAGGTATTATGAACCGGCCATTGAATCGCTGACCAATAAACGAACAACACGGTTGCGCCTTCTAAGATCCCTTGGTAAATGATACTAGAGAACACGCCGCCAGAGAATAGGTTGGAATTCCGTCCACGAGGCTTGTGCTTCATCAAGTCTTTTTCGGCTGGCTCCATTCCTAGCGCAATCGCTGGGAAGGTATCCGTAACTAAGTTGATCCATAATAAGTGAATTGGTAATAACGTATCCCAACCAAACAGTGTCGCTAAGAACAAGGTCAGTACTTCACCTAAGTTGGCTGCCAGTAAGTATTGAACTGATTTTTGAATGTTAGAGAAGACTTTACGGCCTTCTTCAACAGCAACAACAATCGTAGCGAAGTTGTCATCAGCCAGTACCATGTCAGAAGCGCCTTTAGATACTTCCGTACCAGTAATACCCATACCAATACCAATGTCAGCTTGCTTCAAGGCAGGTGCATCATTTACACCGTCACCAGTCATGGCAACCACTTTGCCTTCTGTTTGCCAAGCTTTTACAATACGTACTTTATGCTCTGGCGATACCCGAGCATAAACTGAATAGTTCACAACTTTTTGAGCGAATTCTTCATCGCTCATTTCATTTAATTCAGCACCTGTTAAAACAGCGGCGTCATTTCCTTTTTCGACAATGCCTAAACGAACAGCAATTGCTTCAGCGGTATCTTTATGGTCACCAGTGATCATGATTGGGCGAACGCCTGCATCTTTAGCAACACGTACTGCTTCAGCTGCTTCGGCACGTTCAGGGTCAATCATCCCTACAAGTCCTGCAAAGATTAAATCATTTTCGACAATTTCCGATTCCATTTCAGTCGGAATTTGATCCACCATTTTGTAAGCCATACCTAAGACTCGCAATGCTTGTTGTGCCATGTCAGTATTGTTAGATAAAATATCGTTCTTTTCTTTTTCGGTCATTGGTACTACCGTATCATTCAGCAATACTTTATTCGCCCGAGTTAACAATACATCGGGTGCACCCTTAACAGCTACTAAAAATTTGCCGTCTGCTTGTTCATGAATAGTACTCATTAATTTACGATCGGAATCAAATGGCAGTTCGGCTACCCGAGTTTCTTTTTTCGTTTCTTCCCGAACGTCGAAGCCTCGATCTAAACCAAATTGAACCAGCGCTGTTTCAGTTGGATCACCAATCAAAGTACCTTCTTGGCTAAACTTCGTATCATTAGCAAAGTTCATAACTTTAATCGCCATTAAATCATTAGGCATTTCTTCTTTAGCACCAATTTGTTGATTGTTCACATAAAGCTTTTCAACGGTCATTTGGTTTAAAGTCAAAGTACCGGTTTTATCAGAAGCAATAATATCAGTTGAGCCTAAAGTTTCAACTGCTGGTAATTTACGAATCACAGAATTACGCTTCGCCATAACCTGTGTACCTAAAGCTAAGATAATCGTAACAATCGCTGGCAATCCTTCTGGAATCGCAGCTACTGCTAAGGAAATAGATGTTAAGAACATTTCATCCCATGAAGTCCCGTTAATCACAATTCCTACTACAAACATGATTGCCGCAATCACGATAATCGCAATCGTCAAGAATTTACCTAATTGGTTCAAGTTGTTTTTCAAAGGTGTTTCAGTTTCATCAGCTTGAGCCAGCATACCGGCAATTTTACCAACTTCGGTATTCATCCCAGTGCCGACTACCACACCACGGCCGCGGCCGTAAGTAACATTACTATTTGAAAAAGCCATATTTACGCGATCGCCGATACCGACATCTTGTTCGTCAATAACAATCATTTCTTTTTCAACTGGAACCGATTCTCCAGTTAAGGCTGCTTCTTCAATTTTCAATGATGCAGCTTCTAATAAACGCAAATCAGCTGGTACCACATCGCCGGCTTCCAGCATAACGACATCGCCGGGTACTAATTCAGTTGATTTGATTGATTTTACGTGATTGTCCCTCAGCACATTAGCATTAGGGGTAGACATTTCTCTCAGTGCTTCAATTGCTTGCTCAGCCTTGGATTCTTGTAGTACACCCATTACGGCATTAATAATAACAACTGCTAAAATAATGATCGAATCCACTACTTCATGAGAAACGGCAGCTGAGATAATCGCTGCAAAAATCAACACGATGATCATCATATCCTTGAATTGCTCGAAGAAGCGGACAACCATACTTTTCTTTTCGCCTTCGTCTAGCTCATTGGTGCCGTATTCGTCAATACGTTTTTGGGCCTCACTTGAAGACAAACCTTCCTCGGTTGATTGCATCTTGGCTAAGACCGTTTCCGTATCCTCAGCATAAAACGGATGCGACAATTGTTGCTTTTTTTCCTCTGACATGTTCTTCCTCCTTCAATATTCTGCAATACAAGTCTACTCCAGTTCCTAATAAAAAGGAAAAAAAATAGACTTCTGTATGCTTAAAGAACATACATAAGTCTCACTATTTAAGACAACACCAGAAATTTCTTTCTTGTTGGTGGCGTTGCCACAGCTACCGCTGCTAGTTACTCCCTCATGAATAATACAAGATGAATTATACCACGAGGAAGAACTACAATTCAATCAATCACAAGAATTTCTTTTGTGATAAAGGGGTTTCATCTAAACTTTTTGACCAGAAATCCTGATTTGTTCCTTGTTCCATCCCCATAATGAACTTTTCCCGGATATCGCCATAGTCAGCAGAAAGGGTGGTAACCAATCGTTTTATCTCTTCTCGCTTAGTTTTTTTGTCCACGGGACAAGGATTAAATACCACCGGAATCTCTTCCCGCTTAACAAAACGAATCAACTGTTTTTCTTCAATATAAATCAGCGGACGAATCAATGTCACCCCGGTTTTAGTCAAATAGCTTTTTGGTTCAAAGCTGTTTAAGCGACCGTGAAAAAGAAAATTCATAAAATAAGTTTCGATGGCATCGTCTAAATGATGACCCAAAGCAACCTTTTGACACCCTAACTCTTTGGCGCGATTGTACAAAATTCCTCTGCGCAATTTAGCACACAAAGAACAAGGGGAGCGTTCCTGGCGAATATCAAATACCACTTTGGCGATATTCGTAGGAACCACCTCCAGCTGATAGCCCAGCTCTTCTACAAACTGCTGCATCGGCGAAATATCACAGCCTTCAAACCCCATGTCTAAAGAGATCGGAACCAATTCGAAATCAAAGCCCAAACGACCTTGACTGCGAATTTTGTCCAATAAGTAAAATAAGGAGGTGCTGTCCTTACCGCCGCTCATGCCAACAGCTACTTTATCCCCTGGTTCAATCATGCGATGATTCAAAATAGCCCGCCGCATTGGATTGTAATAATTTTGATTATCCTTTTTCTTAAAGCTCATAGTTACTCCTCAAAAAAATTTTCTTGCAGGCTGTATTGTTCCCCTGCTGTAACATCATATTGAATCATCTGATAATCCTGATAAATTTTTTCCTGCGCCTGATTCAAACGAGCTGTTTCGCCCCATTGTCCTGACTGATAATACATCCCTTTTTCAAATGCGGGAATTTCCGTTTGCAAGGCCAGCAGCAGCTGATGAAAACCGGTCGTTTGTAAACCAGCTTGACTAAATAAGTCCGGCGTGAAATAAAAGGGACTGGTAACGACTCCCTGCTGATCTTGATTTTTCAACTGATGTTTATTGTCATACAAGAAAAATTCCGTTTCATGCAAGGTATGGCCGGCATTCTCGATTTGAATCGTATCATTGTAAATGCCTGGCAGATGATCCCCCCAGAAAACAACCAAAGTACGCTGGTCTAAGGTATCCAGTTTTTCTAGAAATGCCTTCAACGATTGACTGGCGTAATAAATATCCTGCAAATAATTGTTTACCGAACCATTATTGTCGCCAAAGGCTTGGAAATCGTTCACGCTGTATTTGCCATCATAAGGCATATGGGTCTGCATCGTTACTAAGTGGACAAACTGTGGACTATTTTGATCCAACAGGTCCCATACTTCCTCATAAGCCGAAGCATCGGAAATGTACGGATTGTTCTCTTGTTTATCCGTATGCTTCATCGTGTCTTCATACAAAAATTGATCAAATCCGAAAACATCATAGACATCTTTGCGTTTATACATGGAGGTGTTATAGGGATGAATCGCCGTTGTCTGATAGTTTCGCTCCTTTAACAGCGAAACTACTGAAGGTATCTGTTCCATCTTAGGCACCAGCATCGTATAAGGGGTGGTCATTTGCGGATTAAACGGCTCCATCGAAAAGCTGGTTAAAGCTTCAAACTCGATATTTGCCGTACCGCCGCCATAATTTTGCGAAAGCATCTGACCGCTATACGTCTCATCAGCGATCGAACGATAATCTGCTAATGGATCTCCACCGTTAATTTGAATCCCGTCTAAACGACTAGGATCAGAAAAGCTCTCATTCATGATATAAACAATATTTGGTGTTGCTTCTGACGTTTCCTTTTCCACCTCAGAATGGTACTTCTCAGTAATTTCTTTGATTGCTTCTCGCGAATAGCCGGCCGGTTCTTCCATCGGCTCTACCCGCAAATTATACAAAAAACCACCCATAAATCCAGTATTATAGTAATTCATTTGCTGGCTGTAAGGAATCCACAAGGCCGTTTTATTGTAGGCTTTGCGCAGCATATTATCCGGGTTGTTAAAGTGACTGATGTAAACTAATCCCAGCATACTAATGACTAATGACGCTAAACGAATAATCTGTTTTTGCTTGGATAATTTGCGGCTTCTATACAGACTGAAAATAGTTATTGCTGTTCCAAAAATCAACAACAGCAGAAAACCAATGTACAATGGCCAGCCGACAATATCTCGAATCATGCCGAACTCACCAATCATTTTTAAGTCATCCGGATAAATCGGCTCGGATCGATACTTCATTTTAAGAAAATCCGCAATCCCGATTCCGACAATCAGAAAGGTATAAAACAAACTGCCGAATAAAAAAGAACCCATGATACTCGTTAAAAACAGGTAGAAGATCAGCAGCACTAAACAGCCTAAGAAAAATTTCTCCGCATGCCAGGAAAAAGCAAATTTGAATGCTAAATCAAAGGAAAAATCATTTTGCCCCAATTGCAAGAACAGATTGGAAGCAATAATCAACAATCCCACAGCTAAAATGCCGCCAATAATTTTGATCAGTTTTTTATGTTTACGTAGTTTATTAATACAAGTCAACTCCTACTAATGCAATCATTGATCATTTTAGCTAGAAATCAACTAAAAGTAAAGCTGACCCCCACGATGCGGATTGTTCAACACTCGAACTCGTTTCATCGCTTCTGTTTGCTGCAACTCTTCAGCTGCCTGTTCCAGCACCTCTGAATCCGTCGCCTCAACATCAATAATCACATAAATAAATTCCTGTTTACGATTACTAATCATATCGACAATCTCCAGCTGGTGCTTGTAAAAGATACCTATGATTTCTTGCCACATTTTCGGTTGATTCTCGTAATACAAAGTAAAACGCAAATCTCCTCTAAAAGGCAGCTTCGCAGTTGGGAAATTAACCGAATCCTTGACCGTGCCATTTAACAGAAAAGCCCGAAGAGCCTTCGCCGCCGCTTTTCCGCTTCCGCTCAGCGCTTCTTCCGTAGTCCCGCCAATATGAGGCAGCTGCAGAATATTCTTTCGACCTTGCAGCTTTTCTTCCGGGAAATCAGTAATGTAGCCAGCCAGCTGCTCATTTTCCAGCGCCTTTAACACAGCCGAACTATCCACAATTTCACCCCGACCAAAATTCAGCACATAAGCAGTCGATTTCATTTGCTGGAATTCCTTTTCTGATAGCAAATGCTGGGTATTTTCCGACAACGGCAACAGTACCACAATATAATCGGCTTCCTTCAAGATGGTCTCCAACGAAGCAAATTCCATAATATCACTTTCAGGATCATTGCGAGCATAACCTAAAACGTCCATCCCCAGCTCGTAACAATTTTCCACTACTAATGAGCCGATCGCTCCAATGCCCAAAAGACCAATCGTCTTGCCCTGCAATTCCTGACCGACATAGTCTGAGCGTTTTTCCTCAGCCGTCGTCAAAAGATCGTCACTCTTTAATTGCTCCACCATTTCAGCTGCCTGAAAAATCGGCCGGGCTGTTAACAGCAAGCTGGCCAAAACTAATTCCTTTACCGCGTTGGCATTTTGCCCAGGTGTATTCATGACAATCGTTCCATTTTGACTGGCTGCTGGCACATCGATAGTGTTTACGCCGACACCGGCCCTAGCAATCGCTAACGTGTTTTCCTGCAGCAAATCGCCTTCAACTTCACCGCTGCGAACCATTAAAGCATCGGGGGCCTCATCAGTTAGCTGAAAATGTTTTCCTTCCAGTGCCTTTAATTGATCTTCTTCAAAATCAGCCAATAATTGAATGTTATACATTTTCTCACCTCTTTAAAATTTAAAAAAAGAAACTGGAAGTTTTAGTCTCCCAGTTTTCTCAAATTTATTGTTTCCAAAAGTCATCAAAAATCGTAATTGGCAAATGACGCTTGTGTTCCGTCTTATTCCACCAGCCTTCGATTGTCTCACGGGCTTTATCACTGATTTCTTTGCCTTCCAAGTAATCATCAATATCGTCGTAAGTGACACCTAACGCTACTTCGTCGGCAATCAATGGTTTGCCGTCTTCTAAATCGGCTGTCGGAGTTTTCAGATAAATCGCTTCTTCCGCGCCTAATTCCTTCAACAACATTTTACCCTGACGTTTGTTCAGACGGAACAGCGGCAGGATATCCGCACCGCCGTCACCGTATTTAGTAAAGAAGCCGGTAATATTTTCAGCCGCATGATCCGTACCAATTACCGCCCCACTCATTTCGCCGGCAACGCCGTATTGAGTAATCATCCGTTGGCGGGCTTTGATATTGCCTTTGTTGAAGTCACTGACTGTTACGCCAGTTTCTTCCAAAGCCGCTACTTGCGCATCGACAGCTGGTTTAATATTTACTCGCAAACTAACATCTGGTTGAATGAATTTCAACGCTCGCTGCGCGTCCGCTTCATCAGACTGTTCACCGTAAGGCAAGCGAACCGCCACAAACTGATAAGAATCATCGCCAGTTTCCTTGCGCATGTCTTCCATAGCCAACTGAGCAATACGTCCGGCTAAAGATGAGTCTTGACCACCGCTAATTCCTAATACAAAAGTTTTCAAGAAAGGATAAGCTTTCAAATAAGCTTTTAAAAAGTCAACACTCTTTAAAATTTCCGCCTTTGGATCAATCGTTGGCTTAACGCCTAATTCTTTAATAATCTCATTTTGTAAGGTCATTATTGTATCGCTCCTTCATCTTTGCCACAGATTTTCGAATTTCATCCATAATTCGATTTTTATGATCCCAGCAGTCCTGCGATAGATCAACTGGGTATTTTTGCGGATTCAAATCCCGTTTGTACTCTTCCCACAATGAATCCAAATTATCTTTGGCTGTCTGTTTAACTTCCTCAATCGTTGGCATGTCGTAAACTCGCTGTCCATCCACAAAAATATCATGCAAAATTGGCCGCGCAGTAAAATTGCGCACCGTTTTATTGATATACGTGTAGACTGGATGGAACATAAAGATTTCCTCTTCCTCGCGCGGATCTTCATCCCATAAGGTTACATAGTCGCCTTCTGATTTGCCATCAGAATTGCGAGTAATTCGCCATACTTGTTTTTTCCCTGGGGTGGTCACTTTTTCCGCATTGCTGGATAGTTTAATGGTATCAATCATCTTGCCTTCTTCATTTTCAATCGAGACAATTTTGAATACTGCTCCTAAAGCTGGTTGATCATAGGCCGTAATCAATTTCGTTCCCACACCCCAAACATCAATTTTGGCATGCTGCATCTTCAAGTTCTGAATCGTGCTCTCGTCTAAATCATTAGAAGCGTAAACCTTAGCATCTGGGAAGCCGGCTTCATCCAGTTGCTGACGCACGCGTTTAGAAATATACGCCATATCGCCGCTATCAATTCGCACACCCATGAAATTGATTTTGTCACCCATTTCCTTCGCTACCCGAATAGCACTAGGAACACCTGAATTCAACGTATCATAAGTATCAACTAGGAAGACACAATCTTTGTGGGTTTGCGCATAGGCCTTAAAGGCTTCATAATCATTCCCATACGATTGAACTAAAGAATGCGCATGGGTACCACTATCAGGAATGCCGAAAATTTTGCCTGCCCGGACATTACTGGTCGCATCTGCTCCGCCAATAAAAGCAGCCCGCGTTCCCCAGATCGCTGCATCCATTTCTTGTGCCCGTCGTGTACCAAATTCCAATAAGGGATCGTCCCCGATTACTGATTTGATTCTAGCCGCTTTGGTTGCGATTAATGTTTGAAAGTTAACAATATTCAACAATGCTGTTTCAACTAGCTGACAATGCAGTAAAGGTCCTTCCACCTGGATAATCGGTTCATTGTTGAAAACCAATTCTCCTTCGACAGCAGAACGAACGGTACAAGCAAACTTAAAGTTGCGCAAATACTCAATAAACGCTTCCGGATACTCTTCAACTTCAGCTAAATAGGCTAGGTCACTCTCACTGAAGGTCAACTCTTCTAAATAGTTCACTAAGCGCTCTAGGCCTGCAAAGATGACATATCCATTTTCAAATGGCATGTTGCGGAAATAACATTCAAACACCGCATGCAAATTCGCCCGTCCAGTTTCCCAATATGTCTTCATCATATTGATTTGATACAAATCTGTATGCAGCGTCAAACTGTCATCCTCGTATAGCTTTTTCATAATCAAACTCCCTTTTTTGTAAATTCAATGGTTCTATTATATCAAAAAAAAGGAAAAGCGTATTGCTTTTCCTCTTTTATCACAAATTCTACTACACTTTGTACTCGATCATGATGATGTCCTTGTAGTTATGGCGTGGTCGAATTCCCGCATCAAGGATTTGTTTTTTATAGCCGACGTTTACTTCAACCTCTTTACGATCTACTTTTAGAATACGGTGAATAATCGTATCTACTTCGTCATGTTTTATTTTTCGTTGACGATTCAGCAACAATAAAATAATCGTATCAAAGCGATCCAAGTAAACAATCTTCGTCCGATCATAGGCAAATAGTTTATATAATTTAATTGCTTGCTGGTTTGCAAAAGTTTGCTTGGACAACTCTGGATACAGTGTCTCAAGATTTACATTGCTGGTAATTGGTGTCTCGATTAGTTTCATCAGTCACCCCTCCCTCTCTCATCTATTGTATCACAAGAATGTGAACAAATTAGTGAAGGGAATTAGCGAAAGAATAAATTTTTCTAAAAAAAACAAGAATTTTTCTATTTTAAGACTAACCAGTAAAACTCCAAATTACTAACCTGCCACAAAGAAGCCAGAGACATCTTTTCGTCTCTGACTTCACTTATTTACTTATTCAGCTACTGTTTCTTTCGCGCTTTCTGCTGCTAGTTTACCAGAAGTTAATGCCCATGCATTATTTGCTCCTGAAGGTGAGTCTGTACCCATTACGCCGCCGACAACTTCTCCAGCTGCATACAGGCCTTGAATTGCTTCACCCGCTTTGTTCAGCACTTCTAGGTGATCGTTAGCTACTAATCCACCCATGGTTGTTGCAAAACGTGGTTTTTGTTCGATCAAGTAGTAAGGACCTTCGCCCACTGGTTTTTGCAAGAATTCAGATTGACGACCAAATTCTTCGTCTACACCTTTTTCAACATATTCGTTATAAAGAGCCACTGTTTCAGCTAAGCTAGTACCAGGCATGCCGGCTTTAGCCGCTAATTCAGTTAACGATTCAGCACGGAAGGCTTTTGGATTACCCATACCGTTGTTAGAAATCCAACGTTCTAGATCTTCATTTGTAATGCCGCCTTCAGCCACTGCATCAGCGAATTTTCCAAAATGCTCTTGATCCAATAAGATATATAGCATTTGTGGATTTTGCTCCAATAATTTTTCTAAGACTACTTTATTGCTGGCACGTTCATTTACTACACGTTTACCATCAATATTTACTAGCAAGCCATTTTCTTTCAACACAGCGATATTCCCGCCGATTGTTGATTTCGCATAGCCTTTAGATACTTCTACACCATTTGGATAAATTTTACCATATTCCATCAAACGAGTATCCGCATCAATACCAGGAGCAGTGGCCATCAATAGACCATCACCTGTAGAAGATTTCGTACCATAGAATAAGACTTTGTTCAACTCTTTGCTTAGCAGGTTAGGGTTGTTTCCGTAACCACCAGTCGTTAAGATAACTGCTTTAGCAGTAATATTGTGGGTTTTACCAGTTTCTTCCACCGCTTTAAGGCCAGTTACTTTGCCGTTATCATCAGTGAATAATTCCTCAGCTTTTGTTTGCAAGTAGATTGTTACGTTGCTGTTGTCCAAAGCTTTACGAGCACTTGCCGCAAATCCGTGTCCACCATCTTTGTAAGCCAACTCGCGGTTTTTACGGTACTCAGCTAATACATGCAAGCCGCCTTCCATGTCGTAGTCAACGCCCATATATTCATGAACCCAGTCAGTCGTTGGTCCAACGTTTTTAGCTAATAAGGTAACTAATTCTGGAACGTTTTTGCCGCTGCCGTTATTCATGAAATCTTCTACCATTAATTCAACTGAATCATCTGTTACGCCTGCTTCAGCTTGCAGTTTCGAGCCCAATACAACTTGGTTTCCGCCACTGATAGAGATTGCTCCACCAACGAAGCTCATTTTTTCAACTACGATTGTCTTCAGACCTAATTGATCTGCTCTTAAGGCTGCTGAAATACCTGCAGCACCAGAACCAACGATCACTACATCTGCTGTTTCTTCAACAACTTCTTTCGACCATTGAACAGTTGGTTTTGGACGAGCTTTTAAGACTTCAGAGCTTGCGCCAGCTAATTCAACTGCTTCAGCAATTCCATCGATAACCCCTTGACTAGATGCAGAAGCACCTGAAATTACGTCAACGTTTAATGTTTGGCCGTCAATGATTTGTTGCGGCAAACGTTCGAATACTTGATCTGATAAACCTTCAGATTCTGCACCAGAATCGATATCAACGCTTTCGATTCGTTCAGTTGAGAAGGTTACTTTCATTTCGATTTCGCTGTTATGTCCTTTAGCCGCAACCGTATAAGTTCCTGGCTTGAACTCCAGCTTCATTTTTTGTAGTTCTTTCAAACGCTCGTATTTGCGTTTTTCTTCTTCTGGATCTTTCACCATTACCATTGAGTCCATAAAGTCCCATAATGGTGTTGGAATTAACAATTCTTTTTGTTTAGCAATATGAGCATATTCTGGTACTGGTTGACCGTCTTTAATCATTTGCACCCAGTTAGGTTCTACTAAGAATCCTTTACCAACAGCTAATAAGTCATAGCCTAATTGTAAAGCATCGTCTGCATTTTCACGCTGCAGGATCGCACCTACACCCATGATTGGAATAGTTGCCAATTCAGGTGAACGTTGTGCCAAGTACTTAGTAATTAGTGGCTCTGGATCATTTGATTCAACGATTGATGGACGAGTATACGCACCCATTGAGAAGTGGAAATAATCCGGCTTCAAGGTTGCTAAAGTATTTAATAGGTACATTGTATCTTCAAAACGAATACCTGGTTCTTCTAATTCTTCTGGAGAGAAACGATACCCAACGATAAAGTTTTCCGCGCTTTGTTCTTCAATCACGCGTTGAACTTCCTTCATCACTTCCATTGAGAATAGTGCACGGTTCTCGCGGCTTCCGCCCCATTTGTCTTGACGACGGTTAGAGTGAGGAGAGAAGAATTGTTGCAGCAAGAAGGTATTGGCGCCGTGGATTTCCACACCATCAAAGCCAGCTTGAATGGCACGACGAGTCGCATCACCAAACAGCGTGATCATTTCTTCAATTTGTTCTTCAGTCATTTCTCTTGGTACAGGTGCACCCGGACGCAATGCAGCAACTGGACTTGCCGAAATCGGTACAGCTCCGCCGTTTAATTCAGGCCAAGCCATCCGTCCAGCATGGTAAATCTGCATAATTGCTTGTGAACCTTCACCTTTAATAGCAGACGCTAATTCAGTTAAGCCTGCTACTTTTTTATCTGTATCTACGCCGACTGCCCCTGGGAAGCCGCGCCCTTTATCTTCTACAAAGCAGCTTTCAACGATAACCGCAGCTGCATCTCCTGAACGGAATTTGTAGTAATCAATAATTTGTTGTGTTACTTCCCCATCATAAAATGCGGATTGTGTAGTCATTGGTGACATAAATAGACGATTTTTGAAAGTAGCACCTGAATTTAATTTGACTGCATCAAATAGACCTCTTGCCATTGTTGTTTTTCCTCCTATAATTCTCTAAATTTGTTTTCCTATATATAAGTAAAAATTTATTCCAATAAAGTAACGTATGCTTTCAGCTTTTCCGATATGAGTATTTTGTTGTTGCGGGTAATCACTAATCCTTCAATCTGAGGCATCTGGTTTAACCAGTTGAGAATTTTGCGGGATGTGTCGTGAAACAAGATAGTTGTCCAAAATTCCCCGTCCAAAGACTGCTCTGACACAATCGTGAGACTAGCAACATCATTTTCCACCGGATAGCCTGTCTGGGAATCAAATATATGATGGTACTGCTCTTTACCTATTTTTAGCACTCGCTCATAGATACCAGAAGTTACCACTGATTGATCGCAATTTTTGATCACAGCAACCAGATTTCCTCGTTCTTTCAGCGGATTTTGAATTCCTACATTCCAAACCCCTTCAGGATTTTTCAAAGAAGGTCCGATGGTCAGAACATTGCCGCCCAAATCAATAATGCCTGATTGGACACCTTGTGCTTTAAAGTAAAGCTTCAGTTCATCAGCAAAATATCCTTTCGCCAAAGCACCTAAATCAATTTCCATTCCCTTTTTCTTTAACAAGACCGTTTGATTATCGTCATCTAACTGGATATCATTTAAATCAATAAGCGCCAACCGTTCTTCAATTGCCTTTTTCGTTGGAACTCGTGCATCTTGAAAGCCAATATGCCATAGCTTAATCAAAGGTCCAATAGCAATATTCAGCTTGGAATGTGAAGAGATTCCCATATCACGCCCTTTTTTAATCAATTCATATAAATCAGGTGCCACTTTGACTGGTTTTATCCCAGCTTGTGCATTAACCTTCATTAAATCAGAATTACTCTGATTTGCGCTGTAGCGCTGCTGAAAATCCTCTAACATTTTTTGCGCGTGATCTAATAGCTGCGGGGCTTGTGGATGTTCGATGGATAAGGTAATCACTGTGCCCATCATTTCCAGCACACGGGTCTTTAATGACAATAAAAGACCTCCCTTTTTAAAAGATTGTTATTCTGTGAGCATTATAGGATAAAATAATACATCCGCTTTTAAAATTTAAAGATTTTACCAGCTATGCTTCACTATGTATTTACATCCCTTACAAAAGTTTCAGCATTTGTTTTCTTTTTTGGGTAGCTTCAGAACCGTATGCAAAATATTCCCACTATTCCATGACCTATTGTAAGAGACCAGAACTATAAAATCTAATACTTTATTTGGATTATATTGATAAAAATCATTTATCAATCACCGTTAAAGGTTAACGCTTACACTTTTGTTGGATTCTGTCTGCTGAAAAACTCTTCCTATTTAATAGTAAAAAAAAGAAACCCCTCATGATTTGAAAGGTTCCTTTAATATATTCTTACATCCTTCGATTTACAATCACCTGACTAGGAACTCGGAAGAGATGCTGATAAATAAGCTGAATGTTTTAGAAATGCTTTGTCCCTTCTCCGCCCTTTTTGAATAAAAAAAAGAAAAGGAACCTTGATTTAACAAGATTCCTTAGACTTTCTTACATCATGCCGCCCATCATTGATGGATCCATTGCTGGTGCAGCAGCACCATTTTCAGCTGGTTTGTCAGCAACTACTGCTTCAGTAGTTAATAATAAAGCAGATACAGAAGCTGCATTTTGCAATGCTGAACGAGTTACTTTAGTTGGGTCAACGATTCCTGTTTCAATCATGTTTACCCATTCGCCAGTTGCAGCATTGAAACCAACGCCTTTTTCTGCGTTTTTCAATTTGTCGATAACAACTGATCCTTCATAACCAGCGTTCTCAGCAATTTGACGAACTGGTTCTTCTAACGCACGAACAACAATACTGATACCTGTTGCAGCATCGCCTTCAGCTTCTAATGCCGCAACTTTCTTAATCACATTGACTAAGGCAGTTCCCCCACCAGAAACGATTCCTTCTTCAACTGCTGCACGCGTAGAGTTCAATGCATCCTCAATACGTAGTTTTAATTCTTTCAGTTCTGTTTCAGTAGCAGCACCAACTTTAACAACTGCTACGCCGCCAGCTAGTTTAGCTAAACGTTCTTGTAATTTTTCACGGTCAAAATCAGAAGTTGTTTCGTCAATTTGACGTTTGATTAATTCAACACGTTCTTGCAATTGTTCTTTATTGCCAGCGCCTTCTACGATTGTAGTATTGTCTTTGTCAACAACCACTTTACCAGCAGAACCTAAGTTTTCAACTGTCGCATCTTTCAATTCCAAACCAAGATCTTCAGTAATAACTGTAGCGCCTGTTAAAACTGCGATATCTTCCAACATTGCTTTACGACGATCGCCAAAGCCAGGAGCTTTAACAGCAACCACGTTGAATGTTCCACGAATTTTGTTCAATACCAATGTTGGCAATGCTTCTCCGTCTACATCATCAGCGATGATTAACAACGAACGAGATTGTTGTAATACTTGTTCCAACAATGGCAAGATGTCTTGGATGTTAGAGATTTTCTTATCAGTAATTAA
>LIDZ01001998.1_pt1 | contig 18971 bp, 16 predicted proteins | sample 644651 | NCBI WGS metagenome assembly LIDZ01 (sample SAMN03856242, study PRJNA289617) | food metagenome | isolation source: wine grapes on drying loft during traditional withering process | host: Vitis vinifera cv. Corvina | place: Italy: Gargagnago di S. Ambrogio di Valpolicella | collected 2014-01 | reverse complement strand
GGAGGTCGACATGACGGTTACCGGCGGCGGGCTGTGACAGAAACGTATCACGTCACCGGTGAGAAATGCGAGCCGGTGGCGGTGCCATATTATGCGGCAACCGGACTGGCCAACGCGAGCCGGTTGCCGCGCATTCGCGCGCCGCAACCGGGACTGGCCGTTAGCGGAAGACGCTGATCGCTTCCACCAGACGCGTTGCCTGACGCGTCATGCGGCCGGAGGCCTGAGCGCCCTCTTCCACCCGCGCGGCGTTCTGATGGGTGATGTTATCCAGATCTTCCACCGCCAGGCTGACTTCGCTGAGCGCGGTAGCCTGCTCGGAGGTCGCGGCGCTGATCTGCGCAATCAGTGAGGTGACGTTCTGGACCTGGCTGACGATGTTTTCCATGGTTTTACCGGCATCGTTGACGTGATCGCTGCCTGAGCGCACTTTGGTGGCGCTGTTTTCCACCAGATTCTTAATCTCACTGGCGGCGACCGCGCTGCGTTGCGCCAGGCTACGCACTTCGCCCGCCACCACCGCAAAGCCTTTACCCTGCTCGCCGGCGCGTGCGGCTTCCACCGCGGCGTTCAGCGCCAGAATATTAGTCTGGAAGGCAATGCCGTCGATCACGCTGGTAATGCTGGCGATTTTCTTCGAACTCTCAGCGATTTCAGCCATCATCGTTACCATCTCGTTCATCGCCTTGCCGCCTTTAGTCGCCACATCGCTGGTGCTTTTCGACAGTGTGTTCACCTGACGAGCGGTTTCGGTATTGCTCTGCACCGTCGCGGTCATTTCGTTCATGGTGGCGGCGGTTTGCTGCACGTTGGCGGCCGCTTGTTCAGTGCGGCGGCTCAGTTCGTTGTTGCCGTGCGCGATGGCATCGCTGGCACTCAGCACGTTAATCGCCTGACCGCTGACATCATCCACCAGCCAGCGGAACATCAGCCCCAGCTGACCGACCGCCCGTAGCGTCATGCCGACGTCATCGACCCGGTCGGTTTCATCCACCTTGTGGCTGGCTCCGGTCGCCACCTTCAGCGCCTGCTGACACATGCGCTCGATCGGGCGGGAAATCTGCTGCTCCAGCCAGAACGACGCCAGCATCAGCAGTACCGCCATCACCCCGGCAAAGATCGCCAGCGACTGGCCCGGCAGGCCCAGCAGCCAGACGCCCAGCAGCGCCAACGGCAGCAAGGCGATCATCGCGCTGCGGATGCGCCAGCGCAGAGACAGGGTTTTAAACAGCGTGGTCCAGCTCAGCAAGCCGGTTCGGACCAGCAGCCCTTTATGGAAGCGCCAGCCTTTACGTTTCCCCTCACGAAACTCGCGGTAGAGTTTTTCGGTTTCGCGAACTTCCTGCTTGCCGGGTTTGGTGCGAACCGACATAAATCCCTGCACCTTGCCGTCCCGGACCACCGGAATGGCGTTGGCCCGCACCCAGTAATGATCGCCATTTTTACGCCGGTTTTTCACCAGTCCGGTCCAGGGTTCGCCCTGCTTGAGGGTCGCCCACATATCGGCAAAGGCTTCCGGCGGCATATCCGGATGGCGCACCATATTGTGCGGCTGGCCGCTGATCTCTTCCGGCGAAAATCCGCTGGCCTCGATAAACGCATCGTTGGCATAGGTGATGTGGCTGCTGATGTCGGTGGTGGTCATCAGAGTGGCACGATCGTCAAACACATATTCCTGCTGTGTTACGGGCAAATTTGTACGCATGAATCTACATCCTTGAGGCTGTCGCCAGGATTGGGGTTAGGCAGAAGAGTTATCTTTTTTTATAGTTTCGGCGGGAAATCAGTGAACTTTAGCGACTTAACCTAACTTTTGCGATCCAGGCCAAAAAGCGTGCAAAGCCCTTCCGCTGCGTGATTAGTGCAATTTGAACCGGTTCCAGGGCAGGCAATGCCCCTTTAATTGCTAAGCCATTATTATTAAGGCGGGTTTTAGTGTATTGCGGATATATCTTCGATGAGGGGGAATAACGGGCTGAGTTTCCCCAGCCTTTATATACTGCTCGGTCGTCCCGAGAGAGCGGCCTGGCTGGCAGCAGGAAAACCTGCCACCAGCACCAGCGTTAAATCAAGACGTTGAGGCTAAGGTCTTCATTTTAGACTCGTAGGCAACCGCCTGTTTAGCATCAAACTGGTTCTCCCACTTGGCAATAACCAGCACCGCCAGCGCATTACCGACCACGTTCAGCGCGGTACGTGCCATATCCATGATACGGTCAACACCGGCGATAAAGGCCAGTCCTTCCAGTGGGATACCGACGCTGCCCAGCGTGGCCAACAGCACCACAAAGGAGACGCCTGGTACGCCAGCAATGCCTTTTGAGGTCACCATCAGCGTCAGGACCAGCACGATTTCCTGCCCAATCGACAGGTCAATACCGTACAGCTGGGCGATAAAGATCGCCGCAATGCTCTGGTATAACGTCGAGCCATCGAGGTTAAACGAGTAGCCGGTCGGCACCACAAAACTGGTGATGGATTTCGGCGCGCCGTAGGCTTCCATCTTCTCCATGATGCGCGGCAGCACGGTTTCGGAACTGGAAGTGGAGTATGCCAGGATCAGCTCATCTTTCAGGATGCGCATCAGCGTGGTAATCCGCAGGCCGCAGATGCGGGCCACCGCGCCCAGCACCACAAAGGCGAAGAACAGGATGGCGGCGTACACCAGGATCACCAGCTTCGCCAGCGGCCACAGGGAGGCGAAACCAAAGTTGGCGATGGTCACCGAGATCAGCGCAAACACGCCAATCGGCGCATAACGCATGATCATGTGCGTGACCTTAAACATCGCTTCCGAGGTCGAGCGGAACACCTTCAACAGCGGGTCGCGGTGCTCAGACGGCAGCGAGGAGAGCCCCAGCCCGAACAGCACCGAGAAGAAGATGATCGGCAGCATGTCACCTTTGGCGATCGCGGCAAAAATATTCTGCGGGATCAACGACAGGATGGTGTTGACCAGGCTATGCGCCCCGCTCTGCACCTGTGCCGTGGTCGCTTCATATTTAGAGATGTCCACCGTTGCCAGCGTCGACATATCAATGCCGTAGCCAGGTTTAAACACATTCGCCAGGGTAATCCCTACCACGATGGCAATGGTGGTAATCACTTCGAAATAGACGATGGTTTTCACGCCAATGCGTCCGAGTTTTTTTGCATCACCGACGCCGGCAATACCGACAATCAGCGTAGAGATGACGATCGGCACGACGATCATTTTGATCAGGTGAATAAAGATGTCACCGGCCGGGCTGAGAATGTTGGTGATTAACCATTCACGTTCGGATGGCTGATTATGCAATATAGCGCCGACGATGATCCCCAGTACTAACGCCGTCACTATTTGCCAGGCAAGGCTGAATTTTACTTTCATAACTTGTCTTTTTCCTTAACAAAACCCGGTCTCCGCGCGCAGTTGGCGGAATGAATCACTCTCAAGGGGAGTAGGCCGAAGTCGGCTAATTCGCGGATGATGGATGGTTGAAACCTGAATTTCAGGCGCGTGATAAGTACCATTTTCACTGGGTAAATTGCAACCCTCGGCGAGATGTGGCTACTTTATGGCCTGCGGACAGGATAAAGCTCTGAAACAGCCCCACACAAACTAAGCCATTGTTATACTTGGCAATATTTGTTACTGATAAAGCATATCTATGCATTAACGCGACGTGAGCTGAAATAACCCTGCGGTTCGGTTGTCTGTTTTTCAATCAGACGTACAGCCCAGGTCAGCCTTTTTACCGACGTCAACTAAGGCAAATTTCGCATCTCCGGCGGCGGTTTTAGCGCTTTTCATTACCTGTTGTTATGACGTGATCTGTGGCGCAAAAAGCAAACAAAACTCCCCGGCTCGCTTCAATTAACCTTTGATTGACATATCATTAACATCTTCAAGGAGAATAGCCATGAGCCAACAACACCGACATCCTGTTCCCGCCAATATTGCGGAAAATACCCTGATTACTGCCCAGCAGTATGAGTCCATGTACCAGCAGTCCGTGCAGGACCCCGATGCCTTTTGGGGCCAGGAAGGTAAAATTCTCGACTGGATCAAACCCTATACCGCGGTGAAGAACACCTCGTTCGCGCCGGGCAATATCGATATCCGGTGGTTTGAAGACGGCACGCTGAACCTGGCGGCCAACTGTCTCGATCGTCATCTGCACAGTCGCGGTGACCATCCGGCAATTATCTGGGAAGGCGATGATGCCAGTGAAAGCAAAACTCTGACCTTCCGCGAGTTACACCGGGAAGTCTGTCGCTTTGCTAACGTGCTGCTTGAACTCGGCGTGAAGCGCGGCGATGTGGTGGCTATTTATATGCCAATGGTGCCTGAAGCGGCCGTTGCCATGCTCGCCTGTGCCCGTATTGGCGCAGTGCATTCGGTTATTTTTGGCGGCTTCTCACCGGAAGCCGTTGCCGGCCGGATTATCGATTCCAACGCCCGTCTGGTGGTTACCGCCGATGAAGGCGTGCGCGCCGGCCGTTCTATCCCGTTGAAGAAAAATGTCGACGATGCGCTGGCCAATCCTGGGGTCAAGTCGATCACCAATGTGGTGGTGTTCCGCCGCACCGGCAAGGATATTGCCTGGGAAAATGGCCGCGATCTCTGGTGGCACGAGCTGGTTAACAAAGCCAGCGCCCACCATCAGCCCGAAGAGATGAACGCGGAAGATCCGCTGTTTATCCTTTATACCTCCGGCTCCACCGGCAAGCCGAAAGGCGTGCTGCATACCACCGGCGGCTATCTGGTGTATGCGGCGACCACCTTCAAATATGTCTTTGATTATCATCCGGATGACGTCTACTGGTGTACTGCTGACGTTGGCTGGATCACCGGCCACAGCTATCTGCTGTATGGCCCGTTAGCCTGCGGTGCCACCACGCTGATGTTTGAAGGGGTGCCAAACTGGCCGAAACCCAGCCGGATGGCCGAAGTGGTCGATAAGCATAAGGTCACCCTGCTGTACACCGCGCCGACCGCCATTCGCGCCCTGATGGCCGAAGGCGACAAGGCGATTGCAGGTACCGATCGCAGCAGCCTGCGCATTATGGGATCGGTCGGCGAGCCGATTAACCCGGAAGCCTGGGAATGGTATTACAACAAGATCGGCGACGGCCGTTGCCCGATCGTCGATACCTGGTGGCAGACCGAAACCGGCGGCTTTATGATCACCCCTCTGCCGGGTGCCACCGAGCTGAAAGCCGGTTCGGCGACCAAGCCGTTCTTCGGCGTGCAGCCGGCACTGGTGGATAATGAAGGCAATCCGCAGGAAGGCGCGGGCGAAGGCAATCTGGTGATTGTTGACTCCTGGCCGGGCCAGGCGCGCACGCTGTACGGCGATCACGATCGCTTTGAACAGACCTACTTCTCCACCTTTAAGAACATGTACTTCAGCGGAGACGGCGCCCGTCGCGATGAAGACGGCTACTACTGGATCACCGGCCGCGTGGATGACGTGCTCAACGTCTCTGGCCACCGTCTGGGCACGGCAGAGATTGAGTCGGCGCTGGTGTCGCATCCGAAAATTGCCGAAGCGGCGGTGGTCGGTATTCAGCACAGCATTAAAGGCCAGGCAATCTATGCTTATATCACCCTGAACAGCGGTGAAGAACCATCAGCGGAACTGTATGCCGAAGTGCGTAACTGGGTGCGTAAAGAGATTGGCCCGATTGCCACGCCGGACGTTTTGCACTGGACGGATTCATTGCCAAAAACTCGCTCGGGAAAAATTATGCGCCGTATTCTGCGCAAAATTGCCTCCGGCGATACCAGTAATCTTGGCGATACCTCAACCCTTGCCGATCCTGGCGTGGTAGAAAAACTTCTCGAAGAGAAACAGTCTATTAAAATGCCTTAAGTCCGGTTAATCGGACTCGGGTCGCCCGGCCCATTTAGTTGCAGCGGACCCTCGCTGCAACTAAATGAATAACGGGCAGTGTTGGGCAGCGTAATAAAAAGTCGTTAATAACGCTGCCTGTTATTTCCTTTCACTGACCATTACCCTTTTAAAAAAATAAACCCTGTACTTATACCTCTGGAGACTCTGTGATGAATGAACTTATTTATCAACGGATAGAAAAGAGTGCTCGCTTTAAAGAACTGGTGAGAAAACGCCAGGCCTTTGCCACTCTGCTGTCCGTCATCATGCTCATCCTGTACGTCGGTTTTATTCTGTTAATTGCCTTTGCGCCTGGCTGGCTGGGCGCCCCTCTGCATGCCGGTACCAACGTCACCCGTGGTATTCCCATTGGTATTGGCTTGATCGTGATCTCTTTCCTGCTGACCGGCGTCTACGTCTGGCGCGCCAACGGTGAATTCGACCGCTTAACCCGTGAACTGCTGAAAGAGGTGAAAGGATGAAGCGCCCTCGTTTATTGCTCTGTCTGGCGGCGCTGCTGCCGTTCTCTGCCCTGGCGGCGGACGCGATCACCGGTGCGGTGCAAAAGCAGCCCACCAATTATGAAGCGATCGTGATGTTCCTGATTTTTGTCGCCTTTACGTTGGGGATTACCTACTGGGCGTCGAAACGTACCCGCTCGCGCAGCGATTATTATACCGCCGGCGGCAATATTACCGGCTTCCAGAACGGTCTGGCGATGGCCGGTGACTTTATGTCCGCCGCGTCATTTTTGGGTATTTCCGCGCTGGTTTATACCTCCGGGTATGACGGGCTGATCTATTCGCTGGGATTCCTCGTCGGCTGGCCGATCATCCTGTTCCTGATTGCCGAGCGTCTGCGTAACCTGGGGCGCTATACCTTCGCTGACGTGGCGTCCTATCGCCTGAAACAGATGCCAATCCGTACGCTGTCCGCCTGTGGTTCACTGGTGGTGGTGGCGCTGTATCTGATTGCGCAGATGGTGGGCGCAGGCAAGCTGATCCAGCTGCTGTTCGGCCTGGATTATCATGTTGCGGTGGTGCTGGTCGGGATTTTGATGGTGATGTATGTGTTGTTCGGCGGCATGCTGGCCACCACCTGGGTGCAGATCATCAAAGCCGTGCTGCTGCTGTTCGGCGCGTCGTTTATGGCGTTTATGGTGATGAAGACCGTCGGCTTCAGCTTCAATAACCTGTTTACTCAGGCGATGGCGGTGCACCCGAAAGGCGTTGAAATTATGCGTCCTGGCGGGCTGGTTCACGACCCCATCTCCGCCCTGTCGTTGGGGCTGGGACTGATGTTTGGTACCGCTGGCCTGCCGCACATTTTGATGCGTTTCTTCACCGTCAGCGATGCCCGTGAAGCGCGCAAAAGCGTGTTCTATGCCACCGGATTTATGGGCTATTTCTACTTCCTGACCTTTATTATCGGCTTTGGCGCGATCCTGCTGGTTGGCGCGAATCCGGCGTTTAAGGATGCCAGCGGCGTGCTGATCGGCGGTAACAATATGGCGGCGGTGCATCTGGCGGATGCGGTCGGCGGCAGTCTGTTCCTGGGCTTTATCTCTGCGGTGGCCTTCGCCACCATTCTGGCGGTGGTCGCCGGTCTGACCCTGGCGGGCGCGTCGGCGGTCTCTCATGACCTGTATGCCAGCGTGTTCCGCAAAGGCCAGGCCACCGAGTTGCAGGAGCTGCGGGTGTCGAAAATCACCGTGGTGCTGCTGGGCTTTGTCGCCATCGCGCTGGGGATTATGTTCGAGAAGCAGAACATCGCCTTTATGGTCGGGCTGGCGTTCTCTATCGCGGCGAGCTGTAACTTCCCGATTATCCTGCTGTCGATGTACTGGTCGAAGCTGACCACGCGTGGCGCGATGATTGGCGGCTGGCTGGGGCTGATTACGGCGGTAATGCTGATGGTGCTGGGTCCGACAATCTGGGTTCAGGTGCTGGGCAATGCCAAAGCGATCTTCCCGTATGAGTACCCGGCGCTGTTCTCGATGTTAGCGGCCTTTATCGGCACCTGGCTGTTCTCGATTACCGACAATTCAGCATCGGGCGCAGAGGAGCGTAAGCGCTTCCAGGCACAGTTTGTGCGTTCACAGACGGGTGTCGGGATTGAAGGCGGGAAATCACACTAAACGAGGGTTGAGGGGCGGATCGATCGATCCGCCCTTGCGCATCAGAAGTGAACTGACGCACCGACATAAGGTCCATCAGCAATAACATTGTCTTTACGACCGTCTTTGCCGTTCATGGTCATGTACTTATAGCCCACGCGCACGTCAACCAGCGAGATTGGCTGGAAGCTCACGCCGCCAGACGCTTCCTGGTAGTTGTCGATATGGCTGGAGAACGCGTCCGGCGAGTAGTAGTACTCACCAAATACGTTGAACATGTGGGTGACCGGCACCTTCACGCCAGCACCGACGGCAACGGCATAGCCATCTTTGCTGTCAGTTGGGTTGGTCGACATCACTTTCGCGCCAGGCGACAGGAACACATCGCCAATCGCGACGTTATAACCCAGACCCAGGCTCTCAACGTTGCCATCATGATCGCTACGCAGCCAGTCACCTGAAAGCGCAAAGCCTGGGGAGTCGGTGCCCAGACCTACGTGCAGGTTGGTATAATCACGACCGACGTCAACGCCGCCATCGATTGCCTGCGCGGATCCTGCCAGCGCCAGAAGCGCCAGTGCGCCTGCGGTAGTTGCCACTGCTTTCATTTTTATTCTCCTGATGAATTTACTCACACCCTGTACGGGCGGCCTCGCAGAGTAAACCAACTGCCGGCGTATTCCTATGAGACATCACTGACAGAACGCAGAATTTAGTTAACATTACAAAACAGCAGTAACAGGATGTGTCTGTCAGACCGTTGCCCACATTAAATGGCCAATCGCCGGGGCGACAATTACCGTCACCACCCCCGACAGCATCATCACCAGGCTGGATACCACGCCCTCTTCCTGGCCGATCTCATAGGCACGGGCGGTGCCGGCGCCGTGCGACGCCGCGCCAAATCCGGCCCCCTTCGCCATGCCCTGTTTCACCGCCAGACGGATAAACAGCACGTCGCCCACCGCCATGCCAAACACCCCGGTGATCACCACAAACAGCGCCACCAGGTCCGGCTGTCCACCGAGCTGTTTCGCGGCGGCCAGCGCAAAAGGCGTGGTGATTGATCGCACCGCCAGGCTGCGCTGGATGGCTTCCGGCAGCGTTAACATGCGCGCCAGCCACACCGAGCTGAACACGGCAACCGAGGTGGCGGTGATCACCCCGGCGCTCAGCGACATCCAGTGGCGGCGGATGATCGCCAGGTTTTCATACACCGGCACCGCAAAGGCCAGCGTCGCCGGGCCGAGCAGCCACAGCAGCCAGTGGCTTTCGCCGATATAGTTTTGCCAGGAGATATGGGTAATCACCAGCAGCGCCACCAGCACCATCGGCGTCATCACCAGCGGCATCATTAGCAGCTTATGCCAGCGGCGATAGAGGCGTTTGTTGAGGAAGTAGATCGCCAGCGTGGCGATCAGACAGAGTATGCTGACCAGCAGATCATTCATGGTTGCGCGCCTGTTTGCGTTCCGCCAGCCAGATTTCGAAGCGATAAACGCGATCGACCACCAGCGCGGTGGTTGCCAGCACCAGCAGCGTACTGATGCCGATCACCAGCATGATGCGCCAGCCTTCGACGCGCAGCAGTTGCGAGTAGTTGACCACCGCCACCACCGCCGGCACAAAGAACAGCAGCATTTCCGCCAGTAGCCAGCGGGAGCCGGCTTTGACCCAGTCCAGCGGCAGCACGCGCAGCATAATCAGCGCCAGCAACAGCAGCATGCCGACGATATTGGCCGGCAGCGGCAGGTGGAGCCAGTCCACCAGTTGCTCAGCCACTAAAAAGAATCCGATATACAGCGCCACCTGTAATGGCACCTGAACACGTTGCAGCCAGCCCGTTCTTTGCGGATGTAATGCTAACGCCATAATGACCTCTCCCCCGAGATTGCGAGTGGGTAGTATAAATCGGTAACAAAGAGTGAAAAAAATGACTTAATATTATTCAAACTATGCCATTCAGGAATGTTTATGGACGTCCGAGCCCTGCGTTATTTTGTCGAAGTGGTACGCCAGCAAAGCTTTACACGGGCGGCGGAACAGCTGTTTGTTACCCAGCCAACCATCAGCAAGATGCTGCGTCAGCTGGAAGATGAGTTGGGCTGCACGCTGCTGATCCGCGAAGGTCGCAAGCTGCATCTGACCGATACCGGGCAGGCGGTTTATCAGCGCGGGCTGACCATCCTGCAGGAGTTTAAGCAGCTTGAAGCGGAAATCACCGATATCAATGATTTAAAAACCGGCGAGCTGAGGCTGGGGATCCCGCCGATGGTCGGGATGCAGATTGCCGGTTCGATTTCGGCCTTCCGTCACCGTTATCCCGGCGTGGAGCTGAAGATTTCCGAATTTGGCGGTCTGACCGTGCAGCAGGCGGTGTTATCCGGCACGCTGGATATCGCGTTGACCGCATTGCCGGTGGCCGATGATTTGCCGCTTAATTCGCTGCCGTTGATGAGTCATCCGTTATGCGTGTTGGTGCCGCGCACCAGCGAATGGTTGCGGCGCACCCACATTCCGATTGCGGAGTTAGCCGGGCATCCGATCCTGATTTATAACGAGGAGTTTTCGTTAAACCGGCAGTTAATGAAGGCGTTTCAAAACAGCGGTTTTGCGCCACAGATAGCGGTGCGCAGCGGCCAGTGGGATTTCCTGGCGGCGATGGTGCAGGCGGGCATGGGCGTGGCGATCCTGCCCGAGCCGATTTGCCAGCGCCTGGATAAGAAGCATCTGTTGTGGCTGCCGTTAGAGTCGGATCTGGTGTGGAAGCTGGGGTTAATCTGGCGGGAAGGCAGCTATTTGTCGAAAAGCGCGCAGGCATGGATTGCCTGTTGTCGCGAGTTCTGGCCGGGCCAGGCCCCGACGTTGTCGGTTGGGAGAATGAAAGAGTGAAGGGCTCTAAGGGTTAAGGGTTGAAGGGCTGAAGGTCAAAGGCGGATCGGGGTAAGGCGTCAGCATAGAGCACGTTTTCCGGGACGCCGTGAATCCATCCCTGGAGGCTTGGCTGCGGCATCCCTGCCGCAGACACCCGGCTAACGTGCCCTATGCCGCCACCCATTAACACTGACGTTTTGGATTGGGCCGGTGGACACACAGGTCAAAAAAATGGGTTTGACCTGTGTGTCCACAATCGACCATTCAACGCTGAAGCTGGAGGGGAAGGGAGAGAGGGGTGATAAGCAAAGCATCGGCGACAGGGATGTCGCCGCTGAGCCCCCAGGGATGGGTTTACGGCGTCTTTGTGTTCACCCCTCTCTCCCTGAGCAAATCACCAGCACATCCAGACGACTCACGCTACCAGGCGAAAGCCACCAGCACATCCAGACGACCTGCGCTATTTACTCTTCTTTCTCGATCAGCAGCGTTTCCAGCAGGTCGAGATCGTGCAGTAATTTCTGCATGGTCTCGTTGCTGATTTTCTGCGTGGCGCGCAGGTGATACAGCTCGCCTCGCTCGGCCCGCAGTGCCGTCAGGCGGAAGCGGCGCTCCAGATTCTCGGCGTACAGCGCACGCTCCAAATCCTCTTTGCCGTCAACGCGGCGACGCAGATTGCCGGTTACACGGGAACTGACCTCTTTTACCAGCTCCGGATCGATGTTCTCTTCGGTATCGGCGGCCAGACGCTCTTCCATCTTATGCAGACTTTCAATCGCCGTGCCGGCCATTACTGCCCGCGCCATCTGCACTTCATGACGATGGGCGGTTTTATCCATCCCTTCGATGCCGCGCAGCAATAACGGCAAAAGAATCACCCCCACCAGCAGCGAGAACAAGATCACGCCGGTCGCCAGGAACACCAGCTCGTATCGGGCCGGGAAGGCGTCACCATTGGTCAGGAACAGCGGAATCGACAGCACACCGGCCAGGGTAATCGCTCCGCGCACGCCGGCAAACGAGGCAATCAGCAGCTCACGGGTTGAGTAACTGGTGAACTCCATCGGCTTCTTCTTCAGCAGGCGCTTGCTGATCTGCTGCATCGCCCACAACCAGCTAAAGCGCACGATCATCAGCGCGGCGTAAATCAGCACCACCGACAGCGCCAGCATCCAGAAATCGACGTTAGGATCGGCTTCAGCCAGATTCATCGAGTTGGTGAGGATGTCCGGTAGCTGCAGGCCCAACATCAGGAACACCATGCCGTTAAACACGAATTCCAGCATCTGCCAGACGCTGTTAGCACGCAGACGCATCGCCAGCGGTGCCTGACGGATGATGCCGGAACGGGAAATGGTCATCCCCGCCGCCACCGCCGCCAGGATCCCGGACACGCCGATATGTTCCGCAATCAGGTAAGAGGCAAACGGCAACAGCAACAGCAGCACGGTTTGCGTCGCCGGGTCATCACCGCTCCAGCGGCTGAGCAGACGCAGCGATTTACCGTACAGCCAGCAGATGGCGATACCGGCTAACAGTCCGCCAATCGCCACTTTCAGGAACTCGATGGTGGCCCCGGAGACGGTAAACACCATGGTGCCCATCGCGACCGCAACGGCAAATTTCAGCGACACCAGGCCCGAAGCATCGTTCATTAAGGCCTCGCCCTGCAAAATCGCCATGATTTTTTTCGGGATGCGCCCTTCCCCGACAATGCCGGACAACGCCACGGCATCGGTCGGTGACAGCACCGCCGCCAGCGCAAAGGCCGCCAGCAAAGGAATGCCCGGCACCAGCCAGTAAATCAGATAGCCAATCCCGACCACGGTAATCAACACCAGCACCAGCGCCAGCCCGATAATTTCGCGGCCGTGGTTCAGAAACTCACTGGTCGGGGTTTTCCAGCCATCGGCAAACAGCAGCGGCGGGATAAACAGCACCAGGAACAGCTCGGGATCGAAGTCGACGTGCAAACCAAACGTCGGCCAGGCGAGTAAGGCACCCATGGCGATCTGCACCAGCGGCAGCGGGATTTGAAACGGAATGATGCGGGCAGCGACGCCTGAGAGCGACACCATCAGCGTCAAAATGAGGATGGTAAAGAAGATTTCCATGTTGTCCTTATCTGTCTTCCTGCGAAATACACAAATGCCAGTCGGAACGATCGACCTGAGAGAATAGTAAAGCAAAAATGCGGTGGGTTTAAAAACAGGAAGTGCGCTATCGGGGGATTAATGCATTTAAAGGCTAAAATCAGGGGCCGACGGGCGGCCCCTGACGAATTAGATCGCCCAGCCGCCGGCATAGAATGCCACCAGCGCCACCGCGATAATCACCGTGCCGGCGTTCAGCTTGCGCCATTCACCCGCAAAAATACGGCCAATCACCAGCGAGCCGAAACCCAACATGATGCCGGTCACGATGTTACAGGTCAGCACGATAAATACCGCCGCCAGCAGGCCGGACATCGCATCAACAAAATCATCAAAATTGATTTTTGAAACGTTGCTCAGCATCAGCAGGCCAACATACATCAGCGCCGGTGCCGTGGCATAACCCGGTACCAGATACGCCAGCGGCGACAGGAACAGGATCACAAGGAACAGCAGGCCGACGACGATCGCCGTCAGGCCGGTTTTGCCGCCCGCCGCCGTACCCGCCGCCGATTCGATATACACCGCCGCAGGCGATGCGCCGACCAGACCGGCGAAAATGCTGCTGACCGAGTCGGTGGTCAGGGCCTTGCCGCCGTTGATGATCTGATTGTCTTTATCCAGCAGGTTGGCCTGCCCGGCAACGGCACGGATGGTGCCGGTGGCGTCGAACACCGCCGTCATTACCAGCGCCAGCACGCTCGGCAGTACCGCTGGCTTCAGCGCACCGAGAATATCCAGGCTGAACACCAGCGAGTGACCATTGGCATCATTCAGGCTTGGCATGGCAAACAGCCCCTGGTATTTCACCGCCGGATCAAAAATCAGCCCGAGAATGGAAATAGCGATAATGGTCAGCAGAATGCCGCCCGGTACACGCAGTTTTTCCAGACCGAAAATCGCCGCCAGACCCACCATCGACATCATCACCGGGAACGAGGCGAAATCACCCAGCGCAACCGGCAAGCCCGGCGCAGGGTTTTTGACCACCAGGCCAACGCCGTCCGCGGCAATCAGCAGCAGGAACAGACCAATCCCCACGCCGGTGCCGTGCGCCACGCCCATCGGCAGGTTACGCAGGATCCACGAACGGATACCGGTGGCGGAAATGATGGTGAACAAAATACCCATCAGGAACACCGCACCCAGCGCCACCGGCACGCTGATATGCTGTCCCAGCACCAGGCTGAAGGCGGTAAAAGCGGTCAGCGAGATCGCGCAACCAATCGCCATCGGCAGATTGGCCCACAGGCCCATGATCAGCGAACCGAAGCCCGCCACCAGACAGGTGGAGACGAAGACCGCGGTGGGCGGAAAACCGGCTTTGCCGAGCATGGAGGGTACAACGATTACCGAATAGACCATGGCCAGAAAGGTGGTCAGGCCCGCCAGAATTTCCTGACGGACAGAACTGCCGCGCGCAGAAATGTTGAACCAGCTGTCCAGCGAGCCGCCGGGCTGATGTGAAGGAGTCGACATAGTGAAAAATCCCCTGAGATTTCTTATGAGTTATTGATGCGTGACGCATGAAGCTGACTGATTCGACGTTTCACCATCCCAGGCGCACTGTTCACAGACCGCGAAAACCCACTAACGGGGCAACGGTCGGAAAAAAGGCAAACGTTTACTACGTCACGCATTAAGCCGCACTATTTTAAAGGCAAACGATTATCCAGCGTTTATCAGTGCATTATCAACTCCTGATCGCACCTATATTTGCAGCAACCTGAAACGCAGGGGCATTTCAGGCAGAAATCCATTCAGTCGAGCTTCACTTCACCACCCTGTTGCAGCGCGCGCTGCCAGGCGGCGCGGCTTTGCACTTTTGCCAGCCAGGCCTGGATGGCTGGGGAGTTGGCGGCACCACCCCGCGCGGTGAGCGCCTGGATAGGGAAACTCATCTGCACATCGGCAATGCTGAAGCGATCGCCGGCAAACCACGCGTTGCTGGCCAGATGCTGTTCGATAAATTCGCGATGGGTGGCCAGCTGTTTATCCAGATAGCCCTTCTGCACGCCCTTACCAAAAGCATTACCAATCGGACGCAGCAGCCACGGCACCGGCGGTTTGCCCATCCGGCTGAAGATCAGCTTCATCACCAGCAGCGGCATTAACGATCCTTCAGCGTAATGCAGCCAGTAACGAGCCTGCAGACGTTCGTCCTCATCATTTAGTTTCAACCGATTTTCTGCGTCATAACGCTCGGCGAGGTATTCAAGGATCGCGCCGGATTCCGCAATCACGCGATTTTCGTCGGTGATGACCGGGGATTTACCCAGCGGATGCACTTTTTTTAGCGCTTCCGGGGCCAGCATGGTGCTCTCGCGCTGATAGCGTTTGATCTGGTAAGGCACTTCCAGCTCTTCCAGCATCCAGAGCACACGCTGCGATCGGGAGTTATTCAGATGGTGAACGGTGATCATGCTCTAACCTTGTGTTAAACGAAGAGTTATCAGTATAGACCCTCCGCTACAGGCTGATGCCGCTCACTCCCGCTCTGACTCCAGCAGGATCGCGCCGGTGCCGCGCTCGCTCAGCCTGTCATCCGGGTTGCGCAGCGGGCAATCCTGCATCGATAAACAACCGCAGCCAATGCATCCGTCCAGATCGTCACGCAACCGGGTCAGAGTTTCGATGCGCCGATCTAACTCCTCGCGCCATTTCTCGGTCAGCACCTTCCACTCTTTCGGCGACATGCGGTTTCCCGCCGGCAATTGCATCAAATGGTCGCCAATGGTCGCCAGCGGAATACCGATGCGCTGCGCAATTTTGACGATCGCCACCCGACGCAGCACGTCGCGATGATAGCGCCGCTGATTACCGGCATTGCGGAAGCTGGTGATTAACCCTTTGCTTTCATAGAAGTGCAGCGCGGAAACCGCCACGCCGCAGCGTTGCGCCACGTCGCCTGGGGTCAGTTCTCGCTTGTTGGGGCAGTTGCGACTTTTTTTCATTTAGCTCTTTACCTCAAGTTAACTTGAGGAATTATACTCAGCAGCCATTGAGAAGACGACCAGAAATTATTTCGCCAGGGAGAAGAGCAGCATGCATGACGACATCATCCACACCCTTACCGACTGGATTGAAACTAACCTGGATAAAACGCTGTCGATTGATGAAGTGGCCGCGAAGTCGGGCTATTCGAAGTGGCATTTGCAACGGATGTTCCGCACCGTCACCAAACAGACGTTGGGCGGCTATATTCGCGAGCGTCGTCTGACGCTGGCGGCCGAAGCGCTGAGTCAGACCCAGCGCCCGGTGTTTGATATTGCCATGCAGTACGGTTACGACTCGCAGCAGACCTTCTCCCGCGTGTTCCGCCGTCAGTTCTCGCAGACGCCGACGGCCTACCGTCACACCATGCGCCGTCAGTCGCTGACGCGCCAGGTGAACTACAGCTTCGACTGCAGCGACTTTGCCAGTTCCGCTTACAGCAAAGTTCAGCTGGACAGCAACAGCCCGGCCTGCAATTAGGCCCGGCTACGCATCTTCGGCGCGGCCTGCGGATCCTGTCCCCAGAATGACGGGGAGAAGTACCAGCCGCCGCCCAGTTCCTTGATGTGGTACATCGCCGCATCGGCCTGGGCAATCACCGCCTCGCCGGTACTGTGATTTTTGGCCAGCGCCACGCCAATACTCAGCGATTGCGCCACCGTCTTACCGTCGGCCAATCTGATCGGTTCGCGCATGGCTTCAATCACGTTTTCAGCCATTCTGGCCACCTGCTCGCCGTTTTCGATCCCCGACAACAATACCGCAAACTCATCACCGCCCAGACGTGCCACGACATCCTCTCTGCGCAGCTTTCCACGCAGGCGATGTGCCGTTTCCGTCAGCACGTTATCCCCGGCTGCGTGACCATAGGTATCGTTCACCTCTTTGAAGCGGTCAACATCGATAAACAGCACTGCCCCCCGTTCGGCGGTTTGTGGATTGTTCATCAGCGTGTGTAACGCCAGCTTAAACGCTTTACGGTTGGGTAAACCGGTCAGCGCGTCATGCCGCGCCTGATGGGCCAGCGAGTCGTTTTCGCGCTGCAGATGGGTCTGCCAGTCTGACAGCTCATCCAGCAGGCTGTTGAAATCCCCACTCAGCTTGTTCAGCTCGGCAATCGACGAGGACGGCACCCGCAGCGAGAAGGCGCGCCGTCGGCGAACATCATGCGCCACCGAGGCAATATTTTGCAGCCCACTGAGGATCCCCGCATGCATGCGGTTAGACAGGCACGAGGCCAGTAGCGCGGTCACCAGCAGGCTGCCGCTCAGCCATTTCAGTGCCTCGCTAAGATAATGCAGCACCCGGCTGGCATCCCCGCTCAGCCACACCTGACCAATCACCTTGCCGCCATGCACGATCGGCACCCTGGCAGGCTGCGGGAAAATCCAGTGCGTGACCAGCTCTCCAGCGCCCTGCTGGTGTTTCGCATCGGGTGAGGGCCAGTTCACCAGCAGGCGATTGTGGGCATCGACAATCCTGGCGTGGCCGAACTCCGCCTTCGCCCCGATTTGCCGCACGATCTCGTTAGCCGCATCTGCGTCGCCGGCCAGCACCGCCGGTTGCACGCTGTAGCCGAGGGTGGTGGCCACCAGTTGAAGATTGTTTTCTGCATAGCTGCGCAGGGCAAACATCGACAGTACCGACAGCGAAATGCCGCTGAACATCAGCGACACAACGATGATCACCAGATGAATGCGTTGCAGACTTTTGCGTAAGGTCAGCAGCGGTTTTTTAGCCGTTGATTTAGCCTTGAGCACGGCGCGTTTCCACAGAGATTATGTGGCCCTGTTGAATGTGGTAGACCTGTAACACGCCGTGGCGGCTCAATGTCGCCGCTTCATCAGGCGTGAGCGGGCGCTGTTGTTCGTCAGTCGCAAACACAAAGGCTCCTTTATTGTTTTTATTGCTCTGATACCGCATGTCGCTTGAGCGAATATAGCTTGAGCTGTATTTGAGGTGTGGAAATCCCGCCCCGTGAAAATGGAAGGGAATGAGTTATAAGGATTTTTGTCATAAAAATCCTACAACCCATTGGCGGGTTGTACAACTTTTAGGAGGTCAGATTCATCTTAAACAGGAAATTTGACTTAAGACGCGCAAAACAAAAGCTTAGTGAGATTTAAGTATAGAGCGAACCCGAAAATTGCTAGCAATATCAACCACCTGTTTTTGCTAAATTTTCATCAGTGCCGCTGAAAACCATAGGTTAGACCGAACGATCAGGCTAATCATTTATAATGATATTAATTGTCATTTAACGTCTCAAAATAAAGTTAACTGCCTTAAATTAAGAATAAAATTGATATTTGATGGCAATTAATTTCCAAAAAATAAGGCATAAAGCGAATGAATATCGCCTTTCAGGCGGTTTTCATTCTTTCGCTATACGGATTATTCCCCATATTTTGGAATTAAATCGGTAAACCTCAGTTAATAAAAGGCTTAATTTTTTACTGACAAAAAACTACCATACCAGGCCTAAATTTTGTTCAAATTTTAAAATCGAGTGATATAATGTGACCGTCATCACACTTCTGTGACCTGTTATGTCCGCTCCAATGAAAAGCAACCTGGCAACTTTTCCTCTGGATCGGTGATGACACCGCCTTTTGTCAGGGCAGTAAATCTCGGAGTTTGAACGATATGGGTACCTTAACCGCTAGCCTGGTATTGATGAGATGGGAACTGGTTAGTGCAGTAATGATGTTTATTGCCAGCACCTTTAACGTGAAGTGCCGTCAGGCCAGCCATAAAGGCATTGCCTTTGTGTTCACCGGCGTGGGTATTGGCATGTCATGCTGGTTCGTTACCGGGCTGTTAGGTATCACTCTGAGCATGGATAACCTGCATAACTTCTGGCATATCACTAAAGATGTGTTTATCGACGTGATGAGCCACACCCCAACTGATTATCCTTTGCCCTGAAAACAAACGAGCCGCTAACTCAGAGAG
>LIDZ01015245.1_pt2 | contig 18976 bp, 20 predicted proteins | sample 644651 | NCBI WGS metagenome assembly LIDZ01 (sample SAMN03856242, study PRJNA289617) | food metagenome | isolation source: wine grapes on drying loft during traditional withering process | host: Vitis vinifera cv. Corvina | place: Italy: Gargagnago di S. Ambrogio di Valpolicella | collected 2014-01 | reverse complement strand
TAGATAAGAAGTTGGGGCTGCTAACGGCTTGTGGAACAGCGATCTGCGGCGCCGCCGCAGTGGTGGCGATTTCTCCGCAAATCAAAGCTAGTGATGCTGAAACGGCGGTAGGTGCAGCTACTGTTGCGATTTTAGGGACAATATTCACACTTATTTACACCATACTGTATCCCGTATTAGGGTTGAGTGCTGCTGGATATGGAATTTTTGCCGGTGGAACCTTGCATGAGATCGCACATGTTATTGCTGCGGCTGCACCGGGTGGCCAACAAGCTGTTGATTTGGCGGTTATTGTTAAGCTGACGCGGGTAGCGATGCTTGTGCCAATTGCACTGGTGCTCGGAATATGGCATGGATATAAGCAGCGTAAGGAAGCGGGGCAGTCTACAGGAGTACAGTGGAAAGAGATTCCGGTACCTTGGTTCATTCTCGGTTTTTTAGGGATGAGCGGGGTGAATACAATAGGGCTCGTGCCTGCACCAGTAACAGAAGGGATTATAGTGCTGGCTTATTTTTTACTCGCTATGGCTATGGCGGGACTGGGACTCGGCGTCGACATCGCGACCTTCCGACGACTTGGTAAAAAGCCCTTCCTAGCCGGATTAATCGGCTCTGTATTACTTTCAGTGTTGGGCTTCCTGCTGGTGCATGGCTTTGGGCTAGCTTAGGCAATCGAGCGAATATTCACCTTGCTGGAAATATCTACTCCTCTACTTTTAAGATAAAATTTGGTAGTGTAGAGAACATGTAAATCTAAAGTACAGAGGTGATCAACGATTATGGTAAAGAAACATTGTTTGTTCTGTGATGAAATCGTACCCATCGAGTCCGCAGGGGATTACGATAAATATATGAGCTGTTCCTGTTCACCCGAAGGGTTCTACAGCCTTTTAAGAGAAAGCTATGAATCCATTAATTCGTTATCCTATCAAGAGAAACGCCATATATTTCCTCTGATTTCGGCCTATATCCGGGAACGGACCGATTGTGATGACTTGGTTGCTCTATCGTTTGATGACATGAATACCATTGCTAATTCGCCGAAGATTCCAGTGACCATTGAAGAGAAAGGAAACCGGTTATTGCAATATTTGTACCGGCATTCCGATGCTGCCGAAGAACCAGTGGTCATTCAGCCACTGTCGCGCAGCTATAACCTGACGTATTCCCCCAATCTGCAGGAGCTAGTATTTATTATCGATAAGCTAGCTACAGAACAGTTAATAATCAGAGAGGGTATGACCTTTAGACTTACCACAAAAGGTTGGAGCGAAGCGGCGCTTAGTGCAGGGGGGAGAAAGCTGAAGTCCTGCTGTGTGCTAATCTCAGATGAAGCTATGAGTAGCGAATGGCTGGACAAAGTGCTGCCCAAGATCGAACAGTACGGCTACGTTCCCCAACTGATAAATCTATGGAACATAAACAGTACTGAACCGAACTTTATCGAGCTTGTTTCTGCAAGTAAACTGGTGATTGCTGACTTAACGGGTCAGGAACCTGAGGTTTATTTTGCAGCGGGTTATGCGCTTGGCCGGGAAATTCCGGTAATCTGGACCGTAAGAGGCCATGATGCAGATAAGCTAAAAGTACAAACAGGTGATATCCGCCCACTAGTCTGGGAGAACACCGAGGAGCTGACAGCCATCCTGCAGCAAAGATTGAGTAACTAGGGATGCTGGATTAAACTCCCGAGTAGGCCATAAATCCGCCATCGACCGGTATCGTAATTCCTGTAACAAAGCTGGACATAGTCTCGTCCGCAAGCCAAAGCAAGGTGCCGAGCAGATCTTCAGGCTTACCGAAGCGGTGCATTGGGGTTTGTGAAATAATTTTGTGGGAACGGTCCGATAGCGCACCATCTTCACGTATCAATAATTTCTCATTTTGTTTGGTCAGAAAAAAGCCAGGGGCAATGGCATTCACACGAATACCTGCTTCTGCCAGATGGACAGCCAGCCACTGTGTAAAGTTGTTTACACCTGCTTTCGCAGCACTATATGCTGGGACTTTTGTCAGCGGCGAGACTGCACTCATCGATGAAATATTGATCACAGAGGTACCCGTGCGCCCCAACATTTGTCTAGCAAACACTTGGGTAGGGATCAAAGTACCAATCAGATTCAAATCCATCACCTGACGAAAGCCCGGAACGCTGATATCGAAGAAGGAAAGAGTATCAGGGTTATCTAAGTCTTCAGCTTTGAAAATTTCGTTCGTTGTATTGGCAGAAGGATCATTTCCCCCGGCTCCATTAATCAATAGATCGCAGGGTCCAAAGTGTTGGAGGACTTTCTCGGCAGCGCTAATCACGCTGTCTTTATCTGTAACGTCACAGGCGAAGGATACCGCCTGGCCGTTAGCTGCTATAATCTCGTCTGCAACCTGATTGCCTTTTTCCAGGGTGCGGTTAAGAATAACGACTTTTACTCCCTGACGTCCTAGCTCTATTGCCATTGCCCTACATAATAAACCGGCCCCGCCTGTGATGACAGCAACTTTACCTGCAAGTGCAGGAAGTAACGCTAGCTTAGTCATTGTATATCGCTCCATTCCACCTGATTTATTTGTAATAACTGGGGAATTTCTGCTTCAGCATATCCTGGTCAGACAGGGTCAGTTCCATGTGCTCTTTCATCAGAAGATCACATCGTATAGCATCATGTGTTTGAATAGACTTATACATATGAAGATGTTGATTGTATAAATGCTCCCAATCATGATCCGCAGCCAGTCGCAGCATACGGCTGCGATTAAGATGTACTTTAATTTGCTGCACTACATCCCACGTATTCTTCTTCGCGCAGCCTTCAAAAATAATATGGTGAAAATCCTCATCGAGCTGAAACATCGACTTGTAATCCTGTTCTTCAATACAGAGCTTTTGCCTCGCCAGATTGGTCTTCAATAAAAGGAGGTTGCTTTCCGGGAAGCTGCTGCAAGCCAGACTGATGACCGCTCTTTCCAAATGCTCGCGCATGAATCGCGCTTCTTCTACCAGTTCAGAATCAATTAGCGACACTACGGTTCCACGCTGCGGGTAGATTTCCAACAGCCCTTCCTGAGCTAGGCGAGCGAAGCTCTCTCTAACCGGTGTGCGGCTGACGTTGAATTTAAGTGAAATTTCTTTTTCCGAAAGGCTTGTGCCGGGAGGAATCTCCAACTGAAGAATCTGATTCTTCAGCACACGGTACACAGCATCACGGGTGGATACAGGTTGAGTTGTGAGATTCAAATCCACGCGGTATACCTCCTGTTAGTAGTTAAAGAAGCACTACCATACTACCACACTTGTATGGTAGTATGGTAGTGCTGTTAAATAGTAAAAAAATGGACACTGGAGGAACTATTCATGACATCGCCCTTCATTCATGAAAACTGGTTGTTAACAAGTAAAAGTGCGCAAATTCTGTATCATGATTATGCGAAGGAAATGCCAATTTACGATTTCCATAGTCATTTGAACCCAGGCGAAATCGCCGACAACAAGCAGTTTCGCAACATTTCTGATCTCGCATTGTCCGGAGATCATTATAAATGGCGTGCGTTGCGTTGGCTTGGTGTGGAGGAGAGGCTCATTACCGGTGATGCCTCCGATAAAGACAAATTTATGATCTGGGCGCGCTCTGTGCCGGAAATGCTCGGTAATCCACTTTTTCATTGGACGCATCTGGAATTGGTACGTTACTTCGGGATTAATGAGTTATTGAACGCTGAGACTGCCGAGAGCATATGGGAACGTTGCAATGAGCAGTTGCAGGGAGAAAGACTGCGCACAAACGGAATCCTGAAACAGTTCAATGTGCAGGTTGTCTGTACAACGGATGATCCAACCGATTCCTTGGAGCACCATAGTGCGATCGCCAAAGATGGAAGCATACAGACGACGGTGGCACCGACGTTCAGACCGGATCGTCTGCTGGATATTCGGCACGGCCAGTTCAATGAGTATGTCAGTCTTTTAGGTGAAGTGAGTGGAACTCAGGTAACCGATTATATACAGTTCATCAATGCTATAGCAGCGAGAGTTGATTATTTCCATACACATGGCTGCCGTTTATCAGACCATGGTTTTGGCGAGCTGCTCTTTACCTCGACGGATGAGAACGAAGTGGCTGGTATATTTAATCGTGTCCTGCTAGGAGAAGAGGTTTCAGAAGAAGAGGGAATAAAGTTCCAGAGTTTCACCCTGATTCAATTGGGACGCTTATATCACGGCTATGGCTGGAGCATGCAGCTGCATATCGGAGCCATCCGCAACAATAACTCGCGGATGTTCGCAATAGCAGGTAAAGACAGTGGATATGATTCCATTCTGGATTTCAATATGGCGCGTCAGCTCAATGCATTGCTAAGTGAACTGGATGGAAATGGACAATTACCTAAGACTATTGTGTATACTTTAAATCCCTCTCAGTATGAAATGATAACTACGACGATCGGGAACTTTCAGGGAGTGGGCATCAAAGGAAAAGTACAGCTCGGCTCAGGCTGGTGGTTCCATGATCAGAAGGATGGCATGCTGCAGCAACTCCAAGCGTTGTCCAGCATTGGCCTGATCAGTACTTTTGTTGGGATGCTAACAGATTCCAGAAGTTTTCTTTCCTTTACAAGACATGAATATTTCCGCCGGATTCTCTGTAACTTGTTCGGTACATGGATTGAAGAGGGAGATTTACCCCGCGACTATGCTTATGTGGGGCGCACGATTGAGAATATTTGTTATAACAACGCTGATGCTTATTTCGGGATAAAATAAATTCATCCTCATTCACAAAAGACTGCGTGGTAATTATACGTGGTCTTTTTGTTATGCAGAGGGATAATAACCCTTGTGATCTTCCAGGAAATGCATTATTATCAATATTGATAATAATGAAGAGGTGAATTCAATTGAACTCTATAGATATGGATATTATTCTGCATCCCCACCGTTTTGCTGTTGCCGCTGCCCTTTCTAAGGGCGATGCGACGGTTGACCAACTTAAGATACGATTGCCGCATATCTCGCAAGCAAGCCTATATCGAGCTATTAAAAGATTAGAACAATCAAGTCTGATCACAAGAGTCAATGAGCGTAAGACAAGGGGGACGGTCGAAGTTACCTACAGTCTCGGCTTTTCATTAAGTCAGATGACTATGCCGGAGGATGCAGATTTAGATCATTACAAAAAAGGGGCTTACGCCGTATTTTTTCAATATGTTCTTGGTACTCTTGAATCCTATAAACAGAATGAGATTGAGCAACTAAAGAAAGCAAAGTTTAATGCGGTCTCACTTACCCTCAACGATGAACAGTATCAGATGTTTGTCAACGATGTAAGAAATCTGATATCAACATACATGCAGAATGGACAAGATCGACAAGACAATAGTGGAACCCCATATGAGCTGACAACTTTTTTAGTTCCAGGAAGGAATGAGAATTAAATGGCTACAATCATCGGTGTAATCATTTTGGTGTTTATTTTACTTATTGCTCTCTTATGGTGGATCATTCCCGTTTTATTATTTGAGAATAGATTAACCTCGAGTTTCGGTAACAAGCTATTAAATCAACGATTGGTGTTGGAACACAAGGATTTTTTCACCCGAGCCGATCTTAGCTACGAGAACCATAACCAGGAGAGCAGGGGTACGTCGCTGGCGTATTTGGAGAACTTGGAAGCTATCCGGAAATTATTGCCGCTGCCAAGCTTTATGCTAAAGCCGCTGCTTAACCTTAAGACTGGATATGAACAACCGACAGAACCCCTACCTATCGACACAACTAAAATTGTTATCTATATGCATGGAGCTGGGGGACTCGCCGAGGAGAACACGCTTTTGCATCAAATGCTTATTCATTCGGGATACACCATCATTCGGCTAAGCTATACTATCGATTATGAAAAAAATGGATTAGTGCAGCCAAAGGTGATTGCAGAAATGCCTGGTTTTCTCGAGCAGCTTAATAATGTTGTAGCCCCTAAGGTAACTACGGAACTTGATGAAGTACTTGCTGATATACAAAAAGAATTTGGATTAACCTGGGAGGGCAAAACGGTCATCCTTATAGCACACTCTTTAGGTGCTGGAATCATACTGAATTATGCTGTGAACCATCCCGAGCTTCATGTGCACAAATATATCAATCTGGATGGTACGCTGCTATCTCCAGCCTTGGAGCATGGACTTGCTGTCCCGCAACTTCACCTTAGCCAGTCACAACAATTCGATGCCAGCTGGCTTAAAGAAAGCAATATGAACAGTCCTGGTCAAGCATTAGGAAAAGATTACGGTATGCGAATACAAGCTTTGCTGGAGAACTCAGATTCAGAGTATCGCTGGATACAAATTGCTGCTGCGACACACTTCACTTTTACTGATTTTCCTTTTATTCTGAAGCCCTATAAATGGGTTCGGAAATTAGCAGGTTCTAGGGCCGCATCGAATCGAATCAAAAGTTATGTTCTAGCTTTTGTTGACGGGGATTTATCTTCAATCACGATTCAAAATGAGGATAAGGAAATTCGAATATAAGGCAGCATACTAGCACAGTTCCTCCGTGCTGTGATGCTGCCTTTTTTCCTACTATTTCGTACTGTTCCGGTAGGCTGACGGGGAGACCCCGGTGGTCTTTTTAAAATATTTTGAGAAATGCGCGAGCTCCATGCCCACCTGTTCAGCAATGTCGGAGATACTGAAGTCGGAATATGAGAGCTGCTTCTTGGCCAACTCCATACGCTTCAGCTGTACATAATGCATCGGCGGAACACCCATAAACTTCTTGAAATAGGGAATGAAATAGTTCGGATGCAGGTGGACAAGCTCGGCCAATTCCTCGACCTCCATCGGCTGTTTCAGTCGCTGATCAATATATTGGAGTACATTCGCCAGTTTCCCCTGGTCGCTCGTTTGCATGAATTCACCCATAATGTCGCTATATCCACCGGATTCGAGACACAAGGCCAGCAGATTGAGCAACGAGGCTTGAATACGAAGGGTGGAGAGCACATCGTTATTCTGAAACTGCTGGATCATCTCTGTGAAAATCGCCCGCACGGCATCCGGGTCAGGGGCATCGCTGATATACAGCTTATTCGCAGCATGGAATAAAGGCCATTCTCCAATGTCGGCATCGAAATGACAGAAATAACGAGCATATGGATTGTCGTGAGAAGTTTCCGTAGTTTGCGTGCTGCCGGCCGGCATAATCATCAATTGTCCAGGCTTAGGATAATAAGTGACACCATTGAGTATCACCTTGCCCTCACCGCCATCTATATAATAGAGTCGATTGAAGGAGGGGGTTTCTTTGGTGCGGTTCCAGCCTGGATATCTGGTGCTGAGCTGGGCATGTGTCACCATAACCGATAGATTCTGGAGTAGGCGGCCGCTGATATTACCTGGATTATTCATGTAATCCCCCCTATGGTAGTGTTTACATTTTATAATAAACGAGAACATTTATCTATTACATCTTAGTTATATACAAATATTCCTTAGTCCCGGTCATGTTCACTTCAGAGAAAAAAGTATATTCTCATAACATAAACTGATTTAAGGGGATGTGTTAGAGCGATGAAGACAGTTCGTTATGGAATTATTGGAATAGGAAATATGGGTCACACTCATGCGCTTAGTTTACTCAGTGAGATTAAAGGTGCTGAACTGGTAGCCGTATGTGATACCCGGGCGGAACGTCTGGAGTGGGCAGAGGCGAATTTGCCGGAAAGCGTGAAGCGGTTTACTACTCCAACAGAGTTATTTGAGTCAAAATCAATAGATGCTGTATTAATCTCCACACCCCATTATGATCATCCTTCGCTGGCGATTGAAGCGTTTCAGTATGGATATCATGTGCTGATTGAAAAGCCTGCGGGTGTGTACACCAAAGCCGTAAAGGAAATGAATGATGTTGCCGCACAGACTGACCTTAAATTCGGAATCATGTATAATCAGCGCACCAATCCGCTCTACCAAAAGCTAAGAGACTTAATCCAAACCGGTGAGCTTGGGGAGATTCGCAGAACGAACTGGATTATTACCAATTGGTATCGCTCACAGAGCTATTATAATTCTGGTGGCTGGCGGGCCACTTGGGCCGGAGAAGGTGGCGGAGTTCTGCTGAATCAAGACCCCCACCAATTGGACTTATGGCAATGGACGATTGGGATGATGCCTAAGCGCATCAGAGCATTTTGTCAGGTTGGTAAATACCGCAATATTGAGGTGGAGGACGATGTAACCGCCTATGTAGAGTATGAGAACGGAGCGACAGGGCTTTTTATTACAACTACGGGTGAAGCACCGGGAACAAACCGCTTTGAAATTACTGGCGATAACGGAAAAATCGTCATTGAGGATGATACGCTGACCTTCTGGCGTTTGCGCACACCGGAACCGCAATTCAATGCTGAATTTACGGGAGGTTTTGGCAACCCCGAATGCTGGAAATGCGAAATTCCGGTTGAGAGTGGGGGCGGCCAGCAGCATAAAGGGATTCTACGGAACTTCACTAATGCTATTCTGCACAACGAGCCATTGCTTGCCCCTGGAGAAGAAGGGATTCACGGGTTAACGCTTTCCAATGCTATGTATCTTTCCTCGTGGACGGATAATTGGGTCGACCTGCCGCTGAATGAGGATCTGTATTATGAATTGCTGATGGAAAAAGTGAACAGCTCCACCTTTCAAATAGAGAACGCTGTCAGTAAGACGCTTGATGTCTCAGGAACCCACTAATTTCAATACAAGGAGAGAGGATCGATCCTATGATAAAGTCAAACATTGCTGCTCAATTGTACACCCTTCGTGATTTCACCCAAACGGCAGAGGCATTACATTCCACCTTTCAGAAGGTATCTGCCATAGGGTATCAAGCCGTTCAGGTTTCATCAATCGGCCCTATAGATCCACAGCTGGTAAAGGAGTATGCCGATGAATCAGGACTCGCTATCTGCGCGACGCATGTCTCCTGGGATCGGTTAAAGAATGACCTTGAGAATCTTGCTGCAGAGCATAAGCTATGGAACTGTAAGTACATAGGGCTCGGAGCGCTACCCGAAGAGTATCGAACTAGCTTGGAAGGTTACCGGACCTTTGCCAGAGAGATCTCAGCGATCGCGCGCACTTTACAGGACAAATATGATTTACAGTTCGTTTATCATAATCACAATTTTGAATTTGAACGTTTTGATGGAATCACCGGGATGGACGTACTACTGAATGAGACAGATCCTTCCGTTAGTTTCGAACTGGATTTATATTGGGTTCAAGCTGGGGGTGCCCATCCGATCGATTGGATTCGCAAAGTTGATGGTAGAATGCAGGTCGTGCATCTGAAGGATATGGCGATTATCGACAGAACTCAGGTTTTTGCTGAAATTGGCGAAGGAAATATGAATTATCCTGAAATCATTAATGGTTGCCGTGAGACAGGTGTGGAATGGTATGTGGTTGAACAGGATGTTTGCAGACGTGATCCTTTTGAGAGCTTGGAGATCAGCCTGCGATATTTGGGTGGATTGTTATGAACCGAAAGGATGGAATGCTGTACGCCCCAACCCATGAAGCCAAACCAGTCGTCAGACCCGGTGAATTCGTAATGGCAGCAATGGCGCTGGATCATGGGCATATTTATGGGATGTGCAATGGGCTAGTTGAAGCGGGAGCACAGTTGAAATGGGTGTATGATCCAGACGAGGAGAAAGTTAAGGCTTTCATGAGCACGTATCCTGGAGTACAAGCAGCCCGTTCCGCCGCTGAAATATTAGAAGATCCAGAAGTGCGGCTAGTTGCAGCAGCGGCTATACCGTCAGAAAGAGGGCCATTAGGTCTTACGGTAATGGAGCATGGCAAGGATTACTTCACGGACAAGGCTCCTTTTACAACACTTGCGCAACTGGAAGCGGCCCGTGCTTTAGTAGAGAGTAGTAAACAAAAGTACATGGTTTATTACAGTGAACGTCTGCATGTGGAGAGCGCGGTCTATGCCGGACAGCTTGTTCAACAGGGCGCAATCGGCCGTGTGCTGCAGGTCATTGGACTTGGGCCGCACCGGTTAAGTGCACCAAGCCGTCCGGAATGGTTTTTTCAGCGTGAGAAATATGGTGGTATTCTCTGTGATATTGGCAGTCATCAGATCGAGCAGTTTCTATATTACGCAGCTTGTAAAGAGGCTTCTGTGCTGCATAGCAAAGTGGCCAATTATAACAATCCCGCCTACCCCGAATTGGAGGATTTCGGTGATGCGACTTTAGTGGGGGATAACGGGGCTACCCAATATTTTCGCGTCGATTGGTTCACTCCTGATGGCTTGGGAACCTGGGGCGATGGCCGGACCATGATTCTGGGAACCGAAGGTTATATCGAATTGCGAAAATACACGGATATCGGACGTTCGAACACAACGGATCATGTGTACTGGGTAAATGGACAAGGAGAGCATTACGAACATGTGGCTGGCAAAATAGGGTTTCCTTTCTTTGGAGAGCTGATTCTGGATTGTCTGCATCGGACGGAAGTGGCCATGACGCAAGCGCATGCCTTTAAAGCCGCTGAGCTTTGTCTGATTGCACAAGCCAATGCGGTAAATCTTACACCAGCTACATTAAGATAGCGCTAAGGAGCGCACTACGAAGATTGGATGGTGCAATAGATGAAGGAATTGGGAGCAGCCATTATCGGCTGCGGTTCTATTTTCAAGAAACATGCGGAGGCAATCTTTACCTTGAAAGGAGTAAAACTCCTCGCGGTTGTAGATACAGATGCCACTAAAGCTGCAGAAGCAGCACAGGAGTACGGTTGCCAGGCCTTCACGGATTACAATGAAATTCTAAATAGACAAGATATTCATGTTGTGCACTTGTGCACACCGCATTACCTGCATGCCGAGATGGCAATCGACTTATTAAACGCAGGGAAACATGTATTAACCGAGAAACCCATAGCGATGAACCTGCCATCCGCATGGCGCATGCTGGAAGCGGCGGAGCGCAGCACGGGACAGCTTGGTGTAGTCTTTCAGAACCGCTATAATGAGCCTTCCATCCGCATGAAGGAGACGATAGAATCCGGGATCTTGGGATCGCTGATTTGCATGAAAGGCATCGTCACCTGGAACCGGAATGAGGCCTACTATACCAATAGCGGTTGGAGAGGAAAATGGGAAACGGAAGGCGGCGGTGTGCTGATCAACCAGACGATACATACGCTGGATTTACTCCAATGGTTTGGGGGAGATATTGCTTCGGTTCAAGGCAGTGTTACGACAGATGTATTGAGTGGTGTCATTGAGGTGGAGGATACAGCACATGCTGTGATTGTCTTCCGGAATAACGTTCGGGCCTTATTTTACGGCACCAATGCTTACCTCGTGAACTCTCCTGTCGAATTGGAGCTGGTTTTTGAGCAAGGAACATTACTGCTGCGCAGAGATTGTCTGTATCTCTTCAAGGAGGGCAAGGAAACCTTGTTATTCGAACCCTTTTCCACTGCCTTAAATAGTAAATCCTATTGGGGCACAGGACATAACCGGCTTATAGAGGATTTCTACGAGCATGTGAAGTCAGGCAGGCATTTTTGGATCAATGGTACGGAAGGAATTAAAGCTTTACAGCTGGTCATGGACATTTATAATTCCTCGAGCACCCGATAAAGTTGATTTATGGCGGAATAGTTTTTAGACGCAGGTATTGACCTCCATAGGCAAAGATGTGTTTAATAGTATACACAGACTTTTGTTTAGAGAGAGGAATTAGAAGATATGGAACAAGCAATGTTTGCGGGAGGCTGCTTTTGGTGTATGGTCACCCCTTTTGAAGAATTACCGGGGATTCACGGTATTGTATCTGGTTATGCCGGAGGCACCACAGAGAATCCGACCTATGAACAGGTCAAGACTGGAACGACAGGACACTATGAGGTCGTGCAAATCACCTTTGATCCGGCGCTTTTTTCGTACGAGAAGTTACTTGAATTATACTGGCCGCAAATCGATCCTACAGATAACGGTGGACAGTTTCAGGATAGAGGAACGCAGTACCGGACAGCCGTATTTTACTATAATGAACTACAGCGGTTAGCAGCACTGGCCTCCAAGAGTCAGGTGATTATTAGCAAAAGATTCCCGGGTCCAGTTGTGACTGCTATCCTGCCAGCGCCAACCTTCTACCCTGCTGAAGACTATCACCAGAATTATCACATCAAGAATCCCAAGCATTATAAGGAAGACCGTGAGCAATCTGGACGGGATACTTTTATTCAGAAACATTGGTAAACTGAAAAAATAGCAAAAGCAAAAGCTGTTCGGAGAATGTATCCGGTCAGCTTTTTGTTTTTTTATAGTTTATTTTAAAAAATAAATCTGCGTATAACAGTCAAGCCAGAGGGCATACGAGCTGAGTCTACGCATTTCTGCTGACCACAAACCGCCCGCAGCCCATTTCATACATGAAACCGCCTATGGCTCCCAGATCATCGTCGAGCAGCAGAATCTGTTTATGATTCATTTCAATTAAATCTCTGCGCATCTCCAGATAGGCGGGCCAATCGCCAAGCTTTATTTTCTTCCTGAATACCTCGTTAAAGCCGCTGACAATTGCCGTATTAAAGGGTGGGAAGAGGGTAGGATGCAGGAAATATAGAATATTAGCCACAGCTGGCCCCAATCCTTTGATCCGTAAACTATCCAATAGATGGATCTGCTCAATGATCAGATCTTCCTGGTCAGTCTGTGACACTGCTCTAAGAAATCGGCCAAAGGCCAGCTGATGTTCCTCGTTCTCGTATATATCAGGAATACCTAGTTTCGGCTTCCAATAAAAGGCGTGAGCAGCGCCTTTGAAAATCTGCTTTTGTGCAGAAATTAAGGAAATCACAGTTTCCAGTGAGGAGCCTTTGTAGTCATTGCCGAACTTGCGTAATTCAATTTCTTTAATCACATCGACCAGTCCGTCTCTCACCGTGAAAAAAGCATCAGTTCGATCAGAATAATTATTAAACCAGTTGTTAAATACAGATAGTGGATCTGTTATGTATTCATGAATAAGTTCTTTCACATCTAGATCACTCATGGCGGCTTAACTCCAATTCTTATGGATTCAATTCATTCTTTCTACACATTTATATCCTAAACTGTTACTTAAATCGAGAGAAATCTACAATGGAGGGTTAATGATGAGAAAAATACTACTGGCAAGCACCTTAACCTTGCTGCTAAGTGCTGTCCTAACAGGCTGCCAAGCGGGGAATGAAACATCTTCCGCTGCAAATGACTCAAGTGCAAAACCTTCAATTGATATACCTTGGATTGCAACCAAAAATACGACCCGGATTAATAGCTCTGATCCAATTCAGGCAGCGGTTCTGGTCTCCCAAACACTGTGGTCAGCTCAGACAAAGAATAATACGCCTTCAAGTGTAGTCTTAACCGATCTTAGTAATTGGCAGATTGCTGCTGCCAGTACTGATCTGATACATCATCCCAGTAACGGTCCAGTCCTTTATGTCACACCAGATGGAATTCCTGATGCTACATTGAAAGAGCTCAAGCGGTTGAACCCTTTGGGCGCCGCTGGCAACAATGAGGTCCAGGTTGTGCTCGTTGGACCGATGGCTGCCAACGTCGAAGAACAGCTAAAGACCCTTAAGTTGAAGGTCGACAAGATTACAGGGGACGAGCCGGCAGCTATAGCCCAGTCGATTGATGCTTATTATGCAAAAGCCTCCGGCAAACTGCCGCAAGCCGTCATTATCGGCTCTATGGACAGTTCCGAGTACACACTGCCAGCTGTAAACTGGATTGCCCATATGCCCGAGCCCTTGCTGTATGTAAGCAAAGACGAGATTCCAGCTCCAACAGTAGCTGCCTTGAAAGAACGTGGTGGCAAGGCTACGATCTATATCCTCGGTCCGACGAAGATCATCTCAGCAGCGGTTGAACAGGAATTACAACAATACGGATCAGTGACACGTATTTATGGAAATGATGCTTATGAGAATGCGATAGCTTTTGCCAAATTCAAGGATTCCAGCAACGGATTCGGCTGGGGAATCACCACTCCAGGACATAATCTCTCCTTGGTGACTACGGATTCAACGATGCTGGCCATTGCGGCTGCACCATTTTCACATTTAGGAAAACATGCACCGCTTATATTTACGAAAAAAGACGGATTACCTGATGCCGTTATGGAATACATGATGACTCTGCAGCCTAAATTCAAGGATTCACCGGCAGAAGGTCCCTATAATCATGCCTGGCTGACCGGGGATAACAGTTCAATTACAGCAGGCACTCAGAGTGAAATGGATGATATGCTGGAAATATCATCTGCTTCAGGAGACAATCCTCATTCCGGGCATTAATACCGCTGGCTCACCTCAATAGGTATAATAAGATGAAAGACTAGCAACGAAGAGGGTGTGGACGGCTTGGCTAAACTTCAGGTTCTGATTGTAGACGATGAATGGAATATGCGGAATTTGCTGCGCATTTATTTAATGAAAGAAGGCTTTGCCACGAAAGAAGCATCAACCGGTCAAGAAGCCCTGAGTTTGCTAGAAAAGCAAGCCTTTGATGTGATTTTGTTGGATGTTATGATGCCTGATATGGATGGTTGGCAAGTCTGTCAAATCATCAGGGAGACCCATTCTGTTCCCATACTGATGCTTACAGCACGTACTGAAACTAAAGATAAGGTGAGGGGTCTGGGAATCGGCGCGGACGACTATCTGACTAAGCCCTTTGAACCGGAAGAATTATTGGCACGTATCTACTCGCTGCTCCGACGCTCAACCCTGACACAAAACATCAAGCCAACGCAGCACATTCTGGCATACCCAGAGTTAAAGATCGTTCTGGAAGCAAGAGAGGTGCTTATTCAAGAAGTACCTGTTGATTTCACGCTCAAAGAATTTGATCTTTTGTCTCTGTTAGCGCAATCTGGTCAGCATGTCTTTACACGTGAAGAGCTGGTGGAACGGTTATGGGGCAATGATTATGGTGGAGAAACCCGAGTAGTGGATACCCATATTAAGAATATCCGCGAGAAATTACAGAAGGCTGGCCTCCGATATAGCCCTATTCAAACGGTATGGGGGTTAGGCTATAAATTCCAGCCTCCTGGTGAGAGCGAATGAGGAACAATCGCATCGGATTCAAGCTTGGATTGGTAATCATGTCTGTATTTTTGATTGTGCTGCTATCGCTTGGCATTGCTATCGATCGGATGTTCACCAATTTTTATTCCAGTGAGATGCGTACGGAAACGGAGGAGCTCACTTCTCATTTTGCCGTAATGGCCGAATCACCTGACACGACAACGGAACAAATGATGAGAACCTTTGCTGAATTTTCGGATGTAAGCATCTTTAATGTTTCAAGGGACGGAAGCGTAAAGCTGCATTCGGGTCTACATGATTCAGCCGACCATTCATTCATCCAGACTTCCAGCTTGAAGGACATTTTTTCTGGAAAAGAGATAAGCTTTGTTTATAAAGATCCAACTGGACATCGCTATTTCGTAGCAGGGCAGCCTATTTATGAAGGGAAGTCCGTCGGTTCAGCCCTCTACGTAATGTCCTCTACCACCAATATGGAGCAATCGCTGTCCGCAGTCCGGAACATCTTGCTGCTATCGGGTTTTGGTGCCTTTATTCTGGCTTTAGGCATCACATGGATTATCTCTCAAATCTTATCCCGTCCGCTAGTACAGATGCAGAAGGCGACCCGCAACATTGCAGCAGGTGAATTGGAGACCAGGCTTACCATCCGCAGTAACGATGAAATTGGATTTCTGGCTGATGCGATTAATGATCTGGCTGTAGATCTCCAGCGTTACAGAGATACGCGCCAAGAATTTTTCGCGAATATCTCGCATGAGCTGCGAACACCGATTACTTATCTGGAAGGTTATGCTAAAGTAGTGAAGGATGGGCTCTATGAGACAGAAGAAGAGAAAAATCTGTACTTAGATATTATCTATCAGGAAGCGCATCGGATACAGCATTTGGTCGATGATCTTTTTGATCTAGCCAAGATGGAGGAAGGTAAAATCTCACTTAGTCTAGACTGGATTGATTTCGCTCAAATGACTGATCAGGCCGTCCGCAAGGTTGAACTGAAGGCCCGGGAAAAGAATATTAAGCTGAAGGTTCATCATCGAGGGTCAGCAGAAATGATCCGCGGTGACGGGAAACGCATGGAACAGATTGTAATGAATCTGCTGGAAAATGCGATCCGCTATACCGATGCGGGTGAGATCAATGTCCAGGTAAACTTCGAAGCCGATTCAGCTGTGTTTATTGTCGAAGATTCCGGAATCGGTATTCCTGCCGAAGAACTTGCCTTTATTTTTGAACGCTTTTACCGGGTGGAGAAATCCCGCTCCAGAGCGTATGGTGGCACGGGACTAGGACTTTCAATTGTTAAAATGCTGGTCGAACTGCACGGTGGAACTATTGTAATCACTAGTAAAGTCGGGATGGGAACCCGCTGTGAAGTACGTTTCCCAGATATACAAAGAAAATAAAGGAGTGGGCAGGTATGAGCAAGCACCTCGAATTTAGACAGACAGAAATGGATTTACATCTATCAGGGTTACATAGCGTAGCTGCTTTAAAAAGAAATGTAACCATACCCTATAGTTCAATCCAAAAAGTTCATGTTGGATCTTTTTCAGCCCCTTTTTGGATGCTCAAGATGCCTGGAACCTCATTGCCTGGATTTGATGTTTACGAAGGCGGTTTTCGCCATAATGGTGAATGGTATTTCTTGTCTTATGAGCATCGTGGACCACATGTCATCATTGAACTGAAGGAACATGAGCACTACCACTATGTGATTTTCGATATTGAACATCCGGACGAAAATGTTGCTGAAATTATTAAACATTGTCCTCATTTAAAGCTTTAACAATGAGCTTTTCGCTGAATCACCAATTTCCCTCTCTTAGGATTGGTTTCATTCTGACGATGCGCATCGGCTATTCCCTCTACAGTAAAAGGGAATAGCCCATCCACATGAACCTTCAACTGTTGTTCCTCAACGCTATGGATAATTGCTGCCAAATCCCTGTGGTTCGGCACTATATAGGCAAAGTGGGCTTCGATTCCACGAATCTTTGGATGATCGGCAATCGAGGGGGCTACCAGGGATATGAGCTTGCCGCTATCTTTTAATACGTTGTAGTTCTTCCGTTCCGTTTCTCCGATACCCGTATCCAGCTCGACAATTTTGTCTCTTACCATATCCAATACGATATCTACAGGGCTAATAACTTCTGCAAAATCAGTTGTGGTGTAATCAATGACCTCATCAGCACCCAACTGCCGCACGAATTCGTGATTGTGTCCACGCGCAGTGGCTATCACATAGGCACCGTACTGTTTGGCCAATTGAACAGCGATATGCCCTACTCCCCCCGCACCAGCATGAATCAGAATGCGCTGTCCCGGCTGCAATTTGCCGTACTGAAACAACGACTGCCAGGCAGTTAGCGCAGACGCGGTCAGCGCAGCGGCCTCCAGAAACGAAATGGTTGGTGGAATAATAGTGAGTGCACTCTCATCCAGTACCACGTAATCCGCATAGCCGCCCCCATGTCTAGCCAGTCCCATGACGGGGTCTCCCACCTTCACATACGTAACCTTCTCACCAATTTCTTTCACCACACCCGCCAATTCTACACCGAGAACATGCGGGAACTGGACCGAGAACACATGCTGGAATTCCCCTGAACGGATCAACTGATCTGCCGAACTTACCGTAGTAGCATACATTTCCACGAGCACCTGGGTTTCTTGTATATTGGGTACTGCTATATCTTGTTCCTCGAAAACCTCAGGACCTCCATAAGTCTGCATAACGATTGCTTTCATGAATTTTCCCCCTAGCATCTTTTGTTGAACGCTTGTTGATTTAATTACATTCGTTCAATATAATGATCGTACCAGCACTATGATTTCGCTTCAATTGCTAAAATAGCTGAATTCGTTCATTAGTAAACAAACTTCGGCGGAGTGTTCATTAATAAGAAAGCATCAGTTTACAGATATTCACAAGCCAAAAAGGAGTAACCTATGGATAGACGAATTCTTAAATCGCGGGAAGCCATTGTCGAGGCTTTTGTAGGGCTGATGGCAGAGAAAAATTTCGAACAAATAACGATAAACGAAATTGCTGAGCGGGCCAATGTAAGCCGGGGGACTGTTTATTTGCATTATACGGACAAGTTCGATTTGCTGGATCAGTGTATAAAATCTCATCTGGTAGAATTAATTGAGAGCTTCCTGCCCTGCGGAGCCACAGGTATTTTCCCTTCTAAAGCTTCGCTGCTGCACACCTTCCAATATTTGGGACAACATGCTTTTTTCTATGCCGCTGTGTTGGCGAACAAGGGAGTTCCAACGTTCAGATACCGTTTGCAGGCCGCGTTGCTCCGAGGTCTCGACAAACAAATTGATATGAACGGTATTAATCGGGATATGAACAAGGAGATGTTGATACAGTTCCTGACCTCGGCTATCGCTGGAATGATTGAATGGTGGATTACCAACTCGATGCCCTATACAGATGTGGAAGTGGTCGAACAATTATGGGCGCTGATGGAGCGCAATCAAATGGTGCCTCAGACGTTTGATAAAGGGATTATAATTTAAAAAAGAAACAGCGGCAGTCAGGACAATATTTCATGTCCTGCTCCACCGCTGTTTCTTGTATCAGATCATTCATGGACCTTAATGATTCATGCTTCCCATACTGCCCATAATCTCTGGATTGACCATACCAAAAATCATCGCTATATGTGCTACCACTAAAAATCCGCTAATTAGAATAAAGTGCAACTTCAGCTTTTTCTCATCCGAGTGCTTGCGGGCAATTAAACCAAGATCTAGTAGAGCAAGTGGTAATAAGAAGATGACTCCACTCAAATAGGACGATACGGCGAGTACATCTACCCATGTATGCCATTCACCATTTGCCGTTAAAGGG
>LIDZ01014519.1_pt4 | contig 18989 bp, 18 predicted proteins | sample 644651 | NCBI WGS metagenome assembly LIDZ01 (sample SAMN03856242, study PRJNA289617) | food metagenome | isolation source: wine grapes on drying loft during traditional withering process | host: Vitis vinifera cv. Corvina | place: Italy: Gargagnago di S. Ambrogio di Valpolicella | collected 2014-01 | reverse complement strand
GCGCCGCGCGACTCGCTGAGCAGCAGCGCGGCGGCGTACGGAAAGAGCGGCAGCTGGCGGAGCAGCGCTGCTCGGGTGCTTGGCATCGCGGAATTACATGCGATGCTGAACAACCGCTCCAGCAGAAAAACAGCCATTACAGCACCAAATGTATTGGGATATTCAAGCAGTCCGCCCAATCTGGCCCCAGTAACACTAACTCCCGGTGCATCACTGTAGGCTACCGCAAAAGGGAGCGGCAAAATTCCACAGACAGCCAACAGAGCAGTAAGACATAATGTCATTCCCACTCCGTGCCAGGCCACGATGAGAAATCGACCCACTCGCCGATTTCTTGCACAGCTGTAGGCTGCAACGGCAAAGCTGGCATAAAGCCCCCAACGCAACAGTTCGTTCAATGTACCTTGGACTGATATAGGCCCCCGCAGCCAATGGACAGCATACAGTGCGAGAATCAGCACACAACCGCTCAGCATCACCAATCCTGCGCCCTGAGTTCTTCGTATACTGCAGATACTCTCCGCCGCACTTTCCCACGCAAGTACATTTTCAGATGCCTCTTTATTCCTTCTACTGCCAGCAACAAAGAATTTAAGAGCAATAATGGCGGCACACAGGATAAACCAAGCTGCTAAGAATGCGTACATCTCCTCTGCAAAAAAGAATCCGCGCAGCAAACAAGCAGCTGCTCCGGCCACAATAACTGCAGTTGCAGCAATATAATTCACTACTGGCTCCAAACTATACTCTATTCTTCCACGCCACATTTTAATTTCCCCTGTTTGCTTAAGTTACCTCCATTCTGCCCATATTTGTCCACAACCAAAACGGGCTACCTCCTGTAAGGAAGTAGCCCGTTTTGGTTGCAAAAAGATATAATTACAAATTACAATTATTTATCCCTGCACTGGAATTTCAGTGGGAAGCAGATCTGCACATACCCGTTCAAGATAAGGCTTCGCGCCTAGGAAATCGCGGAATGCGCTGTATTCGCGCCATTTGGCGGCATTATCGCCACCTGAGCTTTTGACCGCACGAATCAGGATGTTCTTCGGTGTATGTTCCATGTCGATGAATTCTAACAGTTGGCTGCGGTAACCCATCAGATCCAGCAGCTTGGCACGGATGGCATCGGTAGCCAGAGCTGAGAAACGCTCTTTCAATATACCGTGCGACAGCAAAGGACTGAGTACAGTACTCTCGACTTGGTTGAATAATTCATGCTGGCAGCAAGGCACGGACAGAATGACTGAGGCACCCCAGCGCACAGCCTTTTCCAAGGCTGCGTCTGTTGCGGTATCACAGGCGTGAAGGGTTACAACCATGTCCACCTGCTCGAGTTCATTATATTCGGCAATATCGCCAACAAGGAAATGGAGCTTGTCATAACCCAGCCTTGCAGCAAGTTGCGCGCAGTGCTCAATGACATCTGCTTTCAGATCCAGACCCACAATATTCAGCTCCCGTTTCTCACGGACTGCCAAATAATGATATAGCGCAAACGTCAAATAGGATTTGCCACAGCCAAAATCAACAATGGTCAGCGGTCGCCCGGTTGGCAGATCAGCGAGCACATCCTCCACCATCTCCAAAAAGCGGTTGATCTGCCGAAACTTATCGTATTTCTTGGCCAGCACCTTGCCTTCCAAATTCATAATTCCAAGTTCCACAAGAAACGGTACCGGCTGCCCATCCTCCAATACATAACGCTTGCGGCGGTTGTGAGCCAGATCCGGAACTTCTTGCTTACTTGGAGATTTGGTGAGTATCGACACTTTATATTTTTTGCTGACCAACACCTGGTAATCAGCTTCTACTGTACAGATCAGGCCTTGACGAAACGTCTCCCGCAGTAAAAGCGTCAATTCCTCCGCCGCTAATTCAACAGGTATATTGCGATGTTCAACCTTAGCTCCGATATAATAGGCAAACTGATGATGAAGCTTGCCCTTTAATTCAATGGGTTTAACCTGCACCTTCGTGTAGGAGGCCTCTCCTTTATTCCGCAATTGGCTTAAGGTCGCCGTAATCAAAGTACGGTCGCTAATTAGTTGTTCAATAAGAGCTTTTAAAGATTCCACAAGGCACATCTCACTTTCGGATTAAAAAATCGATTAACATACATTATATCATGGTCTGTCCTATTCAAAGAATATTCGACTCCTCATTTATCACGTTGAGCCTGTTCCATTCTTGTATTCCCTGTTTCACTTCCTCTAAGGGAAGATTACCTTGTTCCAATTCGACAGGACATATGAGCAGCAGCCGCTCGTACAGCTCCGCTCCCGCCACTGACATATCTTCACCCTGTTCCCACAGCCTGTAAAGGCTGTCCTCGGCTTTACCGAAACGTCCAACCGATTCCATATAAGCCAGCAGCAGCCGCTCCGTCTTGACCGGAAGCCGATAAGCCTGCACTTCCTGCAGCAGTTCATTGATATCTTGCGTCATACTCAGCAGTCCGCGGTCAGCACCATTGAGATCGGCGTACAAATATAAATGCAACGCCCGCATGCCTCTGAATAGCGCAGCTTCCTTATTGTTATTCCCGGCATAAATGCTGCCTTCTTCCTTCAACAGCCGGGCCACACCTTGTAATTTGTCGGATTCGATCACACCGCCCAAATGATACATATCTATAATGTCCTCCACGGACAGTGAATTCAAAAGTCGGGAGTTCAGCCGGAAGTGCCGGTTCAGCAGCTCATCGACTTCCCATAACGCTTCGGTCGTCTTCCGCTCCTGTTTCAGAGTCATTACCTTGGCAACCATCGCCGTCATGTCCTCAATCATCCGGACAATATAATCTCTTCGAAACATGCTGCACACCCCTTTTTGGATATTTTGGCTGTAAATCTCTCTGATTAATCTTAAACCATTCCCGAGTACTATGCCATTCTATAGATGGAAATCCCAAGACCTTGACAGGAAAACAATAGATATAATACACTAAGTCAAACATCGATCTGGATTACAGATTGAACTACTAAACAGATCGTTAGAGCGATCGTTCCAACTTATCGTTCAACCAGGAGGCAACAACCCATGAACAATAATACATATGGACAACAAGAAGCGGATAATAACAACCTTCAGCCGCAACTCCAGCAGCAAGCTAGCATTACTCCACTGCAGGTTACACCTGAGCAGGATAAATTGCTGGAAAGCGCATTACGAATTAAGATTATGCATGCTCTTGCTGGAGATCCTCTTACTTCCAAACAGGTCGCGGAGGAACTGCAGAAGACACCTGGAAACATCCATTACCATATCATCAAGCTGTTTGAAGGCGGATTGCTTGATCTCGTCCGTACTGAAGTTGCAGGAGGAATTGTCCAGAAGTTCTACCGCTCCAAAGCTACCTGGTTCCGCTCAGCCAATTTTAGCGGCCTTCAGTTTCAGAAGGAGGATACTGTCGAGCATTTCACCACAAGACTGACGTTATCTGAACGCGAACTGGAGGACTTTCAACAGGAATTGAAACAGTTTATCTCTAGTTGGGAATCCAAAATTACCCATGGTGACGAGTACGGTGTCGATATCGTCATTGGACGCTTACCTAGCGATTCCACTCCAACCTTAGGTGGTGAGTCCTTGAAATGATGCCAGTCAGCACACCTGAGAAGGCCAACAGTAATCCGCTGCGGGGATTTGCCGCTCCTTTTGCCAGCTCACGGGCCTTCCTGTATCTATGGCTCGGTCACCTTATCTCTTTTCTGGGCAGCTCCATAACGATGGTTATTCTCCCTGTATTGGTCTATTCCATGACTGGTTCTACAACTATCATGGGTTTTGTCATGGCTGCCTACATGCTGCCAAATGTGCTCATGCTCCCGATCTCTGGACACATTGTTGACCGATATGACCGGGTAAAGATTATGATGCTGGCGGATATCGCCCGCAGTGTCATCATGCTGACAACAGCGGTCCTCTCGTTATCCGGACTGCTCAGTATTCCGCTGCTATTCGTATTAGTGGGCTTCTATGGTCTGCTTGACGGACTATTTCAGCCCGCTTATGCCGCGGTCCGTGCTACCGTGTTCACCCCTGACATTCGAAACGCAGCCAATTCGCTAACGCAAATGACCACGCAAACGGTACGGCTGATCGGACCAGCACTCGGCGGATTATTGATTACTCATCTGTCCGCAGGTTTCGGCTTCGGCATGGATGCCTTAACTTATTTATTATCCTTTCTCTGCCTTATCTATTTGCGCAAATTCCTGATCGTCAGATTAAGGCCCGAATTCTCTGTTCCGTCTGCGCTCAGCGACCTGTCTCCTTCGGCATCACCTGCAGTTCAACCCGCCCCGGACTGGAAAGCAGACTTCAAAGAAGGAGTAGCGGTGCTGCGGAGCAATCCCTGGCTGTGGATTACGATTTTGGCTTTCTCGTTTATCAATATTTGTTACGCCGGAATTACAAGCATTCTTGTCCCATGGCTCTTTAAGATTCATCATGGGTGGGAGCCTTACCTTTACGGCCTTGCTGTCACCTTCTCCGGTGTGGGCGCTATCGTCGGAGGACTGCTATACGGCATGAGGCCACAATGGAGTCATCGGGGTCTTATGGCTTATGGCGGAGCTTTTCTAAGCGGATTGGCGCTGTTGCTGCTGCCCTTTGTCCCTACCGCAGCAGGAGCAATCGCTCTATTCGCCCTAGAAGGCTTTGGTCTGATGATCTTCGGCCTCATTTGGGAGATCAGCTTGCAGGAGCTTGTCCCGCAGGAAGCCTTTGGACGTGTAGCCAGTCTGGATTTACTCGGCTCCTTCGCCCTGCTGCCAGTGGGGTATATTCTTGTTGGATGGCTAGCCGACGTCATAGGCGGTGTCGCTACTATCGCTATTTTTGCCGGAGCCGGCATGACCTGCATTGCGCTGGTTCTAAGCATCCCAGCTATTCGCAAATTTCAATAGATCATAGCAGAAAGAGGCAGCACCACGCCAAATCCAGCGGGGACTGCCTCTTTCTTAAATGTAACTATTAGTCTTATCCACAGCTGCTATTTCTGTATTGCAGCTTGTACAAAGTCCTTTATGATGCCTGCTAATTGCTCGGGCGCTTCGAACAAGCTCATATGGCCTGCCCCAGAAATCGTCGCTTTCGTTACATTGGATTTGTCTGAGGTAAAGATTCTTTCAGGAGGTACATGTGCGTCCTTCTCTCCGGCAACGAGCAGTATCGGAAGCACACTGGCTGAGATCACGTCACGGCGGTCCGGGCGCTCACGCATAGCCAGCGCTGCTCCTGCTGCGCCCTGTGGAGGCGTTCTGTAGCCAATCTCCTTCGCACGCTCCAACAGCTGTGGTGCGGTTTCAGCCGTCGTTGGGGCGAATAGTCCAGGTACCAGCGCATCTACAAAAGTGGTAATCCCCTCATTTTGAATCGTACTGACGCTTTTCAGACGTTTCTCTTTAGCCTCTTCACTATCTGGATATCCAGTGGAATGAATTAGCCCAAAGCCCTGCAAGCGGGCGGCATAACGCTGTGCAAAAGACAGTGTAATGTAGCCGCCAAGGGAGTGCCCCAGTAAAGTGACTTGCGGAATCTCCAGCGTATCCAACACGGATAACACATCATCCGCCATTTGTTCAACGCTGTAAGCTCCAAGCGGAGCATCCGAAGTGCCATGACCACGCAAATCAAGGGCAATAATGCGGTAGCTGCCGATTAAGATGGGAATGACCTTCTCCCAATAATCGGCGCTTCCACAAAAACCATGCAGCAATACGATAACTTTGCCTTCCCCTTGATCACTGTAGCCAATATTAATTCCGTTTGAGTGAACTGTTTCCATTAGTTAATTCCTTCTTTCTATGTAAAAAGTGTTAACTATTATTAAGCAAATACAGACTCCTTGAAACTTTCTTAACGTATCAGCCCGAATCCTGCTGCTGCCGCATCGGCAATCTGTTCAGCCATAAGCATGACTCTGTACAGTGGGGTCGTCTGTAATGTCCGATAAGGCTTGGGACCGTTAATATCAACAATGGCGGCGAGACTATAATGCCCTACAGCCGGTAGATGTAGTCCGACCGATTGGGCTGGCTGCAATGGCTCATGAGAGGCAAAATAGAAACCAAGTGCAAGCGGAGGTCCCAAACAGGCATCGATTGCTATCACAATATGCCCAGCAGGTATGCCACTAATACGGACCACCAGATTATCTGCATCACACGGAGACGGAAGCGTACCGACCACATGCGGAAAGCCATACTCCAGTAGTTTACTGCCTGTCAGCGGACCCAATGCATCCCCTGTAGAACGGTCTGTTCCGATACACAGGAAGGTGATTTGCTCTATTACATGTTGTTCGGCAATTTCCCGAAAGAAGGAACTTAGCTCATCAGCTTTCATTCTGCTCCGATTCCCGTTCCCCTGCTCCCTAATCGCCAATGCCTTCGCTCCCTCCGATGTGAATAGTCACTATAAATTATCTTTAATTTTACATGATTTCAGCTGGCCTCACAAAAAAATGGTGGTACAGCACCTAAACATGATAAAATAAAGGATGAATACACCGAGCAGAGAGGATGTTAGTAACCCAATGGATTTAACAAAGCCTAGTCAGGAAAATGTTGAATATATGATTGAAGGCATCAAAACGAAACTAAAGATGGCCAGTGCCGCTGCTATGCAGGCATCCGCATTCTCGGTGAATAACTATGAGGATATTCTTGATGTTTACGAAGTAACTATGGGCAGTGACAGACTCAGCATTTCCCAGGTGGAAGCGCTCGTGTCCGAGCTCGGACGTCTGCGGCACAAATAAATCAGGTCTTTCGCAAAGGAGCCCCTCGCTCTGCTTCCATCCAAGTCGGTGGACTAGCAGGGTAAGGGGCTCCTTTGCTGTGTACTTTGTTACGGCAGGATAGGGCAGACAGCTTCTCTAACTAGATTAACTCCAGCTGGAATTCTGAAGCTGCATGACCCACCTGTCTGCCTCCATCATTATAAATGATCCCAGAAAAGGCGGAACGGAGCTTTTCCAGCGTATTTTTCTGGCTATATCCCAACTGCTCAAGAATACTCTGTACAATAAGACCCCATTCTTCTTCCGAACCGTCTAGAATCTTAAAGGAAATTCCGAGCCGTTCCTGGCGCAAGCCGAAACAATAGACTCCCTTGAAGCCACCCTTGGCAATGATATTCCCATCCTCTAGCAAAATGGAATCCAACCGTCCGTGGCCGGAAACCATCTCTGGGTGAGTATTCATCGCAGAAGTAATCACGTTAACGGCTCTACGTGTAGGCTCATCGCTGATCAAATCAGGACAGGCCAGCTTCAAATAAGCATTCGCCAGCGCTGTCAGTGGTAGTGCAAATACCGGTAAGCCACAGCCGTCCGTGCCGAGGCCAATACTTTCCGGAGCAACATCGGCCATATAAGCAATTGTGCTGATGATCTCTTGCTGCACAGGATGCCCCGGTTGTGCGTACCCGTCAAGCGGCAAACCCTTCAGTTTACTATAGGACAGAATCCCCATATGTTTGCCTGAGCAATTATGATAAAATTTTCTTTTGCCAAAGCCGCGTATAGCCTGTTCATGGCTCTTCAGATCCAGCGGATAACTTGTTGCGCAAATCATTTGAGATTCCTCAATACCGATTTTGGACGAAATGCTCTCTAGTGTGTCGATATGGTAGCTCTCCCCACGGTGAGAAGCAGTCATTAGAGCGATTTCGGCGGAAGCAAGTCCATATTGCTCGGCAATTCCCCCTCGAATGCCTGGAATCGCCTGCAGCGGCTTAGCCGCAGAACGGGTAAAGGATACAAAGCCGGGGTCTCCAGCATAACCCTTCAACAGTCCGCCTTCTCCTACAATTGCGATATGCCCGCTATGAACACACTCTAGCAAATCCGACCGATATTCCCGCACCAACACAGTTTCCATGATGTCTCTCCTCTTTTCTCTATATAGCCGAACCTAGATGATTAATAATAGAAAACTCTATAATCTTTCCTTCATGTAAGGTAGTTTGTAAAGTCCCAAAACGGACTGTTTTAAGGTACTAACGCCTTGTTCTTTCGAACATCCTGATTCTTACTCCGAAAATCTTTCCCTTACGCTTCTAGTGTTTCAGCTTACCTACTAACGTTTATATACGAAGTAAGAACTTCAGGTACCCCTGACTTCTAAATGAAGAAGGCGCTGGTAGAGACACGAAACATCCGTTTTAGCCCGCTGACTGATTTTGGAATACAATATTCTCTTAAGGAGCGATTTGTGATGAATAAAGCAGAAACGGAATACCCAGTACAAAGCGGAAGCACTTTTCTAAAAGGAATTTTCATAGGCGGTTTACTTGGGGCTGCAGCAGCCCTGCTGTTTGCACCAAAACCAGGTCGTGAATTGCGCGATGATTTATCCGACAAGCTTGCACTTGCGACTGACAAGACCAAAGAGGTTGCCGGTGCAGTGACTGACAAAACCAAAGAAGTGGCTGGCGTAGTGACTGATAAAACCATATCTATCGCTACTGCTGTGGGAGAAAAAGCAAGTGATTTGGCGAGTACGGTGTCCGCTAAGGCCTCCGATATCTACACTACTGTCAGTGAAAGTAAACAGCAAATTGCTGCTACTTTACACGATACCGGCAAGAAGATCGGCGACACAGTAAGCGAAGCTTCGACAAGTATAGCTGCTGATGTAACTGATGCCTCCAAAGAGGTAGCGGATGAAGCCTCCGATGCCAAAGAGCAAGTCAAAGATACCTATAAGACAACTTATTAAGTTATATTGAAACACAAGCTACGCTCTATCCTGCCAACAGCCAGCTGACCGTAGCTGGCTGTTGGTGCGTTATATGAAGATTGATCATAAGCCCTTCGGGCTGCAGAAAGTAGGGAATACTTATGGGAGATCTGGATAATAGAACCAAGGTTTACGAAGTGGAAGAACATCCCTTTGAGCTGCGGCATGAGCTGAAGAGGTTAAATGCTCGTCTTGATAAAATTGCGGATTCGCTGGAGAAGTCTGAATTCAAGGATATTCTGGAGAACTACACCGACCCCAAAAAACGAATTATTACGAATCTTATGGCCGGGATTTCCCGTGGTTTAGGTCTTTCTATTGGCACCTTTGTCATTCTCGGTTTACTGGGTTATATTCTGAGTCTATTTCTTAATGTGCCGATTATCGGGGAATATCTTGGCGAGATCAAAAAATATATTGATGCTAACAGTTAGGTTTAAAAATAAAGGGCATGCTCTTCTCTTTAAAAGAGAAAAGCATGCCCTTAGTCGTTATTAGAAATTTAATAAGAGGAATTCGACATAATCTGTTTAAGCTTCTCGGTAGCCCGCTTCTGAATCCGTGATACGCTCATTTGTGAAACACCCAGCTTCTGCGCGATAGCTCGCTGTGATTCTCCATCTTGGAAGGCCAACAGCAGCACTTGCTGCTCCTGCTCCTTGAGTTGTCCAAGCGCTTGCTGGAGATCCATCCGTTTCTCAAGCGTTTCGTAATCATTGGCGTCTGAGCTGATAAGCTCACCAAGCGTAGCGCCGGTCTCTTCTTGTGAAATAGGGGAATCCAGAGATACGTAATGATAACACTCTCTGCCTGCCAGGATTTCTACAGTTTCCTCAACAGATAGTTCAAGATAATGGGCGATTTCTTCTACTGCAGGAGAACGTTCTAACCTAATCGTTAATTCATCGATCGCCTGCTGGACTAAAGCCCCTTTTTCTTTGATCCGTCTCGGAACCTGTATGTACCAGGATTTATCACGCAGGTAATTCTTCATATGTCCAATCATACTCTTCATGGCATACGGTTCAAAAGGAATACCCATACTGATATCATACTGCTGCAGCAGCCGTATGAGCGCCATCTGACCCACCTGATACAAATCTTCATATAAGTCAGGGCGATTACGGGCAATTTTGCCTGAGGCCATCTTGACCATAGGCTCATACTTCTTGATCAGTACTGTAGCAATATCATTATCCTTTGATTGCTGATACTCCCAAATAAGGGTTACTGCTTCATTCATGGACTCTGGGGGAGTCACCTTTTCGTTCATACTTTCTCCTCGGTGAAATTAAGTCGCTTGGTCAAGGTAACAACTGTTCCTTTCCCTGTTTCACTCACGACGCTAACATCATCCATGAGTGCCTGCATCAAATAGAACCCCAGCCCTCCGACTTGAACGTCACTCAGCTCCTTGTCATGCAGCGTCATACGTTCTTCGGACGAATCCAACCCATCAAAGCTCTCCCCCTCATCTTTGACAGTTATGGATAAAGACTTTGCTCCAACTTCAAAAATGACATCAACCACTCCATCTTTTTGACCGTAAGCATACAATACAGAATTGTTACAGGCTTCTGATACGGCTACCTTCATATCCTCAATATCCTCATATGTAAAACCCATCTTTGAGGCAATACCATATAAGTTCAATCTGACAATATCGACATATTCTGCGCTGGCAGGTAACTGTAGAATCACTTTTTGTACATCATCACTCATTCTAAGTTCGATCCTTTCCTAGTGGGAGTCCTCTTGGGGGGCGAAAAATTTGGAAATACCAGTCATATCAAACAGCTTTTGTATTTGCGAAGGAACTTCGACTACTGTAAATTTAACATCTAGTCCGTGCCTTGCTTTCAGGATTGACAACAGAATTCCAATACCTGTGCTATCGATGTATCTTAAATCCTTAAGATTAATGACAAGATCGAGTCCCTTATCACCTACCAACGGCTCCAACACTAGCCGGAAATCGGGAGCAACTGACAAATCAAGCTCTCCACTCAGAAAAACTGTACATATACTACCTTCTGTTTCGGTTATTGCCTGGAACTTTTCACTTTTATGTGTATTCATATACAATCTCTCCTGATAAGTGTTTTCTTTACCAATAACCCTAAAGTCCTACTCTTGAAACAACAAAATCTACAGGTAAAAAGTATTCATGATTTCATGCGTTGTAAATAGACGTATTGCGCTCGGGAAACAATTTATTCTTAGGGGAATAACGGGTGATAATCTGCTTAATGCTGCTCAATTTGAGCGGTTTGCTAATATAATCGTCCATGCCTGAAGCTATACATCGACTCTGAATCCCATCCATCACATTAGCTGTCATCGCAATGATCACGGCATTCTGGGCCGATTGACCCCCGCTGAGACGAATCTGTGCAGTAGCCTCCAATCCATCCATTACGGGCATTTGCAGATCCATAAAGATGAAATCATAAGAATACATTAGCGCCATCGCAACTGCTTGAGCACCATCTTCGGCGATCTCAGCCTTAAGACCCAGCTTTTGCAGCATACTGGCCATTAGCCTCTGGTTGATTGGGTGGTCATCCACGATCAATGCTCTGCTTTGTTCATGTTCACTAGGAATAACCTCAACTGGTTCCTCTTCCGGGCTGTTCCCTACCAGTTCTTCCTCAGGCGCCGACACTTGAATGGTAAAGACAAAAGTTGCCCCTTTTTCCTCCATCGATTCTACCCGGATCTCACCGCCCATAATCTCTACAAGAGATTTGCAGATGGCGAGTCCAAGGCCAGTTCCTCCATATTTCCGTGTCATGGAAGAATCAATCTGTGAGAACGGTTTGAACAGACGATCGCATTTCTCTGGGGAAATACCAATGCCAGTATCTTTAACGGTAAATTCTAATACCATCTTATTATCCGCTGTTTGTGAATTTGAAGCAACTAAATAGACTCCGCCTTGGTTGGTAAATTTAACTGCATTAGCAACCAGATTAATTAATACCTGACGTAGTCGGGCCATATCTCCATATAAAAGCTTTGGCAGCTTCTGATCAATAAAAAAGACAAGCTCCAAATTCTTCTTGCTCGCTTCCACAGAGAAGAGATTAAATACTTCCTGAACACAGGAACGGAGTTCAAACAGCTGCTCTTCCATTTCCATTTTTCCCGATTCCATCTTTGTAAAATCCAGAATATCGTTTATTACAGCAATGAGCGTATCGGCACTTTTGCGAATAATTTCCGTATATTCCTTCTGCTCAGGAGCAAGCTCTGTCTCCATTAACAGATCAATCATTCCTACCACACCGTTCATAGGTGTGCGAATTTCATGACTCATCATGGCTAGAAATTCCGTCTTGGCTTTGGCGGCAATTTCCGCATCCTCCTTAGCCTTGACAAGCTCTCCATTTATTCTTTCCAGCTCTTGTGTTTTTTGCTGCAGCAGCATGGATTGGGTCTGATGTTTTTTGCTTGTCAGATACATTTGCACAAAACCTTCAATTTTAGAGTTCAGAATTTGTGGGATAAAGGGCTTGACCATATAATCAATGGCTCCTGCTGAATAACCTGCGAATAGATGCTCCGCATCCTTACTGTTAGCCGAAATGAAAATAATCGGAATGTCCTTCGTTTTGTCCCTAGCTTTGATCAATTTGGCGGTTTCTATTCCATCCATATCGGGCATCTGTACGTCCAGTACGATCACTGCGAACTCATATCTCAACAGACATCGCAGCGCTTCTTCGCCTGAGATGGCTTTTATTAGCTTATATTGCTGATTCTCAAGCACTGCCTCCAGCGCCAGCAAATTTTCCGGACGGTCGTCCACCAGTAGTATATGAACCGGTTCTTGAAACCCCATAGGACCCTCCCCCAAGCTGCTATTTAATCTTCCGATAGATTTTCTCCACTCGGTCCAGGGGTTCGTAGCTATCGCTGTACCCGGTGAAATGAATAGATTCTTTAGAACCGAGCACGAGTACTCCGAAACGACTCAGGCTTTCATTGAACAAGCCATGTACGTGATCCCTAAGCTCGTCATTGAAATAGATCATTACGTTGCGGCATAAAATCACATTAAATTCATTAAACGAAGTATCGGTGGCCAGATTATGCTCGGCAAAAATAATATTTTTGCGTAAATAAGGCTGAAAGATCACCGAATTATACTTCGCTGTATAGTATTCCGAGAACGCGCGTGTTCCGCCCGCCTCCAGATAGTTCTTGGTATACTGCTTCATCTTGCTAATATCGTACACGCCCTCTTTAGCCTGTTGTAAAGAGCGTTCGTTCATATCTGTGGCGTAGATGCGCGCTTTGTCATACAGCCCCTCTTCGTGCAGCAGGATAGCCATGGAATAGACTTCTTCGCCCGTGGAGCAGCCTGCATGCCATATTCGGATGTAAGGATAGGTGCGCAGCAACGGGATTACTTTTTGTCGAAAGGTTAAAAACAATCCCGGATCTCTGAACATCTCCGTCACAGGTATAGAGAGGCTGTAAATAAATCGTTCAAAGCAGGCTCGATCATGCAGTACCTTCTCTTGCAGCGCGGATATGGTAGGTACATTCTCCGCATGAACGTGATGCCAGATTCGTCGTTTCAAGGAGGGCAACGCATAATTCCTGAAATCATACCCATATAAACGATGTACCCCGTCAAGCAGCAGTTCAATTTCGATCTGCTCCAATTCGTTTTTGACATCCGTTATAATAGTCTTTTCCTCATATTCAGGTTTCATAGCTGTCATTGTGATCCCTACTCCCTTGCCACCTGCCATGTCTTCTTAGACTGGCTGTTTGTAGTGTTAAGAGTTCATTACCCCAAAATTGGGATTACGAATACAGCCATACACGCATTAAGGAAAGAAGCTGGTCCGTGGCGATCGGTTTTTTCATATAATCAGAAGCCCCGGCTTCAATACACTTGGCGCGGTCCTCTTTCATGGCTTTGGCTGTAAGGGCAATAATCGGCAGCTTCTGATATTGCGGCATCTCGCGAATACGTCGCATAGCTTCGTAACCGTCCATTTCCGGCATCATCATATCCATGAGTACAAGATCGAAATTCTCATGCTCTGTTAGCATTTCCAAGGCTTCACGGCCATTCTCCGCGAATTTAACTTCCATATGATACCCTTCCAGTACGCTGGAAAGTGCAAATACATTACGGATATCATCATCGACAAGCAAGATTTTTTTACCTTCGAACAATTCTTCTTTGTTATGAAGCTTCTGCAGGATTTTACGTTTGTCCTCCGGCAGATTTGCTTCTACACGATGGAGGAATAGTGTGGTTTCATCAAGCAGTCTTTCTGGCGAACGTACATCCTTAATGATGATCGATTCAGCATACTTGCGCAGACGTGTCTCTTCTTTGGTATCCAGATCTTTACCGGTATAAATAATAATCGGCAAATCGTTCAGTTTCTCATCATCCCGAATCTGATCCAGCAGTTCAAAGCCATTCATATCATCAAGCATCAGATCAAGCACCATACAATCATATTTCTGCTTATGCAGTTCTTCCAGTGCCTCGCGGCCAGAGGAAACAGCGGTAATTGCCACATCATCATGACCAATCAGCTCCATAATCGAACGGCGCTGAATTTCGTCATCCTCAACAATCAGCAGATGTTTCAAGGTATTGGATGTATAGCTTTCAATCTGCGAGAAGGCCTTCTCCAGCGCTTCTCTTGATGAAGGTTTTCTTAAGAACGCCATCGCACCCATCATAAGACCTTGCTTCACTTCATCGCTAACGGAGATGACATGAATTGGGATATGACGGGTCTGGGCTGCGCCCTTCAGCTCACTAAGAATCGACCAGCCATCTATCACTGGCAGCTGAATGTCCAGAATGATCGCATCCGGCAGATAGGCCTTGGCCATCTGCAGACCAATATCTCCCTGCAGTGCTACCAGTCCCTTAAAACCACGGCCACGGGCCATATCGAGTAGTATTTTGGCAAAGCTCTGATCATCTTCAATGATTAGCAGAATCTTATCCTTTGAGGTCAGCTCTTCCCGGTCATCCGTCATCACTGCTTGTACCTGAGGCGCAGGGAGCGAGAGATTGTCAGCTATTCTGTGACTCATCCTATCCTCGACATACTCGGCCAAAGTGGTAGCCTCCTGGGCAGCCGCTACCTCAATAACCCCCGGCTGCAGACTATAATCAGCTTTAGCCGGTAAATATAGAGTAAAGCTGCTGCCTTCTCCCACAAGGGATTCCAGCACAATAGCCCCACCCATTAGACGGGCTAATTCACGGCTTATCGACAGCCCAAGCCCGGTACCTCCATATTTGCGACTGGTTGTCCCGTCCACCTGTTGGAAGGCTTCGAACACAATATCCATTTTGTCAGCTGGAATGCCAATACCACTATCCTTCACAGCAAGGGCCAGATATTCTACTTCGCGAGGCAGATCATCCGGTAGATGTGCGCTATCCGCATGGCTTACAGAGAATTCAACGAATCCTTCGTTTGTAAACTTGAAAGCATTAGATAACAAATTGCGCAGTACCTGCTTCAGCCGGTGGCTATCAGCAAATAGACTTTCCGGCAGCGTATCCTCAATGGATAGGCGCAACGTTAGGCCCTTCTTATTCGCTAGCGGAGCAAAATTCTGCTTTACAAAGCTTTTCAGCTCAGCTAGCCGTACCTCTTCATAATTCAAGTTCATCTTGCCTGCATCGACTTTGGACAGATCCAAAATTTCATCAATCATCTTCAGCAGGTCAGCACCGGACATATAAATAGTATGTGCGAATTCCACCTGTTTCTCGGTTAGGTTGCCGTCCTTATTCTCGGTAAGCAATTGAGACAGGATCAGCAGGCTGTTAAGCGGCGTTCGCAATTCATGAGACATATTCGCCAGAAATTCCGATTTATATTTACTGGTAACGGCCAGTTGCATGGCCTGTTTCTCTAATTGACTACGAGCATGCTCTATCTCATCCTTTTTCTCCTCAACCTCCTGTACCTGGTCCTCTAAGGCACGAGTTTTGGAGACAAGCTCAGTATTATAATGCTCCAGTTCTTCTTGCTGGCGCTGCAGCATTTCTTCGGAACGCCGAAGCGCATCCGTCTGCTCCTCCAGATTCTCGTTGGAACGGCGGAGTTCTTCCTGCTGTGTCTGCATTTCTTCCGACTGACACTGCAGTTCTTCGGTGAGTGCCTGAGATTCCCGCAGCAGCTCCTCCACATTGAGTCGGCGGGTAATGTTGTTAAGCACTACTCCCAGATTCTTTGCCAGCTGATGCAGCAACTCATTCTGCAGCGCACTAAATGGAGTAAACGAAGCAAATTCGACGACTCCCAAAAGCTCATCCTCGAATATAAGTGGATATATGGAAATATTCCCTGGCTGTGAGTCCCCTAGTCCGGAAGAAACCGTAATATAATCATCAGGAGCTTTATTAAGTCTGATGGGTGTCTTGTCGAGTGCGCTCTGTCCCACAAGCCCTTGACCGATCAGAAAGCCCTCCTTCGGCAACAGCTCAAGATCAATAGCATAGAAGCCACTGCTTCTCAGCAATTCCGGGTTATGGATATCCTTTAAATAAACAGCACCGTATTGAGCACCCAGCACCGGAGTGAATTCACTGATAAAGGTTTGGGCGATCTGTTCCAATGAACTCACACCACGCAGCAGCTCTGTGACCCGGGCCACATTAGCGTTTAGCCAAGACTGGTCCGTCTGCGCCTGAGCGTAGACTTTCTCCATCTGCTGCTTCTGTTCGATATCCTCAGCCATCTCCTTGAAGACACGAGCAACATCACCAATCTCATCTTTAGAGGTGACCTTTATTCGTCGGATGGCTCTTATTTTGCCATTGCCAAAGCTGCTGATCATCATCGATACAACATTTAAACCACGCGTAATACTTGGTATCACCCATAGTATCACCCCAAGCCCGAGCAGCAGGCCCAAGATCATAATTAAGGTTACCGTCTGAATGGAGCTTTCATAAGCTGTCTTCGCTTGGGTACTTTCTTCATTCATCATGAAGACGTTGTAGTCGGAGAGACTGTTTAAGCTGCTCAATACCTCATTCTGAATATCCTGCCCCTTAGCATTTCGATAGGTATTGGCATTCTGAAATAAACCGGCCGAAAGCAGCTCCAGCTCCTTATTCTGATAATCTAAATAAGCAGCATAGGCACTATCGATCCGATTGACGATTTCCATCTCTTCCGCATTGGCCATTGAAGACTTAATGTCTGCAAAATAATCGTCTGCTTTGGTGACCTTTTTACTAATTTCACTTTTCTGGGAATCCACGGTCAACGCATCGGCATTCAGCATGGAGGTGGTCAGTATCCGCGCCATATCATTCACTTCTCCACGCATACCTGAAGAAGCGCGCCCTTTCATATATCGATCTTGAAAGCCATCCAGCTGGTTGTGCATATAATTCAGTCGATCATATCCAATCATCGTTAGTGCTAGCATAATAGCCAGCATCGCACTAAAGCCGATCAGCAGCTTGGCTTTAATCTTCATCCTCTATCTGTTCCCTTCGTCAGTGATATCCACACCAAACATTTATCGTCGTCCCGTTCTCTCACCGCTTTTTTATTAAAAAAGGTAGCACGCACATTCTCTTCCTGCCACTTATGCTCACCTTTCAAATGTTGAATCATAAAGTCCAGCTGCTCCTCCTGTTCACCTTCAACCAGTTCCAGCAGACCATCTGTATACAGTACTAAATGCCCTTCGTCCTCATAGTTCAAGGTCTGCGGCTGAATCTCAATTCGGTCAAACAGGCCCACAGGGTGGCAGTTGCTCTCCAGCAACACCGGTTTTGTGTCCGAACCCTCAAAGAGCAAGGCCGGCGGGTGTCCTGCATTCACATAATCAATTCGCTTCAGACGAGTATCGATAACAAGGTAAATGGTCGTAAAATAGTACTGAACCAGCTGTTTCTCAATATAGAGCTGATTAAAGCGCCGATTCAGCTCCTGTATAACTTTTTCCGGCTCCACATAGGTCGTCACAGTGTCCTTCAGCACAGAAGCAAGAAACATGCAGAATAATGAAGACGAAATTCCATGCCCCATCATATCCAGCAAAATAACTCCATAACGTCCATCCCCGAGAGAATACCAGGCATATAAGTCACCGGCGAGTTCTGAAGAGGGTTGATAGATCGCATGCACTTCAAAATCTTCCTCTGCCAGCGGCAGACTAAGTACAGCATTCTGTACAAGAGCCGCCAGCTTCAGTTCATCCTGTAGCCGCTGATCCCTTTCTTTATGCCAATCCTTCTCCCGCTTCAGCCGAAGCGCCAACCGGATTCTGGCCATGAGCTCCACCTTGTTAATCGGCTTTGTAACATAGTCCACGGCACCCGCATCCAGGGCCTCCGCCAATTTTTTGGAATCACCTACAGCGGTAACCATAATAATCGGAATATCCTTCAGATGCTCGTACTGTTGAACAACACGACAAGCTTCAATGCCATCCATCTCCGGCATCATCATATCCAGCAGAATCAGATCCACATCAGACATTCGGGTACGTCCTGTTTCCTTATGGGAACGAATGCCAAGCAGCTCTAGCATCTCTTTAGCGGACGATGCAGTTATAAAGTTCCGGTAATCTTCCTTTTTCAGAATTTCACGGATAATAATTACGTTAGTCGGATTGTCATCTACAATTAATATTCTCATCGTTCTCACCTCGCATTAATTATGTAGTCTATCTATATCTCTATCATACATATTCAAGTAGTCTCTGGCCATTTGCAACCTATTGTTAAATAAAGTCATTTATCTCTTCGTTCTTCAACAAAGTAACCTCCAGCTCCACTAAACACACAGTGGTTCTGGAGGTTACGCTATTGAACTATTAGGTACACATTTGCTGCAACCGATGCTTAGAACTGCGGTTTTTTGGCAATAACCAGAACCTTGCCCGCATCAAGTTCCTTCTCGTAAAAAGCTGCTTCTGCTTCACTAAACCCTAATGATGTGATCTTGGAGCGCAGTGCATCACCCCGTGAACGAAAAAGATTGGCGATAGCTCCAAACAAGCCTTCTTCATGCAAGCCGACCTCATTAACCTTTGCTGTATCAACAATCCGGCCTTCCCGATCCTCATCATGACTAATCACATAAATCTCCGACTTGCTGTAGCCGCTGCTTCCCAGCCGCTTCACTTCCTCAATAGCCTGAACGCCATTTTCCAGCACTTTTGCATACGACTGTGCATTGATTAAATCCATAGAGTTCACTCTCCTTA
>LIDZ01009269.1_pt1 | contig 18992 bp, 19 predicted proteins | sample 644651 | NCBI WGS metagenome assembly LIDZ01 (sample SAMN03856242, study PRJNA289617) | food metagenome | isolation source: wine grapes on drying loft during traditional withering process | host: Vitis vinifera cv. Corvina | place: Italy: Gargagnago di S. Ambrogio di Valpolicella | collected 2014-01 | reverse complement strand
CACATCTGTTCCGCGCTGCTGGTTGAAGGCAGCGTCGAGCAGGCCGGAGAGATCCGCAACCACGGCGAAATCTACACGTGCCTGGCGGTGCCGCAGGAAGACTGCGTTGTGCTGTGGGACAGCGTGCTGGCGCTCGGCGAGCTGCCGGTGCGTACGTTCGCCTGCCAGGTCAGCGAGTGTGTTGAAGTCGGCGGCGATGTCTGGCGCGTGATGCTCCGTGCGCCTGCCGGCAAGCCGCCGCGTTATCACGCCGGTCAGTACCTGATGATCCATCGGGACGACGGCGAAAAATCGGCGTTTTCCATGGCGTCAGCGCCGGAGAGCGGGCGCGATCTCGAAATTCACGTCCTCGCCCGCGAGGCCAGTGCGCAAAACCTGATCAAGCAGCTGCAGCGCGAGGGCATGGCGCGGGTCGACTTGCCCTTCGGCGATACTCATCTGGGCGAATTGCCCGATGGCCCGCTGGTATTGATTGCGGCAGGCACCGGTATGGGGCAGATGCACAGCCTGATCGAGCATTGCCGCGCCAAAGGTTTCCCCTATCCGGTGCATGTGTATTGGGGAATGCGCCGTCCGGAAGATTTCTACCAGCTCACGCATTGGGAGGAGTGGCAGACGCTGCCTAATCTGTTCCTGCACAGGATCGTCAGTGATCTGTGCGGTTGGGAAGGGCGCTGCGGCATGCTGCATGAGGCGGTTTGCGAGGACTTCAGCGATCTGAAGCCGCTTTATGTGTATGCCAGCGGCTCCCCGGCCATGGTCTATTCGACCCTCGATGCGCTGGTGCTGGCGGGCATGGATGCGCATCAGATGCGTGCCGATGTGTTCGCGTATGCGCCGAGGCCCTGAAGCGCAGCCACTCGCCGGGCTGGATGTGGACAGCGTATTGCATGGCTGTTTGTCAGATATCGGCTTTTCCGGCGTGACCCGTGCGCCGGTGGCCGAGTCACAACGTCACACTGCCTGCGATGCCGTCTGATTGTTCATTCGTTGTTGCCAGACCCGTTTCATGAGTGTTCAGCGTTGCACCGGCGTCAGCCTTGCCGGTGGGGGGAACCAGATGGGGAATCAAATCAATATCCTGGCGGAAGCTGTCCATGATGGCTTGGGGTTGTCCTACCCGCCGGTCATCGATCTTGGGCCGAAACTGAGCCGCGAGCAGCTTCTTGCCTCCATCCACGCCACGATGAGCCGTCACCAGGGCGGCCCGATCTGGTTGTTCGCGTATGGATCATTGATCTGGCGACCCGAGTGCAGCGCCGTCGAGCGTCAGCGCGGACGGGTCCACGGCTATCATCGCGGTCTCTATCTCTGGTCCCACGAACACCGTGGCACGCCCGAGCAGCCAGGTTTGGTGTTCGGTCTGGATCGCGGCGGCTCCTGCAGCGGATTCGCCTACCGGTTGCCCGAAGATAATATCGACGAGTCCCTGCTGGCGCTGTGGCAGAGAGAAATGCCGTTCCCGTCCTACCGCCCGCACTGGCTCAACTGCCGACTTGAAGACGGCACCAAGGTGCAGGCGCTGGGATTTGTGCTGGAGCGGCATCTGCCGAGTTACGCTGGGAACCTGCCCGACAGCGTGCTCACCCAAGTGCTGGCCAATGCCAGCGGCCGTTACGGGACCACGTGGGAATACGTCGAGCAAACCATCCGCGCACTGCGCACCCACGCCATGCCGGACCTGAGCCTGGAAGCGCGGTTCAAGCGGTGCAGGCCGGTGTTGTTGGCGATATAGCTTCTGGTCCGAATAAGGCTTGATCATCGCACTGACCAAGCCCTTTTCGTATGAGACTTAAGCCATCTCCTCTCGCGACTGGCTCGCCACCCGCGTATGGCGCAGGGTCGGCACGAGGAACGCTATCGCCAGGATGCAAGCGGACACCAGCAGCACGAAGCCGCCGTCCCAGCCGAAGTGGTCGACCGTGTAACCCATCAGCGCGCTGGCGGCGACCGAGCCACCGAGATAGCCGAACAGGCCGGTGAATCCCGCTGCGGTGCCGGCGGCTTTCTTCGGTGCCAGCTCAAGGGCCTGCAAGCCGACCAGCATGACCGGGCCGTAAATCAGGAAGCCGATCGAGACCAGCGCAATCATGTCGACGGTGGGGTTGCCGGGCGGGTTGAGCCAGTAGACCAACGTCGCAACGGTCACCATTGCCATGAACACGATGCCGGTCAGGCCACGGTTGCCACGAAAGATCTTGTCGGACATCCAGCCGCACAGCAGCGTGCCCGGAATGCCTGCCCACTCATAAAAAAAGTAGGCCCACGAGGTCTTGTCGACGTCGAAGTGCTTGGCTTCTTTCAAGTACGTTGGCGCCCAGTCCAGCACGCCGTAACGCAGCAGGTAAACGAATACGTTGGCCAGCGCGATGTACCAGAGCATTTTGTTACGCAGGACGTATTTGACGAAGATCTCTTTGGCGGTGAATTCCTCTTCGTGGCTCGCGTCGTAGCCTTCCGGGTAGTCGTTTTTGTAGTCCTCGACCGGCGGCAAGCCCACGGACTGTGGGGTGTCGCGCATGGTGACGAAGGCGAACAGGGCGACGAACAGGGCAACCGCCGCAGGCACGTAGAACGCGGCGTGCCAGTCGTTGGTCCAACCCAGCCCGAGCAGGAACAGCGGGCCGATCAAGCCACCACCGACGTTGTGCGCCACATTCCATACCGAGACCACGCCGCCACGCTCCTTCTGCGACCACCAGTGCACCATCGTGCGTCCGCTCGGCGGCCAGCCCATGCCTTGGGCCCAGCCATTGATGAACAGCAGAATGAACATGATGGTTACGCTGGACGTCGCCCAGGGTGCGAATCCGAACACGAACATCACCAGCGCGGAAATCACCAGTCCGAATGGCAGGAAGTAGCGCGGGTTGGAGCGATCCGACACCAGCCCCATCAGGAATTTCGACAGCCCGTACGCAATGGCAATCGCTGAGATCGCGAGGCCCAGTTGGCCACGGGTATATCCCTCGTCGATCAGGTAGGGCATGGCCAGCGAGAAATTCTTGCGCAGCAAATAGTAGCCAGCGTAGCCGAAGAAGATGCCGGCGAAAATCTGCCAGCGAAGGCGGCGGTAGGTAGAGTCGACACGCTCCTCAGGCAGCGGAGCCTGATGTGCGGCAGGACGGAAAAAGGCAAACATCGGGACACTCCATTTATTTTATTGTTATGCGAATCCGAATATTACATTTTCGTTACAGAAAATAGGAAGGCTTCTCATCGGATAAAAAGGACGTAAACACGGGCCGAGAGGGAATTCCTTTGCGAACATCCCGTTTGTACAGTGCTGTCCATAGGTGGGTTTCGGTGTCTGGGACAGGTAAAGTGCGCGCTCACGCGCTCACGATTGGCAAACCCTCATGCAGTCACCCCCGCTTGGGATTCGGAATAAAAAAATCATCATCCTGTGCCGCGATGTTGGCGGATACCTTGGCCGGCTCAGCACCTTTCTCGGCAAGTCGAACGACGTTGTATTCCTTGACCTGACCCATGGCGCGAAAGAACTGCCATGGCTTCCGGGGAAGCTGCGCCGATGGCTGAAAAAGTACCTGATCGTTAAGCGTGCTCGTGCGGCGATTCGGGCGGCGGGCCATGTCGATGCGCTGCTGGTTGTGAATCCAAGCCAGCTGGATCAGGGTTTGGTCACACTGGCCCAGGCTGCGGCGGCGCTCAGCGTCGCCTATCTGTCTGACGGGATTGCGCGATTGTCGATGCCGATTGATCAACTGGCGACCTTTGACAAGGTCTACACCTTCGATGGCGCTGATGCCCGCGAGTATCAACTGCGCAAGCTCTACAACTACATCTACGAAGAACACGCCGATTTCAGAACGACGTCCGACTTCAAGGCTTTTGTCGTGATGGGCGGCAAGCACCGTGTGGATGTACTCGGGAGGGTCGCTCGGGCGTTTGAACAACTGGGCTACACCAACACCTGCAAGTTCCTGGTGCAGAGCAAGCCAGTGTTGGGGGCCAGTCCATTACTGACCTTCTTTCGGCAGCGCATGGACATCGATGAAACGGCCGAATACGTCAGGCGTTCGGAAATACTGATAGACATCGTGCGGCCGGGGCACGCGGGTTTGAGCTTCCGGTTCTTCGAAGCACTGCTCTATCGCAAGAAAATGATCACAAACAATGCATCGGTGGCGGATTACGACTTCTACGATCCGCGCAACATTCTGATCATCGACAGCGATAACCCCGTGATCCCTGAAGCCTTCATCGCCGGTGAATACGTGGATCCGCCCGAACAGGTCGTGCAGCGCTACAGCATGGCGAGCTGGGCGAACGAGGTTTTCAGTTCGTCGCCGGCCAGCCCGCCTCGGTTACCCGTTAACGAATCTTAAGCCCTCGGCAAACCGGCATCGGTGCTTGGCGTTGCCTTGCGCAGGAATGGATGCTCGATGCACCAGTACGTCGCGACGCTGATGCTGCTGGTCAGCAGGATGATCAGCGGTAAATACAGCGCGTAACTGCGCGGATCCGGTGTGGCGAAGTCATACGCGCCCAGCAAGCTGAACATGCTGTAGATGACGATGCCGTGCAGCAGGTAAATGCTGAAGCTGGCCTCGCCCAAAATCTTCAATCCTCGAATCTCCAGCAACCCGTGCAAGCTGTTGCCGAGCACAAACAGCGCAAACGGAATGCCGAGGATCAGCATCTGCAGCGTCGAATACGATTTGAGCTTCATGCAGATCAGCAGTATCACGACCGCAACCAACGTGCAGCGCACGCCCGTGAAGTCGATTCGCCACTGGCGCATCCGGTCTTCAAACACCGCCACTGCGATGCCGACAGCGAACAGTTTGATGAACCGGTTGTGAAAGTGATGGTGGTATTCGCCCCACAGGCACGCCAGCACCATCAGCGAGACGACGACGGCCATCCCGGGGAGCGTGCGCCGAAGGAGGCAATACAGCACCGGCAGCGACAGGTAGAAGACCGCTTCATAGAGCAGCGTCCACTGCACCGAGGCGTTGATGCGGACAGTGTCCGGGAAACCGTTGATGGGGCTGCCGATGAAAATCACCCATCGGCCAAGTGCTTTGAGGGTGTCCATCACCGGGGCGCTGATGCCTGCGGATTGATACAGGGCGATGGCCGCGATCACGGCGACGCTGAAGAGGTACATCGGGAAGATTCGCCGTACCCGTGACGACAGGATCTGACGCCATTTCGGCTCGCTGCGGTAGATCTTCGCGGTAAACAGGTAACCCGTGATCATGAAAAACAGCGACACCGGCACCGTGCCCATGTTGTTCAGCACGCGGCTGTCCGTGGTTTCCCAGACCCCGCTGACGTGCCAGTAATAACTGACGATGAAGTGATGAACGATGACCGCAGTGGCGAGCACGCCGCGCAGCCCGTCCAGCGACGAAACGCGGTGGAGCGCGTCTTGGGAAAGGATCGGCAGTCGCTGTGTAGCGAGGCAAAATATCGCGATCGACAGCGCGTGCAGCGATATCAAAATCAGAGTGACGGTCATCAATACTGGGTCCGCAATTCGTATTGGAGTCGATACCGAATGAGGGCCCGTTCGGTATGTATCGGGCGTGAAATATACGGAACACATCGGGCGCCGTCGCGGGTTGTTTAGCGAGGCGTTGATTTTGGGATCGATCCTACGCAGCTCTGGGAAGTCATGAGCTATTGCCGCCGCAGCCCAACACACAAACTGCGCGCCGGCCTTTTGCACTCAAGCAGGGGGCACACAGGAAGAAGCGCGCAGGTGACGGCAGTGATGAGCAGGTGGGTTTTATGGGTGATGCTTGCGGTGTGTATCAAGGTTCATGCAGACGAGCGCAGTGTTGAGTTTGATTACCGCAGGGCGCCCGCCTGGCCGTATTCGCTTTCAAAATCGGGAGTATCCGGGTGGGTCGTCTACAACCTGAAGGCGCACCACGATGGAAAGGTTTCCGCGCCTGAGGTGCTGGACAGCTCGCACCCTCTGTTTTCCCTCTCCGTGGTAAACGTTGCGCCGACATGGCGCGTAAAACCCTGGGTGGTCAGTGATCAGCGTCCGGCAGTTATCTCGCTGCGCCAGGAGCATTACTTCGTCCACCCGCGTGAAGGAAATGCCCCCGTGCCCTGGCTTCATCGCAGCCTGCGACACATGACATGCGCCCGATTCAACAAGCGACTGGACCACTTCCAGCAAAACTCATCCGGTCTTGAAGAGATCGACATGAGCGTGTTCCGGCACACCTTCAAAGTGCTGGCAAGGGTCGCCACTTACCGCAGGCTGTCCGACGAGCGACGGTTCGCGCTGGGGGATGCGCTGGCAGATGCAGCTCCGGAGATCATTCAGCGATGCCGGGCGAATCCGGAACTGCGTTACAAGGACGTGTTACCTGATCAAGTGAGGATGATGCTGTGAGCGCGTGGTCAGCCCTTTCAGATTGGAGGCGATCCCGATGCACGCTACCTGACGCTAACCACCACTTTGCCAACCGCTTTCCTCTGCGCCAACGATTCAATGGCTTCCCCTGCCTGCTCCAGCGGGTAAACCTTCGACACCAGCGGCTTCAGCTTGCCCTCGCTGAACCAGGTGAACAGTTGCTGGAAATTCGCCGCGTTGTCCTGGGGCTGGCGTTGGGCAAATGAGCCCCAGAACACACCCACAACCGAGGCCCCTTTCAACAGCGCGAGATTGACCGGCAGCTCAGGAATGCGGCCACTGGCGAAACCGACGACCAGCAGTCGCCCGTTCCAGGCGATGCCCCTAACGGCCTGATCAAAAAGGTCGCCGCCCACCGGGTCATAGATCACATCGACGCCGTTACCGTTGGTGAGGCGTTTGATTTCATCCTTGAGATTGCTTTCGCTGTAGTTGATTACCTCGTCGGCGCCTGCGTTTTTGGCGACCTCCAGCTTTTCTGCGCTGCTGGCGGCGGCAATCACTCGAGCGCCCATGGCTTTGCCGATCTCGACGGCCGCCAGGCCGACACCCCCGGAAGCGCCGAGGACGAGCAGTGTTTCGCCTGCCTGCAGATTTGCGCGCTGTTTAAGGGCGTGCATGGAGGTGCCGTAAGTCATGCTGAATGCCGCGGCGGTGGTGAAGTCCATCGTTTCGGGAATGGGCAGGACGTTGTAACCGGCCACGGCGATCTGTTCAGCGAAGCTGCCCCAGCCTGTCAGCGCCATTACCCGGTCACCGACACGCACATGGCCGACCTTTTCACCGACAGCGGTCACGATACCCGACGCCTCACCTCCAGGTGAAAACGGAAAAGGCGGCTTGAACTGGTATTTGCCCTCGATGATCAGCGTGTCCGGGAAGTTGACCCCGGCAGCGTGCACGTCCAGAAGAATCTCGTTTTTCTTCGGCTCCGGGCTGGGGATTTCCTCCAGCACCAGACCTGCAGCGGGACCGAAGGCTTTACAAAGCACGGCTTTCATCGAGGGCTATTCCTTTTTCGGGGATGGCCGATAAGTACAGGTAGCGAGGTTGTGGGGTCAATGAGCATGGCCCGGCCTGATAGGCGTGCATAAGCTGAAGTAAGCTATGCGGCAAAACGGATTGAGGAGCGGACTGTGAAAGCGTGGATTCTGATGTTGATGGCATTGTCGATGCCGGTTGTGGCGCTGGCCGAAGAGGGCGGGGAGAAGGAAGATCCGAACAAGGTTTCCTACGTGGCGTTGACGCCACCCTTCGTAGGCAACTACTCACTGGATGGCGGCCCGAAACTGCACGTCTATAAGGCCGACGTCGCCTTGCGCGTGACCGGCGCCGAAGCGCAGAAGCTGGTGAAGCAGAACGAGCCGCTGATTCGCAATCAGCTGGTGGCGCTGTTCACTCAGCAAACGGTCGACAGCATGGGCAACGTCGATGCCAAGGAGAAACTGCGTCAGGAAGCCCTGAAGCAGACCCAGCAAGTGCTGACCCAGGAAACCGGCAAGCCCGTGGTTGATGACCTGCTGTTCAACAACTTCATTGCCCAATAACGCCGCGTTCTGAACTCAGCGCAGGCCTAGCACGGCGGCCCATTGTTCGTCCGTCACCGGCATGACGGACAAGCGGCTGCCTTTCTGCACCAGTGGCATCTGCTCCAGTGCGGCTTGTTGCTTCAGAAAACTCAGGCCCAGCACGTTCGGAAACGCCTCGACGAATGCCACATCAAGGGCGCTCCAGGGGTTTTTCTGCTCGGTGGCCTTGGCGTCGAAGTAGTGGCTTTTTTCGTCCAGCGCAGTGGGATCGGGATACGCGGCCTTGACGATTTCTCCGATGCCGGCGATCCCGGGCTCGGGGCAGCTGGAATGGTAGAAAAAGAACTGATCGCCCACGGCCATCGCGCGCATAAAGTTGCGGGCCTGGTAGTTGCGTACACCGTCCCAGCGCGTCTGCCCGAGCTTTTTCAGCCCGCTGATCGAGAGCTCGTCGGGCTCGGATTTCATCAGCCAATAGGCCATTTATAAGGCTCCTGAACAGGTCTTGGGAAAGTTGTCCTACGATTTGATGACAAACCGACAGTCGGCTGGCGCCAGTATTTGCGTGTTGCGTCACGTTGCCGCAGAATGCCGGCATTTTAAGGGCTGCACTATCTGGCGGCCTTGTTTAAACGTTATCGATTTCAGATTCTGATTCGTTACAAAGGGGACGATGAATGCGACGCAAGCCGGATGTACTGTGGATTTTGGCAATTTTGTTCGGCTTGGGAATCGTTACCACCGGTTATGCGCAAAGTCTGTGGGCTGCCAAGGCAGACGCGCCGGTTGAAATCACTCAGCAACAGCAGCCACAGCTCCGCCGCTAAACCGCTTTTTCGCAGCGCGCTTTTTTTCACCCAAGCGCGCATTGCTGATGATTTACCCCGCCATATACCAACGCGTACCCGTCACCGTTCCTGCCAACGGAACATCCCAACTGGCGACCGCCAGCTTCCCGACTTTCTGACACTCGTGGGCCAGTCCCAGCAGCACCGGCTTGCGCCAGGTTTTACGACGCGCGAGATAAGCCAGGCTGCGGTCGTAAAAGCCGCCACCCATCCCAAGACGTCCCCCGTCCGGATCGAACCCCACGAGCGGCATCAGCACCAGGTCGAGCGTCCAGATCTTGCGCTGTCGCCTGGCATTGGTACGTGGCTCCGGGATGCGGAACCGGTTCGGCTTGAACGTCTCCCCGGGGCGCACGCGCTGAAACACCATTTTGGTTCGAGGCCAGGCACTGAGCACCGGCAGGTACGTGGTCTTGCCGCGTTTTTGAGCGGCACGGAGGAGCAGGCGCGGGTCGATTTCACCGTCCATCGGAAGGTAGAGCGAAACATGACGGGCGCGGCGAAACAGCGGGTTTTGCGCCAGTTGACGGTACAGGCCCTGCGCCGCCTGTCGCTGTTCTGCCGGGCTGAGCGCGCGACGATTATGGCGAAGAAGCCGACGCAACTGTGGTCGAGAGAGGCTTGAAGGATCTGGAAGGGGAGCGGCGCCGGATGAGGTCATGCTGGCGGGTCCGTGAGGCGTTGGATAGTGATGTCGTGGAATCAGGCAGATTCACGATGCCCACCGCCAGACGGGGCGTCTGGCGATGGGTAGAAGGTTCGAGACTCCCCGACGAACCGCTGTCGGTGTAGCCCTTGAACCCGAAAGTTCAAGGTGGAGATTGCAGGAGGTTTTAAGGCTTTCCGTCGAGCGGACATGCACACCAACCCCAACGTGCAACCCCCGTGGTTGTGCGTATCGGCTCAGGGACATGACCGACTGGCAAGCACTCCAGGGAGCGGTCGCAAGTATACCCAATCATGTCCGAACAATCAGCCTTGTGCTTTATCCGAATCCGTGGCAAGGACCAGGTCTACACGGTCCAGCAAATCGCGAACCTGCTCACTGTTGGCACCATTGGCCTGGGCCTTTGCGGGTGGCAGTTCCTGTTTGTGCAGAAGGTCATGGGTAATATTCAGTGCGGCCATCACCGCAATACGGTCGGCGCCGATGACTTTGCCGCTGCTGCGGATCTCGCGCATTTTGCCGTCCAGATAACGCGCGGCGCTGACCAGATTGGTGCGCTCCTCTTGCGGGCAGATGATCGAATATTCTTTGTCGAGGATTTGCACGGTGATGCTGTTGCCATTACTCATGAGTCTTGCTCCAGGGCCTTGAGGCGCGAAATCATGGACTCGACCTTTTGCCGGGCGATTTCGTTTTTTTCAATGAGTTGAGCGCGTTCCTCGCGCCAGGATTTTTCCTGAGCTAATAGGAGTCCGTTTTGACTTTTTAGTTGCTCGACACGATTGATCAATAACTCCAGTCGAGCCATCAGCGCTTGCAGGTCGTTGTCTTCCATTGTTTTCCACTGATTACTTTCAGATGAGTGGTGCAGGCGCTGGCGTCTGGATTCGCCCCGGACATCGCCTGATAGCTTGGGCGCGTCTGCCGGTGCTACGATACAAGGCCTTCATTCTAGACATTGCGCCGCTTGGCGCCTAGTTGCCCATGCCTATTCAGAATTCCCCGTACAACGGCTTCGCCGCCCTGCTTGCCAGCAGTGGTCATCATGTATCTCCTGCCGAATTGCACGGCCTCTTGCTGGGCCGCAGTTGCGCCGGCGCAGGCTTCGATGCAGAAGAGTGGCTGTCCGACGCTCATCTGCTGCTCGAAACAGAGCCAGACGACAAAGTGCGTCAGGCCCTGATCGGCCTGCAGGCAATGGTCAAAAGCGAACTGACCGGTGACGACATGACCGTCGTGTTGCTGTTGCCCGGCGATGATGAGCCCCTGGCTGCACGCACCGCCGCCATGGCCCAGTGGTGCCAGGGCTTTCTCAGCGGCTTTGCCCGGGTGGGTGGCCAGTCACTGAGCGATGATGCCAGGGACGTGCTGCAAGACTTGGCCGCCATCGCGCAGGTTCATGACGCGCTGGACGAGTCCGAAGATGGCGAGAGCGACTACATGGAAGTCATGGAGTACCTGCGCGTTGCGCCGTTGCTGCTGTTCACCGAGTTCAACCAGAAAACCGATGCTGACGACGAAGCCAAGCCTTCTTTGCACTGACAGCGCGTCATCGCGGCTTCGGCCATGCCGCCCTTGCGCGGCGGTGGCCGAAGCGCATCTCCCGGAGAACCGCACTTGCCCACGATTCATATCCCGAAAGCCGAATATGCCCGCCGCCGCAAGGCGTTGATGGAGCAGATGGAGCCCAACAGCATCGCCATCCTGCCAGCGGCGGCTGTGGCGATTCGAAATCGGGACGTCGAGCATGTGTACCGCCAGGACAGCGACTTTCAGTACCTGAGTGGCTTCCCCGAACCGGAAGCGGTGATCGTACTGATCCCTGGCCGCGAGTACGGTGAGTACGTCCTGTTCTGTCGCGAACGCAATCCCGAGCGAGAGTTGTGGGACGGCCTGCGCGCGGGCCAGGACGGCGCGATGCGCGAGTACGGCGCCGATGATGCCTTCCCTATCACCGACATCGACGACATCCTGCCCGGCCTCATCGAGGGTCGCGATCGGGTGTATTCGTCCATGGGCAGCAATCCTGAATTCGACCGCCATGTGATGGAGTGGATCAACGTCATCCGTTCCAAGGCGCACCTGGGTGCGCAGCCGCCCAAAGAATTCGTTGCGCTGGATCACTTGCTTCACGACATGCGCCTGTATAAATCGGCGGCCGAAGTGAAGGTGATGCGTGAGGCCGCGCAGATCTCGGCCCGTGCCCATGTGCGAGCCATGCAGGCCAGTCGCGCCGGGCTGTACGAGTTCAGCCTGGAAGCGGAGCTTGATTACGAATTCCGCAAGGGCGGCGCGAAGATGCCGGCCTATGGCTCCATCGTCGCCTCGGGGCGCAACGCCTGCATCCTGCATTACCAGGAGAACGACGCGCCGCTCAAAGACGGTGACCTGGTACTGATCGATGCCGGTTGCGAGATCGACTGTTACGCCAGTGACATTACCCGTACCTTCCCGGTAAGCGGCAAATTCTCCGCCGAACAGAAGGCGATTTACGAGGTGGTGCTCAAATCCCAGGAAGCGGCGTTTGCAGCAATCAAACCCGGAAATCACTGGAATCAGGCCCACGAGGCTACGGTTCGAGTCATCACCGAAGGGCTGGTTGAGCTGGGGCTGCTGCGAGGCGCGGTGGATGAACTGATTGCTGCCGAAGCGTACAAAGCTTTTTACATGCACCGCGCCGGACACTGGTTGGGCATGGACGTGCACGACGTCGGCGAATACAAGGTCGGCGGAGAGTGGCGTGTTCTGGAGGCCGGGATGGCGCTGACGGTCGAGCCCGGCATTTATGTGTCCCCGGACAATCAGACCGTCGCCAAAAAGTGGCGCGGGATTGGCGTGCGAATCGAGGATGACGTCGTGGTAACCAAAAAAGGCTGTGAAATCCTGACGGGCGATGTGCCAAAAACCGTTGCCGAGATCGAGGCCCTGATGGCCGCAGCACGAACCCAAGCCGCATGAGCCGCTTTAATCTGGCCATCGTGGGTGGCGGACTGGTCGGCGCAAGCCTGGCCCTGGCCCTGCAAGCCGGGGCGAAGGCGCGAGGCTGGAAAATCGTCCTGATCGAGCCGTTTGCGCCCGGCGACACGTACCAACCTAGCTACGACGCGCGCTCTTCAGCGCTGTCTTTCGGCGCGCGGCAGATCTACGAGCGCCTGGGCCTGTGGCAGCAGATCAGCCGCCGCGCCGAGCCGATCCTCAACATTCACGTTTCCGACAAAGGCCGGTTTGGCGCCGCGCACCTGTCTTCGATGGAAGAAGGCGTTCCGGCCCTGGGCTACGTGGTTGAAAACGCCTGGCTGGGCCAATGCCTGTGGCAGGCGCTGGACAAGGATGTGATCAGTTGGCGGGTCCCGGCCGAAGTCACGCAGATGCAGGCGCTGCCCGATGGCTACCAACTCACGCTCAATGACGAAACTCAGCTCACCTGCGACCTGGCGGTGCTGGCCGATGGCGGCCGTTCCAGCCTGCGCGAGCAGTTGGGCATTGCCGTGCGACACACGCCATACGATCAAAGCGCGCTGATCGCCAACATCACGCCGGGAGACCCACACGGTGGTGAGGCCTTCGAGCGGTTTACCGAAAATGGCCCCATGGCGTTGCTGCCGCTTCCGGATAATCGTTGCGCGCTGGTCTGGACGCGCACCGGCGATGACGTTCAACGGCTGATGGCGCTGGACGACCGAAGCTTCCTGGAAGAACTGCAGGGCGTCTTCGGCTTCCGGCTGGGCGCACTGAAGCAAGTGGGGGCGCGCCACAGCTATCCGCTGGCGCTGATCGAGGCCGAAGAGCAGATCCGCTCCCATCTGGTGGTGCTCGGCAATGCCGCCCACAGTCTTCATCCGATTGCGGGCCAGGGCTTCAACCTGTCGCTGCGTGATGCTGCCTCCCTGGCCGAGGCGCTGCTGGCCAGTGATGCACCGCTGGGCGAGCTGTCGACGTTGCAGGTGTATCGCGAGCGCCAGCGGGTTGATCAAAAACTGACCGTCGGCTTTTCCGATCAGGTCACCCGGTTGTTCAGCAGTCAGCAGTCGGTCGTGACTGCAGGCCGCAATCTGGGCCTCCTGGGCCTGGATCTGTTGCCTTCGGCCAAGAGCTGGTTCGCCCGTCAGGCCATGGGCCTGGGAACGCGAAGCGATGTCTGAACACTCCATTCATTCGTGGCCTTCGCCACAGTCGAGAACGATTTAAAGCATGGAAACGCGCGCAGATCTGCTGATTGTCGGGGCCGGAATGGTGGGGAGTGCGCTCGCGCTGGCGCTGCGAGACAGTGGGCTGAACATCCTTGTGGTGGATGGCGGTCCCCTGACGGTCAAACCGTTCGTGGCTGATGCCCCCTTCGAAGCCCGGGTCAGTGCGTTGTCCATCGCCAGTCAGCGCATTCTTGAGCGGCTTGGCGTCTGGGATGGCATCGTTGCGCGTCGCGTCAGCCCCTACAGCGACATGCACGTGTGGGATGGCAGCGGCACGGGCAAGGTGCATTTTTCTGCTTCCAGCGTTCACGCTCAGGTGCTTGGGCACATCGTCGAAAACCGCGTGGTGCAGGATGCGCTGGTCGAACGTCTGCATGCCAGCGACATCGGCTTGTTGGCAGACGTGCGTCTGGAGCAGATGCGTCACTCCGGCGATGACTGGCTCCTGACGCTCTCCGACGGCCGCACATTGCGTGCGCCGCTGGTGGTGGCCGCCGATGGCGCTAACTCGACTGTACGACGCATGACCGGCACCGCGACGCGGGAGTGGGACTACCTGCACCACGCCATCGTGACGAGCGTGCAAACGGCGGACTCCCACCGTAAAACCGCCTGGCAGCGCTTCACTGACAGTGGCCCGCTGGCCTTTTTGCCGCTCGACCGAGAGGGTGAGCATTGGTGCTCCATCGTCTGGTCGGTGACGCCGGAGCAATCCGAGCGTTTGATGAAGCTCGACGACGAACGCTTCTGCCGTGAGCTGGAGAATGCGTTCGAAGGCCGTCTCGGACCGGTGATTTCTGTTGATCCGCGGCTTTGCGTGCCGCTGCGTCAACGCCACGCCAAGCGCTACATAGCGCCCGGCCTTGCGCTGATCGGCGATGCCGCGCACACCATCCATCCGTTGGCGGGGCAGGGCGTCAACCTGGGCTTTCTCGACGCAGCGGTGCTGGCCGAAGTGCTGCGCGGTGCGGTGGAGCGCGGCGAACGTCTGGCCGATGAGCGCGTGTTGAGCCGTTACGAGCGTCGGCGCATGCCGCATAACCTGACCTTGATGGCGGCGATGGAAGGCTTCGAGCGACTGTTCCAGGCTGACGCGCTGCCGGTTCGTCTGTTACGCAACGCCGGGCTGAAGATGGTCGATCGTTCGGCAGAGGCCAAAGCGTTGTTCGTGCGCCAGGCCTTGGGCCTGACCGGGGACCTCCCGACGCTGGCACGGCTCTGACAACACGGCACTTTCTGTCCGCGCGCTTCACCGTGGGACCGGCTTTAGCCGGAAACGCGCCATTCGTTACGCCGCGAATCTGATGGCGTTCAAGCTGGCCTCTTCCCGGCTGAAGCCGGTCCCACTGTAACTGCGCGTGCGTTCAGTGGTTCCGGGTGTGGCACCGCCGGCACCTCGCAACATCCGGTAACGCCTCAATCCTGACTTCGGTTGAGATGGCAGATGCGATTCACTACCATTTCGCCTCGTTTTTCCCCTCTCTCGAATCAGGAGAACCTGCATGCAGGCTAGCAAGCGTCTTTTGGCTGCCCTGGCATTAACCGTGCTCGGCAGCACCGCCCAGGCCGCAGATGAAGTGGTGGTGTATTCCTCCAGAATCGATGAGCTGATCAAACCGGTGTTCGATGCCTACACCGCCAAGACCGGCGTGAAGGTCAAATTCATCACCGACAAGGAAGCGCCGCTGATGCAGCGCATCAAGGCCGAGGGCCAGAACGCAACCGCTGACCTGCTGCTCACCGTCGACGCGGGCAACCTCTGGCAAGCTGAGCAAATGGGCATCCTGCAGCCGTTCACTTCGCCGGTCATCGACGCCAACATTCCGTCCCAGTACCGCTCTTCCACCCACAGCTGGACCGGCCTGAGCCTGCGCGCGCGGACCATTGCCTACTCCACCGATCGCGTCAAACCTGAAGAACTCACCACCTACGAAGCCCTGGCCGACAAACAGTGGGAAGGGCGTCTTTGCCTGCGTACCGCCAAAAAGGTTTACAACCAGTCGCTGACCGCCACGCTGATCGAAACCCATGGCGCCGAGGCGTCAGAGAAGATCCTCAAGGGCTGGGTGAATAACCTGTCGACCGACGTGTTTTCCGATGACATCGCTGTCCTGGAAGCCATCAATGCCGGCCAATGCGACGTCGGTATCGTCAACACCTACTACTATGGTCGCTTGCACAAGGATAATCCGGATCTTGCCGTGCGCCTGTTCTGGCCCAACCAGTCGGATCGTGGCGTGCACGTCAATCTTTCCGGCATTGGCCTGACCAAATACGCGCCCCATCCAGACGCCGCCAAAGCACTGGTGGAGTGGATGACAGGCCCTGAAGCTCAGACGATATTCGCCGGCACCAATCAGGAATTCCCGGCTAACCCGAAAGTGGCGCCTTCTGAAGAAGTGGCGAGCTGGGGCGCATTCAAGGCGGACACCATCCCGGTTGAAGTGGCCGGTCGGCGGCAGGCCGAGGCGATTCGCATGATGGACCGCGCTGGCTGGAACTGATCTTTCGCGAAAGAAGGCCGGGTTAACGCCGGCTTTGCATCCTGACAAAGACCCTGTGGGAGCGCCACCCCGGTCACTCCCACCGAGGGCTTCGGCAACCCGCAACTCTCCATGAGTAACCCCCTTGGCCCACTCCCCCCAGCGTCGCTGGTACCCCCTGGTTTTCAGCATTGCCGCGCTGGTGCTGCTGCCGTTAAGCGTTCTGCTGTTTTCCTGGCAAACCATCGATCAGCAGATCTGGTCCCACCTCTGGGAAACCCAGATGCCGCGGTTGCTGGGCAACACCCTGACGTTGGTGATTGGCGTGGGGCTGGGCGTCACGCTGCTGGGCGTGAGTCTGGCGTGGCTGACGGCGCTTTGTGAGTTTCCAGGGCGCCGCTGGCTCGACTGGGCACTGATGCTGCCGTTTGCCATCCCGGCATATGTGCTGGCGTTTGTCTTTGTGGGTTTGCTGGATTTCGCAGGCCCGGTGCAGACGCTGCTGCGCGAGTGGTTCGGTTCCGGCCTGCGTCTGCCGCGAGTGCGCTCCACCGGCGGCGTGATTATCGTGCTGGTGCTGGTGTTCTATCCCTACGTGTATCTGTTGGCGCGCACGGCATTTCTGGCCCAGGGCAAAGGCCTGATGGAGGCCGCGCGCATTTTGGGGCAGTCGCCGTGGCAAGCGTTCTGGCGCGTGGCATTGCCCATGGCGCGGCCGGCGATCGGTGCCGGTGTCGCGTTGGCGTTGATGGAAACCCTGGCGGATTTCGGCGCGGTGTCGGTGTTCAATTTCGACACCTTCACCACTGCGATCTACAAAACCTGGTATGGCTTCTTCAGCCTGTCGAGCGCCGCGCAGCTGGCGAGCCTGTTGCTGCTGGCGGTCATGGTCCTGCTGTACGGCGAGCATCGCGCGCGGGGCGCGAGCCGGCCAAGCAACGAGCGCCCGCGGGTCAAGGCGCTGTATCACCTGCACGGATTAAAAGCCGCCGCCGCCAGCACGTGGTGTGGACTGGTGTTCGCCTGCGCGTTTGTGGTGCCGCTGTTGCAGTTGGTTGTCTGGGTCTGGCAGCGCGGGCGTTTCGACCTCGACGAGCGCTACGCCGGGTTGATTCTGCACACGCTTTATCTGGGCGGCATCGCTGCGCTGGTCACGGTCTGCGTGGCGATGATCCTTGTGTTTGCCCGGCGTCTCGCCCCCACCCGCGCCATTCGCTCGGGCGTCAGCTTGGCCAACATTGGCTATGCGCTGCCCGGCTCGGTGCTGGCGGTGTCAATCATGTTGGCGTTCAGTTACCTGGATCGGGAACTGGTCGTGCCCTTATCTAGCTGGCTGGGCGGCGCTGGCCGACCGTTGCTGCTGGGCAGCCTGGGGGCGCTCGTGCTTGCGTATCTGGTGCGTTTTATCGCGGTCGCGTACGGGCCGCTCGAGAACAGCCTGTCGCGGATTCGCCCGTCACTGCCCGAAGCCGCGCGCAGTCTGGGGGTCAGCGGGCCACGATTGTTTTTCAGGATTTATCTGCCGCTGCTCATACCCGGCACGTTGAGCGCTGCGCTGCTGGTCTTCGTCGACGTCCTCAAGGAAATGCCCGCCACGCTGCTCATGCGCCCGTTTGGCTGGGACACGCTGGCCGTGCGCGTCTTCGAAATGACCAGCGAAGGTGAGTGGGCGCGTGCGGCTTTGCCTGCGCTGACCCTGGTGCTGGTCGGGCTGCTCCCGGTCATCGGTTTGATCAGACGTTCGGCCAAGCCGATTGGTTAGGTGCGGGGTCCCAACCTTGCGGCTACAATGCGCCGCAATCGACTCGGTCTGTCAGACAATTCCTCAGATTAGCAAAGGTTTCAGACCCCAATTCACGGGGGATTTGCGGGATTGTCATTGACCGCGTCTTCGCCACGCCCGGAAGGAGAAACCCATGGGACAGCGTACGCCCCTCTTTGACCTGCACCTCGCGCTTGGCGCGAAGCTCGTCGATTTTGGTGGTTGGGACATGCCCTTGCACTACGGCTCCCAAGTTGAGGAGCACCATCAGGTGCGCCGGGACTGCGGGATTTTCGACGTGTCGCACATGCATGTGCTCGACGTATCCGGCAGTCAGGCCAAGCCTTGGCTGCAGCATCTGCTGGCCAACGACGTCGGTAGATTGCAACAGACCGGGCAGGCGCTTTACAGCGCAATGCTCGACACCCACGGCGGTATCGTCGACGACATGATCGTCTACCTGACCGACGAGGGTTATCGACTGGTGGTCAACGCAGCCACCGGCGACAAGGATCTGGACTGGATGAACGCCAACCTTGCCGGCTACGACGTGCGCGTCAAGCACCGCTCGGAGCTTGCGATGCTCGCCATTCAGGGACCGAACGCCCGTCAGAAAATCGGCGAACTGGTCAATCAGGAACGCACCGCGCTTATCCACACCCTCAGACCCTTCGAAGGTCAGCAGGAAGGCGACTGGTTCATCGCCCGCACGGGTTACACCGGTGAGGACGGACTGGAGATCATCCTGCCAGCCACCGAAGCCTGCAGTTTCTTCAACGACATGGTCGGCGCCGGCATTTCCCCGATCGGACTGGGCGCACGCGATACGCTGCGTCTGGAAGCGGGCATGAACCTGTATGGTCAGGAAATCGACGAGCAGGTCTCGCCGCTGGTCTCCAACATGGCCTGGACGGTGGCGTGGATGCCTGAAGAGCGCGAGTTCATCGGGCGCTCTGCACTCGATGCGGAGCGAAAGCGAGGCATCTCATCAAGGCTTGTAGGACTGGTCCTCGAAGAGCGGGGCGTTTTGCGCGCTCATCAGGTCGTCCGGATAGCGGAAGTTGGCGAAGGAGAGATCACCAGTGGTAGTTTCTCTCCTACGCTAAGCAAGTC
>LIDZ01012304.1_pt1 | contig 18993 bp, 13 predicted proteins | sample 644651 | NCBI WGS metagenome assembly LIDZ01 (sample SAMN03856242, study PRJNA289617) | food metagenome | isolation source: wine grapes on drying loft during traditional withering process | host: Vitis vinifera cv. Corvina | place: Italy: Gargagnago di S. Ambrogio di Valpolicella | collected 2014-01 | reverse complement strand
GCTCGCGATTATCATCCGCGAGCATGCCATCGGTATTGATACCGGCACCCGCCAGGCCAGCGTCAGTGATGCTCTGGCGCAGGAGCGCGAGCGACTTGCTGATGTTGAGCAGCGCTGGAGCGAAGAGCGCGTGCTTGTGGATGAGCTTCTGATGCTGCGCGCCAGCTTGCGCGAAAGCGCCGGGACAGTAGACGCCGAAGACCCCTCGGTTGCCCACCATGAGCTGCGCACGCAATTGCGTGAAGTGCAGCGCCGCTTGGCAGCCCTACAGGGCGAGACACCCTTGATTCTGCCGACTGTTGACTACCAGGCCGTCGCCACTGTGGTGGCCGACTGGACCGGTATCCCGGTGGGGCGCATGGCCCGCAACGAAATCGAAACCGTGCTCAAGCTTGACCAGTTGATGGCCAAGCGAATCATCGGCCAGGATCACGCCCTGCAGATGATCGCCAAGCGTATCCAGACCTCCCGCGCCGGGCTCGACAACCCGAACAAGCCGATCGGGGTGTTCATGCTCGCCGGTACTTCGGGCGTCGGCAAGACCGAAACCGCACTGGCACTGGCCGAAGCTCTGTATGGCGGTGAGCAGAACATCATCACCATAAACATGAGCGAGTTCCAGGAAGCCCACACGGTGTCGACACTCAAGGGCGCACCGCCGGGCTATGTAGGCTATGGCGAAGGCGGGGTACTGACCGAAGCGGTGCGTCGCAAGCCCTACAGCGTAGTCCTGCTGGACGAGGTCGAAAAAGCCCACCCTGACGTGCACGAAATTTTCTTTCAAGTGTTTGACAAAGGCGTGATGGAAGACGGCGAAGGCCGGGTGATCGATTTCAAGAACACCTTGATTCTGCTGACCACCAATGCCGGCACCGAGACCATCGCGCGCCTGTGCCAGCCGGGCCGCAACGTGCCCGACCCGGATGAGATCGCCAAGGCCCTGCGCCAACCGCTGCTTGAAATCTTCCCGCCGGCACTGCTCGGGCGCCTGGTGACTATTCCCTACTACCCACTCAGCGACGAAATGCTCAAGGCCATCACGCGTCTGCAGCTCGACCGTATAAAGAGGCGCGTCGAAAGCACACACAAGGTGAGCTTCGAATACGACCGCGCCGTGGTCGACCTGATCGTCTCGCGCTGCACAGAAAACGAGAGCGGTGGACGTATGATCGACGCCATTCTGACCAACACCTTGCTGCCAGACATGAGTCGCGAGTTCCTCAACCGCATGCTCGAAGGCCAGGCGCTGGCCGGGGTGCTCATCAGCGTGAGGAACAACGCCCTGCATTACGATTTTGGTAGCAGCCATTGAGTACGTTTTTCAGCCAGAGCTCGCGGCTGGTCGAAGTGACCTGCGCGCTGCCCGAAAATGTGCTGTTGCTCAAGGACATGAGTGGCCTCGAAGAACTCGGCCGCCTGTTTGCCTACGACTTGCACCTGACCTCACAGGACTCATCCATCGACCTCAAGCAGCTCTTGGGCAAACCCATGAGCCTGGCTTTGCAGTTGCACGATGGTAGCAACCGGTATTTTCACGGGCTGGTGGCACGCTGCAGTCAGGCCGCCGGGCGTGGCCAGTTCGCCAGTTATCAGGTAACCCTGCGGCCTTGGCTGTGGCTGCTGACGCGCACCTCCGATTGCCGGATCTTCCAGCACATGAGCGTGCCGCAGATCGTCAAGCAGGTGTTCCGTGACCTGGGTTTTTCCGACTTCGAAGACTTGCTCAGCCGGCCCTACCGCGAGTGGGAATACTGCGTGCAGTATCGCGAGAATAGCTTCGACTTCGTGAGCCGCCTGCTGGAAAAAGAGGGTATCTATTACTACTTTCGCCATGAAGCCGATCGGCATGTGCTGGTATTGGCCGACGCCTACGGTGCCCATGCCAGCGCACCCAACTACGCCGCCGTGCCGTTCTATCCCCGTGATGGCCAGCAGCGCGAGCGCGATCACATGTATGACTGGCGCCTGGCGCAGGAGGTACAGTCCGGTTCCATCGAGCTCAACGACTACGACTTTCAGCGGCCTAGCGCGCGTATCGAAGTGCGTTCGGCGGCTCCGCAACCGCACGATTACGGCGACTACCTGCTGTACGACTATCCCGGTGCCTATGTGCAAAGCAGCGACGGGGAGCATTACTCGCGTACCCGTATAGAGTCACTGCAAAGTTTGCACGAGCGGGTCGAACTGACCGGCAATGCCCGTGGTGTAGGCGCGGGGCATCTGTTCAGTTTGGAGAACCTCGCGCGCCAGGACCAGAACCGTGAATACCTGATTGTTGCTTGTCGTTATTACATCACCCAGGAAGACCTTGAAAGCGGCCATGCGGGTGAGCAGGCGCAGTTCGAAAGTCAGCTGAGCTGCATCGACGCCCAGCAGAGCTTTCGCCCGCTGCCCTTGACCCATCGCCCGGTGGTGCGGGGCCCCCAGACTGCTGTGGTGGTGGGGCCGGCAAACGAAGAAATCTGGACCGATCAATTTGGCCGGGTCAAGGTGCACTTTCATTGGGACCGCCACGATCAGTCCAACGAGAACAGCTCTTGCTGGATCCGTGTGTCCCAAGCCTGGGCGGGCAAGAACTGGGGCTCGATGCAGATCCCGCGCATTGGTCAGGAAGTGATCGTCAGCTTTCTGGAGGGTGATCCCGATCGGCCCATCATCACCGGGCGCGTCTATAACGCCGAGCAGCCCGTACCGTATGACCTCCCTGCGAACGCGACCCAGAGCGGCACCAAAAGCCGCTCGAGCAAAGGCGGTACGCCGGCCAACTTCAATGAAATTCGCATGGAGGACAAAAAGGGCGCCGAGCAGTTGTTCATCCATGCCGAGAAGAATCAGGACATCGAGGTCGAGAACGATGAGACGCATTGGGTCGGGCACAACCGGACCAAGATCGTCGACTTTTCCGAGGAAGTCACCATCGGGGAGGATCGCACGCGCGCAGTGAAACGCCGTGACACGTTGTTGGTTGGGGGCGATAAGCATGACAGCGTCAGCGCCAACTATAAGGTTGAAGTAGGCCAGCAGTTACGGTTCGTCTGCGGCGCCAGCGTACTGGAGCTCAACGCCAGCGGGCAGATCAACCTGACCGGCACCAATTTCAACTTTTTCGCCAGCGCCAACGCCCATTTCAACACTGGCGCCAATCTGAATCTGAACCTGGGTGGCAGCGCCGGCACCGAAGCTGGTGCCGACGGCGTGCAAGGCACTATCGACGCGAGCGTAGCTGCCAAATTTCCCAAATCCCAAGGCAACGCCTCATGACCTACCGTACCCAAGAGCTGCAGTTCGAGCTACCCCCGGCCGAAGTTCAGGACGCCACGATCAATATCCTCAAGTTCGCCGAGCTGGGCACGTCGCTGATCATCAGCCGCAGCGCACTGACCGAGGGCGAGACGCTGCAGAGCAGCTTCGAGGCTCAGCTGGCGCGTATGGAGCAGCAGCTTACGGACATGCGTTTTCAACCCGCGATGGCGGTGCAGGTCGGGCCTTCGGGTGATGTGCCGGCGTTCGAGTTGCGCAGCCAGTTCAGCAAGGGCGCCGAAAACGTCTTCCAGTATCAACTGGTGTTGATTGTCCCAGGCACGCGGCAAATGCTCGCCTTGAGCTACGTCAAACCACAGCCGCTGCGTGATGCCGAGGCCGCGCATTGGGCCACGATCAAGCAGACCCTTACTATCAATGCGCCTGCCTGATCATGTCTGACGCTCTATGGGCTGCCCGCGAGGGTGATGCGCTCATGCACTCGAGCTTGATGGCCGATATCCTCGGTGGGGTGCTGGAGGTCGCGGCGACCGTAGCTATTGGTGTGGCGATAACCGCCGTAGTCGCCAGCGGTGTCGGAGTAGTCGCGGGCGCTACGGTCGCCGCTGCGGTGGGTGGGAGTTGTGTGTTCAGTGCTGTAGTGGGCGTTGTGGTAGGCGCCACTATGAACGGCACCGGGCTAGGGGAGCGGCTCAGCAGCTTTTGTAACGACATCGCCGGGGCGCTGTTCCCGCCAGTGGTGCAGGCGACCATTCTTACCGGTTCTGGCAATACCTTCATCAACGGCAAGCCCGCTGCCCGTGCGGCGGGCGCCCTTGGAAGTGCTCCGACGCCAGGCACAGGTGAGTCCACGCCACAAGTGGAGCCCGAAGAGGGCAGTTACCTGGACATGGCCAAAGGGTTTTTCTCTCAGCTATGGCAACCTACTGTGACCCTGGCTGCGCCGCTGGCGGAGCCGCGCCCGCAGGACATGGTCACCTGCACAAAGCACCCACCGGGCGCGCCGCAGTTTTTGGCCGAGGGCTCGAGCAAGGTCAGCATCAATGGCCAACCTGCTGTGCGCAGCGGTGACCGCAGTACCTGCGAGGCCCAGGTGGTTAGCTCGGGGCTGATATCGTCCAATGTGCGCATTGGTGGTGGTGCTGTCGCCGTGCGCGATATCCGTAGTGGCAAAACTCCAGGCATTGGCTTGGCGGTTAGTGCGCTGATGGCGCTACGCGGTGGCAAGGGCAAGTTTTCCAGTGTGTTGCCTTGCATGGCTATGCGAATGGTCAACGGCTTTGTGGTCGATCAGGTCATCGGCGCCGCAACCCATGCAGTGATGGGTTCGCCACATCCCGTGCACGCTGCCACTGGCGCCAAGGTGCTCAGCGGCGATGACGACACCGACTTCGCCTTGCCGGGAGTCATGCCGCTGGTGTGGCAACGCTTCTACAACAGCGCCGACCTGCGCCGTGATGGGTTGTTTGGTGCGGGTTGGAGCGTAAGCTTCGAGGTGGCTGTCGAAGTAGCAGCGCATCCTGCTGGCGGCGATTTGCTTATATACATCGATGAGCAGGGCCGGCGCATCGACATGGGCGCCATCGCCATCGGCAGTGCGGTGTTCAGCGCTGGCGAAGGGCTGAGCGTGCGCCGCCATGCGAATGGCCAACTGCTGATCGAAAGCGTCGATGGCTTGTATCGGCTGTTCGAGCCGTCGCCGGGTAACGCTGCTGTGTTGCGACTGAGCCAGCTGGGAGACCGCAACGACAACCGTATCTACCTTGCCTACGACAACCTAGGTCGTCTGGCGCGCTTGCATGATAATGGCGATGTATTGCAGGTGGAGCTGCTTTACGACCCGCAATGGCCGCGGCGCGTGGGTGCGATTGATCGGGTTTTTACGGATCAGAGCCGTGAGCGCCTGGCCAACTACTGTTATGACGGGGCCGGTGACTTGGCTCAGGTCAGCGACAGCGCTGGTAACGTGCAGCGCGTATTCGCCTACGACGCCGGCCGACGCATGAGCGAGCACCGGCTCGTCAGTGGCCTGCGCTGCTTCTACGAGTGGGCCGAGTTTGCCGATGGGCGTTGGCGCGTGGCGCGGCATTGGACCGACGACGGCGAGCAATATGCCTTCGACTATGATCTAGGGCTGGGTCGGACGTGCATTACCGATGGCCTCGGGCGTACCAGCACGCGGCAGTGGAACTCGCAGTTTCAAATCGTCCGCTCTACCGATAATCTCGGGAACACCTGGCACTTTGAATGGACCGACGAGCGCCAGTTGCTCGGCGGCGTCGATCCCAAGGGTGGACAGTGGACGTTGGCTTACGGCGATGCTGGCAATATCGTCGCTTCCACCAACCCGCTGGGGCAAACCCAGAGTACAACATGGCTTGAGCACTGGTCCTTGCCGGTGGTCGAGACCGACGCGGCCGGCAACAGCTGGCGCTCCCGCTATGATCAGCGCGGCAACCTCATCGAGTCCATCGACCCCCTCGGTCAAATCACCCGTTACCGCTACGACCGCCAGGGGCAGGTAGTCGAGATCATCGACGCCGCCGACAAGCGCAAGACCTTGCGCTGGAACGACGCCGGCCAAGTCATCGAGTACGTCGACTGCTCCAGTTACCCCACGGCATACGCTTACAACAAGCGCGGCGATCTGCTGTCGGTGACCGATGCCTTGGGCGAGCGCTCGCTGTATCACTACGACGCTCAAGGCCGTTTGATCCGCAGCCAATTGCCTGACGGGCGTAGCGAACAATTCTTGCGCGATGCCGGCGGGCAGCTACTGGCCTATACCGATCCGGCCGGACACATCAGCCGCTACAGGCGTGATCGCCGCGGGCAAGTGTGTCAGCGCCTCGATCCGCTGGGCCGGGAGGTGCAGTTCGCCTATGACGTGTATGGGCGGCTGCAGGCCCTGACCAACGAGAACGGCGAGAGCTATCGCTTTAGTTGGGATGCCGGTGATCGCCTGATCGAGCAACGGGACCTGGACGGCAGCGCACGCCGCTATGGCTATGACGCCATGAACAACGTTGTTGCCCTGCAGTATCGGCCTGCCCCCCATGGGGCTGAGTTGTCGGCGCCGATCATGCATCGCTTTGAGCGTGACGCCATCGGGCAGATGCGCGCCAAACTCACCGATGATGGTCGCACCGCTTATAGCTACGATCCCGTCGGGCAACTGAGCGCGATCGATTTCACCGGTTGTGACGGTAGCGAGCAGCGCTTGAGCTTCACTTACGACGCTCTTGGCCAGTTACTGAAGGACACCAGCAGCGCCGGTACTCGGCAGCACCACTACGATGAGTTGGGCAACCTGATTCAGACCCAGCTACCCGATGGCCGATGGCTCAACCGCCTGTATTACGGTAGTGGGCACCTGCATCAACTCAACCTTGACGGCCGCGTGATCAGCGACTTCGAGCGCGACCGCCTGCACCGTGAGGTGATGCGCACCCAAGGCCGACTTAACACTCGCAGCGAATACGACCGAGCCGGACGCGTGCGCAGCCGCTCGCGCCGTCTCGACAGCCAGCCTCTGCAACTACCGGCTCCCGCGCAAAAGCGTTATGACTACGACCCCAGTGATAATCTTGTCGGACGCTTTGATCAGCAAATAGATGAGCGCCGCCAGGATCACCTGCACTATGACGCCAGCGGGCGAATCATGGCTGCGCAGCAAGGCGCTCGTCAGGAAACCTTTGCCTACGATGCGGCCGCCAACCTGCTTGATGGGCCAGACCCGGGCGCGGGGCTGGTGGTGCATAACAGACTGCTGACCTATCAGGACAAGCGCTATCGCTATGACGGCTTTGGCCGGTTGATCGAAAAACGCAAAGGCAGCCAGGTGCTTCAGCGTTTTGCCTACGACGCCGAACATCGGATCAAGGAGATCAAGACGCAGGATGGCCATCGCGAAACAGTATTGAGCATGACCTATGACCCTTTGGGGCGGCGGATTGCCAAGGTCGTGCGCGATGATTGTGGCGTAGTATTGGGCGAGACGCGATTCGACTGGGATGGCCTGCGGCTACTGCAAGAGCATCGGGAGGGGCGCACTAGCCTGTATGTTTATTCGAGCGAAGGTAGCTATGAACCTTTGGCCCGTATTGATGGCATAGGCCCTGATACCCGTATCCGCTATTACCACAATGACTTGAACGGCTTGCCTGAGCAGTTGACGGAAGCCGATGGGCATACCGTTTGGCAGGCGACTTATCAGGTGTGGGGCAATACTGTCCAAGAGGTGCGTGAGCCGTACTATATTGAAGAGCAGAACCTCAGGTTTCAGGGCCAGTATCTGGACCGTGAGACGGGACTGCACTACAACACGTTTCGGTTTTATGATCCTGACGTGGGGCGGTTTGTTTCGCCGGACCCGATTGGGTTGTTGGGTGGGGTTAATCTTTATCAGTATTCGCCTAACCCTATAGGATGGATTGATCCTTCAGGGCTAAGCTTCATGGCTTTGGTCGGACGCGTGATAGCGCGGACAGGCCAAAAATTTGATGGGGCTGAAATATATAAGTTTACCGGGAAAATAAAAGTCGGGGATACTACCTTTAAAAAAGGCGATTATTTTTATTTGGATCAGCTTCATAAGGATCATTATGAAGCTTTTTCGAAAAATGATACGTCAAAGGGTGTTTTTAATTTGGATGGAAGTCAAAATGAAAAAAAATCCGCCAGAGCCACAAATCGTAAAGGGCCAGGATGTTGATGAAGCCCTCGAAAGAATAATAAAAAACAAAGATGACGATATAGAAGGCACGTTTTGTTTCGAGCTCTTCGAGCTTCGTATTTTCAACGAGTCCCTACTTTTAGAGTTGCTGACAGACTTGGAGCTGGTTGTCGAGTATGGTCACTTGAACCTACCCCAGCGAGAGGTTATTAACTGGATTGGGCTATGTACATTCAGATGTTTTACATCTCACTTTAACAGTCTTGATCGCTACAAGATTTTAAGCCTTGACTCTGAGGCTTACTCTAGGTGGAGCAACGTTTACTTTGAAAGATTTAGGGCTGTATTATCGGCTAATATTTCCTGATAAACCCTGGTTGGCTTTCGACTTGCATGGCGTTTTTTAACTTTCGGTTACAGGCCCGGACAGTTAGCAGGTGCTGTTCAAGTTGAAAGTCGCTTTTTGGAGGCTAAATCTCCTGAAGATCGAGCCCGAATATTATAAATCTTGCCGTGCGAATGCTTTCTCTTTCACCCCAAAACCGCAAGGACAGCATCACCTAAATGGATTTACTAGACAACGTCCCGTCCTGGGAAGACGTCGAGCGCAACCTCGGTCTTAAGCTGCGGCAGCTCGACCACGGCGTCCAAGCCGGCTGGCAAAACGCTCAGGACGGTTGGCTGGGCGTATCGCGGCAAGTCAGCGAGGGCGCGAGCCATGCATATGGCTATCTGGGTGGCTATCGCATCGATGCGGTCCGCCAGGCGTTGTCGCGCTCCTACCCATTGATCGAGGCCGACCTACGGCAGAAATGGGCATCGATCAATATCGAGCAGATCCTGCCGGTGCTGCTGCAATTGGTCAAAGAGGTAGCGCTGATCCTCGGTGGTAGTGTGGCCCTCGGTACGGCTGCTGGCGGGGCTGCCGGTGCATTTGCTTTTGGCATAGGCGCGGTGCCAGGTGCCGCTGCCGGGGCAAGTATCGGCTTGCAGATCGGCAACTTGATACTGATGGGCCTGGGCTTGAAGGCCATTGCCGAGTATTTCTACGACGGCTTGCCCGCCTGCCTGTCGACGCTGGCAGGCGGGATGTCCACGGCCTGGCACGCGGGTGATGATTTCAAGCCGACTGGGCTGGACCCTACGGGCGGTTTCGCTGCCCGTTCCCAAGCAAAAATCGATCGCGCGGCCCATCAGTTGGCCCAAGGCCAGGAGCAACTGGTGTTGTTGCTGCTTACTGCCATCGTCACCTACCTTACCCGGGGCCAATTAAAAACAGGTGTTATGGGCAGCGTCGAGAGCATCGCCGAGCGCAGTGCCACGTTGCAGGGGCAGATATCCAACAAAAAGCTTGCGGCGTGGTTGGCGCAAAACGAGAAGAAGCTGCTGACTCACCCTGAGTTGCAGGACGTCAAGCCGGCAGCCGCAGCAGCCTCACAACCCAAGCCTGCGCTCGAAAGGCTTAAAACGCTCACGCCCAGACAGGTTGCCGATAACCCGCCGAAGCCTAAGCCCAAACTTGCACCGCCACCGCTGATGTCGTTGAAAGACGCGATCGGCGAGCAAGCGGCCACGCGTTGGATCGCGGCCGGCAGAAAAGCTGCCGAGATCGATCCTGTCCGTTCCGCGATGCTCACCGATGATCAAATAGGTGCGCTGCACGGTTATACCCTGAACGAGGGCTACTCCTGGATCAACCCGGCCCTGCGCGGCCAAGTGCCCATGACCGAGAAAATGCGGGCCTTTGCCATGCATATCACCGAAGGGCTGCAGCAACTACCCGCGTACGCCGCTGGCAAAACCTTTCGCGGTACTTCATTACCCGCCGACGTGCTCGACAAGATCCGCATGGGCGGCACTACCAGCGACGGCGCATTCATGAGTACCTCGGCCGCTACCGGGTTCATCGGCGATGTGCAGATGCAGATTACCGGGACCTCGGGGCGCGACATCAGTTTTCTCTCCGCATTTCCCGAAGCTGAAGTGCTATACCCGCCCGGCGTACAATTCCAGGTATTGAACCGAATCGAGCAGGGGTCCACGACCCACATCGCTATTCAAGAGATCCCATGATTGATCTAAGAAGCTCCACCGAAGCCATAGAGACGTACATCGAGCGTTATGCCGACTTGCTGCCACCGCCTTCGCCCCAGTTACGCCAGCGCATGGACTATACGTTGACGCCAGATGCGCCCAGGCCTGCAAGCGTGCAGCCCGCCTGGATTGCATCCAGACCTTGTACCTTGACCGACGAGCAGGCGCTTGATCGGGCCAAAGGTTGCCTGCTGGGCCTTGCCATTGGCGATGCTGTGGGCACGACTTTGGAGTTCTTGCCGCGCGACCGCAGTCATGTTCATGACCTGGTCGGTGGCGGGCCTTTCAAGCTCGATGCAGGGGAGTGGACCGACGACACCAGCATGGCGTTGTGTCTGGCTGACACCTATCTGGCCAAGAACGGCTTTGACTATCAAGACTTCGCCGAGCGTCTTTGCCGCTGGTACAAGAGTGGGGAAAACAGCCACAACCGTCGCTGTTTTGACATCGGCAATGCCACCCGCGAGGCGCTCGAAGGCTTTTTGGCAAAAGGTCTAGCCTGGTATGGCAACGATGATCCGTCCACGGCGGGCAATGGCTCCATAATCCGCTTGGCGCCGACGGCGATCTTCGGGCGGCATTCGCTCTTAGCGACGTGGCGCCAGAGCGCGGGCCAGAGCCGTTGCACCCATCGCGCGATGGAGGCAGTCAGTTGTTGCGAGTTGCTGGGTGCTCAGCTGCACCTGGCTTTGAACGGCGCAGACAAGGAAGAGGCCTTGGCGGCGAAAGTCCGCCCGCTATTCCCTCGCCCATTGTTGATCAACGCGGGTGAGTACAAACGAAAAAGCCGCGAGCAAATTCGCTCGTCAGGCTACGTGGTTGATACCCTGGAAGCGGCATTGTGGGCAGTATGGAACACGGACAACTTCCGTGATGCGATCCTGCTTGCGGCCAATCTGGGCGATGATGCCGATAGCGTGGCGGCGACAGCAGGGCAGATTGCCGGAGCGTTGTATGGCGTGTCGGGTATGCCCGAGGAATGGGTATGCAAGGTGGCCTGGTCGGAGCATATTCAGGGGCTGGCTCAACAACTGTTCGAGCGAGCGCCGCTGCAATTGGATTGAGCCCCCCTACGCTCATGCAGTCCTGGCGAAAGTGAGCCCTGTGGCGTGGACTACCTTGCACAGTGTCTTCAAAGTTGGGTTCTCCCTTGGAGAAAGCGCGCGATACAGGCTTTCTCTGGAGAGCCCTGATTTCTCCGCGATTTCCGACATACCGCCGCGGGCTTCTACGATATGCCTGAGGGCGGCCAGAAAGCTGATTTCGCCGCCTTCCAGGTCGAGTTCCTCGAAAGCAACTCTGAGATATTCCGCAGCAAACTCTGGGTCATCGCGGATCATCTGTACCATGGCGTCATCATGGCTTCTCGAACGTTTCATGGGCATCTCCCTTGATAGTCGGGCCCAATACCCGAGGGCCCTTTCTATATCCGCTTGCTGTCGACGGTTGTCTGCACCTAGTAGCAGCAAGATCAAGCGCTTGCCCGCGCGAGCGCAGTAGACGCGGTAGCCCGGACCATGATCAATGCGCAATTCCCACATGCCATCAGCTATCGGCTTGCAGCCCCGTGCAGGTCTGCGGCCAGCCGCCCCACTCGGGTCGAAATACGGGATTTAGCGGTCTTGTCCTTGAGCCTGTCCAGCCATTGCTGATAAGGCTCCTCTCCAGAAGCGGCGAGGTAATGCTCAATGTCATTCATAGCACTTGGCAGTATTGAAAGCGGCTTCTGACAGGCGCGTAGGAATATTCTGAGCTCGGCCAGCTACTTTTTGAGCTGCACGATCAATATCTAGGTACCTTGTCATGCGGACGATATACTCCGCCCCAGTCATTTTTTAGTCGGAGTAACCCCATGAAGTTTCGTTTCCTCCTTTGGGCCATGGGTTTGCTCATGGCGCGGGCCAGTCGCAAGAACCCGGCGTTTCAACAGCAATTGGCAGGCAAGGATCTGGTGTTTCAGTTGCAGACGCTGGATGGTTCGGTGGCGCGGCACTTTACGGTGAAAGATCAACGCGTCAGCAGTCGAGGCGGGGTAGTAGCACGGCCGGCTTTTGCGATTGTGTTCAAGGACGCGGCGTATGGGTTCGCGACGTTGCAGGCGAAGAACAAGCAGCTGGCGTTTATGCAGGGGATTCAGAACAAGGATATTCGTGTCGAAGGCAATACGGGGTTGGTGATGTGGTTTCAGGGGTTGATGAAGTATCTGCTGCCGCGCAAGAAGAAGGCTTGAGGGCAGGTTGGGTATGTGGGGGTGAGGACTTCTTCGCGGGCAGAGCCCGCTCCCACAGAGGTACCGCTCCCACAGGGGTTGAATCAACCCCTGTGGGAGGTGATCAGTCGTTGAATTGTGCCGCCAGTTCCCGAAGCAGGGCTTCAGCCTCGATCACTTTGTTAACCACGTCTTCGGCTTTTTCGCGGGTCAGGCCCACGCGTTCGAGCAGTTCGTCGGGGATCTCGTCTTCAGTGTCGGCGCCAATGCCGCGGCTGCGCAGCAAGCGCACTGCTACGCACACCAGGTTCGGGTACAGGGCGTGCTCGCCATCGTAGTACGGGTCCTGCTGGAAACGCAGGGCGGTGGTGAGCTCTTCTGGCAAGTCCCAGAAACGCATCAGCCAGGCACCGATCTGCTCGCGGCTGATGCCCAGCAGGTGCTGCTCGACGTAGCTGTGGCTCAGGTGCGGGTTGACCTCCAGATGGCGGCAGATCAACGAAAAGTGCGGCGGGAAAACGTGGGCCAGCAACAGGTAGCCAAAGTTGTGCAGCAGGCCGGCCAGGTAGGTCAGGCCGGCTTCCGGGCGCTGGGCCCTGGGAATCGCACGGGTCAGCCCCTCGATCACGGCAGCGGTGTAGATCGACTGTTGCCAGTACGGCGTGGCGTGTTGCGGGTTGTCCTTTGGCAGTGCCAGGGTTTTGCCTAGCGCCAGCCCCAGCGCCAGGTTGATCACCAGATCGAAGCCGAGTACGCGAACGATGGCGTCTTCAACCGAGCGAATCTTGCCTGGCGAGGCGTAGTAAGGCGAGGCTGCCCAGCTGACGACTTGTGCGGCCAGCGACGGGTCGGTTTCAACTACACCGGTGATGTCGTCGATGGTCGCGTTAGGGTCGACCCGCAGCTTGATGATCTTTTGTGCGGTTTCGGCCAGCGGAGGAATCTCGATGGTCGCTTCAAGACGTTGCTGAATGCGCCGCGCGGTGAATTTTTGTACGGCTTGAGTGATCTCTGCCGGATCATCCTTGGGACGATCGAGGTTGCGCGCTATCGTAACCACGGGCTCGCCAAATTTGCCCGAGCTGGCTTTGGCGAGGGTCTTCTTGAAGTCATCGCTGGAGATTTCGAGCAGGATGCCTGGCTCGCCGGAGCTGATCAACAATGAGTCGGGCAGCAGCAGACGTTCGTCGTACAGGCAAGGCGAACTTGTGAGGGTCGACAACCCCGGCAGCATGCTCAGGCCATGCTCGTGGAGCATGCGCTTGAGGCGGGGCAGGGGCAGCGCGGTGAGCTTGCGGCCGGTGACTTCCTCAAGACGATTGAGGTCGATCAGCTGGTTTTGCGGGACCAGTACCATCAATGCGCCCACTGCGTCGCCGAGCAGCACGGCTTGCACCTTGCGAGCGCGATCCAGGCCAGCATGGTCGACCACTTCGGTGTAGCGGACACCCTGTTTTTCCAGCAACTTCTGGATGACGCTCGGGGCGATGGGTACAGGAGCGTCCAATGCAACTTCAGTCATGTGTGCTGTATCCGAATTCCTACAATGGCGACAGTATATCCAGCTTGCACAATAAGCGGGATGCGTTCTCAGAGCCTAATTCTATGCTGTTTTTTCCGGACGAACGGTTGCCTCTGCCCTTACACCTGGCCGTACTGCTGGCCATGCCGCAGCCAGCGATTAAGCAAGGGGTTCACATGCGTCGGCCAACGGGCAATCAACGCCTGTGCCGCGTCGCGCACGGCGGGTAGCAGGTCGGCGTCGCGCATCAGATCAGCTACTTTAAACTGTAGCAGGCCGGTTTGGCGCGTACCCAGCATCTCGCCCGGCCCGCGGATCTGCAGGTCTTTCTCGGCAATCACAAAACCGTCGTTGGTCTCGCGCATGATGCCCAGCCGCTCACGGCCAATTTGCGATAGCGGCGGATGGTAGAGCAGCACGCAATGGCTGGCGGCGCTGCCGCGCCCGACTCGGCCGCGCAGTTGGTGGAGTTGTGCCAGGCCGAGGCGTTCGGGGTTCTCGATGATCATCAGGCTGGCGTTGGGTACATCGACGCCCACTTCGATCACCGTGGTGGCCACCAGCAATTGCAGCAGGCCTTGCTTGAACTCGGCCATGATGGCGGCTTTCTCGGCGGGTTTCATGCGGCCGTGGATCAGCCCCACCCGCAACTCGCCCAAAGCACTGCCGAGTTCTTCATAGGTGGTTTCGGCAGCTTGGCAGGTGAGCTCTTCGGACTCTTCGATCAGGGTACACACCCAATAGGCCTGGCGCCCTTCGGCGCAGGCAGCGCGCACGCGTTCGATGACTTCGATGCGACGGGTATCGACCACCAGCACGGTATTGACGGGCGTGCGCCCTGGCGGCAGTTCGTCAAGCACCGAGGTGTCGAGGTCGGCGTAGGCACTCATGGCCAGAGTCCGCGGAATCGGCGTGGCGGTCATGATCAACTGGTGGGGGCAAAGCTTGCCATCCACACCTTTTTGCCTCAGCGCCAGGCGCTGCTGGACGCCGAAACGGTGCTGCTCATCAATGATCACCAAGGCCAGACGATGGAACTGCACTTCGGGCTGGAACAGCGCGTGGGTGCCGACCACCATGGGCGCTCCGGCGGCGATGCGCTCAAGGGCATGCACGCGAGCCTTGCCCTTGAGCTTGCCGGCCAACCAGGCGACTTCGATACCCAGCGGTTCGAGCCAACGCTTGAAATTGACAAAATGCTGCTCGGCCAGGATCTCGGTGGGCGCCATCAACGCCACTTGGTAGCCCGCCTCCAGAGCCTGCAACGCGGCGAGCGCGGCGACTACGGTCTTGCCCGCGCCGACGTCACCCTGAATGAGGCGCAACATGGGCTCTGGCTGGCTGAGGTCGTAGGCTATCTCCTTGCCCACGCGCTGCTGTGCGCCGGTCGGCGCAAAACCGAGGTTGGCGAGGTACTGGGCTGGCAGGCGAGTGGCGACAGGCAGGGCAGGTGCCCGCTGGGCCTTGAGGCTCTCGCGCAGGCGCTGTTGGGAAAGCTGGTGGGTCAGGAGTTCTTCAAAGGCCAGGCGGTGTTGGGCCCAGTGGTGGCCCAAGGCAAGTTCTTCGAGGTCGGCATCAGGCGGCGGATGATGCAGGTAGCGAATGGCATCATCCAGCGGCGCCAGTTGATAGTCGCGGGCCAGTTCTTGCGGCAGCCAGTCCGGCAGGCTGCTGGGCCCCAGCAGGCTCAAGGCTTGCTGCGACAGCTGGCGCAGGCGTTGCTGGGTCAGGCCTTCGGTGGTCGGGTAAATGGGTGTCAGATTTTGCTCCACCGCGATGTGCTCGTCGCCGGTAAGTGCGCGGTACTCGGGGTGGTAGATTTCCAGGCCCGACGCGCCGGGGCGTGCCTCGCCGTAGCAGCGCAGGTGGGTGCCGCGCTTGAGGGCTTCTTTCTGGGCGTTGCTGAAATGATAGAAGCGCAGGCTCAGCGAGCCTGTGCCGTCACCCAGGCGCACCAACAGGCTGCGGCGTTTGCCCATGGACACATCAGCCCCACTGACCACGCCTTCGATCACCGCATCCTGGCCCGGACGCAGGGCGCCGATGGGCACGACGCGGGTACGGTCCTGGTAACGCAGGGGCAGATGAAACAGTACGTCCTGAAGATTTTCCAGGCCGACCTTGGCGAGCTTTTCAGCCATCGCCTCGCCGACGCCCTTGAGCGCCGTGACCGAGACCTCTGACAGTTGAGTCATCGCGCGCTCTTCATGAAGCGACTTTGGCCGGTACCAACGGCTTGGCCACCGAACACAGGCGCACCGAGTCAGCGAGGATCTCGATAGCCTTGGGCCGTGGGAAGCTGGCGCGCCAGGCAATCGCCACGGTGCGGAAGGCAGCCGGTGGTGTCAGCGGGCGGACTTCGATTATACCCGGCGCGTAGTGATGGCTATCGACGGCAGACAAAGGCAGCACCGAAACACCCAGGCCCGAAGCGACCATGTGGCGAATGGTTTCCAGCGAGCTGGACTCCACCGTGGTGTGGCGTGCGGCGTCCGAGCCCTTGGCCAGGGTTGGGCAGGCTTCGAGCACTTGATCGCGGAAGCAGTGGCCTTCGCCCAGCAGCAGCAGGCTCTTGTCGTTGAGCAGGCCGGCGTCGATGGTCTCTTTCCGCGTCCAGGGGTGGTCACTGGGCATCAGCACGTAGAAAGGCTCATCGTAGAGCGGCAAGGTCAGTACGTCGGCTTCGTTGTACGGCAGGGCGATGATGATCGCGTCGAGCTCACCGTTGCGTAGCTTGTCACGCAGCACGTGGGTGAAATTCTCTTCGATATACAGCGGCATCTGCGGGGCGACCCGATGCAGTTGCGGAATCAGGTGCGGGAACAGATACGGGCCAACGGTATAGATGGCGCCTACCTTGAGGGGGGCGGTGAGCTGGTTCTTGCCGGCCTGGGCCAGTTCACGGATGCCTTGGGCCTGTTCAAGGACCTTCTGCGCTTGGGCGACGATGCCTTCACCGACAGGTGTGAGGCGCACCGCGCTTTTGCTGCGTTCGAAGATCAGTACACCAAGTTCGTCTTCGAGTTTTTTCACTCCCACCGATAGCGTTGGCTGGCTGACGTGGCAGCGCTCGGCCGCATGACCGAAGTGTTGTTCCTGGGCGAGTGTAACGATGTAGCGCAATTCTGTGAGAGTCATAACGTGCGTCCGAGTAGTTGCGGGCCCAGCATAGCGGCTGCAATCGATAGACGCACGTTATCAAGACCCCTTGTGTGACATAGAGGCGAATATTTAGCGTTTCTTGATGTTGGAGTAATTGAACGGGGCGGTGATCTCCACCGAACCGTTCTTCAATATCTCTTTGGGCGGCGGCGGAAAAGGATCTGATTTGCGCAGCATCTTTAACGCGGCGCGGTCCAGAGACGCATTGCCTGTCCCGCCGACCACTTCGTAAGACAGCAAACGACCGTCAGCGCCTATTACAAAATGCAACACCACTTGCCCCTCGACACCCCGCCTCAAGGCGTCAGGAACCTCCTTGTTCTTCGCCAGCTTAGCCTGTACTTCACCTTGCCAGTTGGGCAGCGCATTGCTGTTGGACGGCATCGGAGGCTCGGACTTTTGGGCCTTGGGAGCGGTAGGCGGCGCCGGTGGTGCGGGTGGGGTGTCCACAGGTTTTTCCGCAGGCGGTTCGTCCCGGGGCGGCTCGGGCTTCTTCTCAGGCTTGGGCGGTTGAGGCTTGGGCTTGGGTTTCGGCTTGGGCGGCGGTTTGGGCACGACGATTTCTGCCTTGGGTACCTCTGCCAGCTTTGGCAGGGGTACTTCTTCCACGGGCGTCGGCGGTGTCGGCGGAGTGACCACCGTCGGAGGCGGCGGCGGTGCCGGCTCTGGCAGTGGTGCGATCTGGACCATCATGGTCTCGGGCGGCAGCTCGATGGGTTTGGGCGCGGGCCACTGCAGAGCGACGATGATCGCCGCTGCATGGATGGCCAGCACTACGGCCAGGCTGCCCCCGTAACGCGTCATGCGTTGGCGCACTGTGATCATTTTTTCGGCGCCGTCTCTAGTCCGACCAGGCCGACTTTCAGGTAACCGGCACCGCGCAGGGAATTCATCACTTCCATCAACTCGCCATAATCGACACCTTTGTCGGCCTGGAAGAAGATGGTGGTGTCCTTCTTGCCCTTGGTCTTGGTGTCCAGGTACTGGCCGATCTGTGCGATATCGACCTTGTCATCGCCCACGTACAGGCTTTTGTCCAGTTTGACGCTAAGGAACACCGGTTTCTCGGGTCTTGGCGCTGGCTTGGCAGTGGAGGCGGGCAGGTCTACCTTGATGTCCACGGTGGCAAGCGGTGCCGCGACCATAAAGATGATCAGCAGCACCAACATGACGTCGATGAACGGCGTGACGTTGATTTCGTGGTTCTCGGCGAGGTCGTCGCCGCCTTCGTTAAGATGCAGGCCCACGGGTCAGCCCACCTTGGCCATTTGCGGCGAGACGGAGCGTTCGCCTGGTTGACGGTCGAGGTCGCGGCTGACCAGCAGCAGCACTTGCGCGGAGGCGTCGGAAACCTGCGCCCGGTAACCGGCAATGGAGCGGGCGAAGACGTTGTAGATAACCACCGCCGGGATTGCAGCGACCAGGCCCAAGGCGGTTGCCAGCAGTGCTTCGGCGATGCCTGGGGCGACCACGGCGAGGTTGGTGGTCTGGGTCTTGGCGATGCCGATGAAGCTGTTCATGATCCCCCACACCGTACCGAACAGGCCCACGAACGGCGAGGTCGAACCGATGGTGGCCAGTACGCCGGTGCCCATGCTCATGTTGCGACCGCAGGCCGCTACCAGGCGCTCGAGACGGAAGGACACTCGCTCCTTGATGCCTTCTTTCTCACGTGTGTTGGCCGACAGGTGCATTTCTTCAAGGGCGTCGTGTACCAACAGGTTGGCCAAGGTGCCCTTCTTGGCGGCGGATTCTGCGGCGTCCTTGAGTGTGGCGGCGCGTTTGAGCGCAGCGATCTCGCCTTTCAGGCGGCGTTTGGCGCCCATCAACTCGAAGCCCTTGGCGATCCAGATGGTCCAGGTTGCGACTGAGGCAAGTGCCAGGCCGATCATGACGATCTTCACGATGATGTCGGCGTTCTGGAACATGCCCCAAGGCGACAGGTCGTGGGACATGCCGAGGGAGTTTTCAGCGGCAGGTTCGGCGTCGTCCGGTGCGACCTGCGAGGCGGTAGGGGCAGCGACGGCTGGCGCGTCGGCAGCAGGCGCCGTTGCTGCAGCAGGCGCGGTG
>LIDZ01000467.1_pt1 | contig 19028 bp, 19 predicted proteins | sample 644651 | NCBI WGS metagenome assembly LIDZ01 (sample SAMN03856242, study PRJNA289617) | food metagenome | isolation source: wine grapes on drying loft during traditional withering process | host: Vitis vinifera cv. Corvina | place: Italy: Gargagnago di S. Ambrogio di Valpolicella | collected 2014-01 | reverse complement strand
TTGCCATCGCTCCATCACTGTTTAATAGATACCAAGTTCCATTTGTTTGTTGCCAGCCTGTTACCATCGCTCCATCACTGTTTAATAGATACCAAGTTCCATTTGTTTGTTGCCAGCCTGTTAACACATTACCATTTAAATCCTTTAAGTACCAAGAACCACCTATTTGACTCCAGCCTTTTACTGATGTAGTGGGATTATTATTAGTTGTGTCAGCTTGATTATTGGTTGTATCAGTTTGCTCATTAGTAGTAGTTTCATTATTTGTTGAATTACTTGAACTACTACTTGATGATGATCTTGAACTGCTACTTGATGATTTTCCTGCAATCTTTGAAGTAATAGCTTCATAGATTTCATTTTCATAATTAATTAGTAATTTAATATACTTATTTTTATCACTACTAACTAACTTATAAGTCTTACTGTCTCCTACTAATTCATCATTTTCAGAATCTTTGCTAGATAATCTGTACCATTCATAAGTTACTGCTGAAGGTGTAGTAACTTCATTTCCATCTTCTAATATAAATTCACCAGTTAACGTATTACCAACTTTTTCAGTTCCTTTTATTCTTACTGATACTGCTGCTGGTGTAGTTACTTCTGATCCATCTTTTTCAATATAGAACGGTTCAGATTCAAACTCATAGTCATCAAATTTTGCTTTTACTACAATACTATTACCTATATCATCATCAGATATTGCGTAAGTATCATCAGTTTCATCCTCTACTAATTCATTATCGCTATACCATTCATATTCTACCGCAGCACTTGTAGTAAATACCTTTCCATCTTCTTTCATTAATTTAGCTGTTAAAGTGTCATCGTCTCTTGTAACTGTTACTGCTGCTGGTGTTGTTATAGCACCTTCTAATAAATCCTCAATCTCTGAATCGCTTAGAAGTTTGAATCCTAGGTCAGTTTCATAGCCACCAACATTGTAATCATCATCGATAGATTCATCATCCATGGTGTTTACTTCTACAGTTCTTGTGACTTTAGCCGCTACATTCTTATCTGAATCAGTAACATTATACTGTAATTCATAAGTTCCCTCTTTATCGAAGACCATATAAGCTCCTTTTTCATACGTAACGGCAGATCTAGTCGTTACAACTGTCACATCACCATCTGTTACAGTTACATTTGCAGATAAATTCGTATCCTTATCATCTTTAATGTCTACCCCTGGATCTTCATAAATAGACCCAGTTGCTACATATACTGTATCATCTCCAACCAACGTCATTACTGGTACTGCTATTTCTGCTGCCAACACCAGTTTGCTCGGGAGCAAAATTGTTATAATGTAGATAAACATTATAAACGCTGTTGAATAGTTTTTCATTTTCTTTTTAAAAAACACATTATATCCTCCTTGTAATTAGTACCGATATTCATTATCAGCCATTTATTAAAAAATATATTCATACTGATTTCCAATATAAATATATGATTTAGCATATTCTTGGTAATTGTTCTCCTGAGGGCATATTAACAATTCTCGTCCCACCTATACTCGTGTTTAAATAAACTTTATGCCTATTTTCTTCTACGACTTTTCCTATTATTGCTACATTTATTCCTAATGGATGTTTTTTTATTGCACTTAATACCTTGTCTGCATATTTTTCTGGCACAAAAGCACAGAGCTTACCTTCATTTGCAATGTATAATGGATCTAATCCTAAAAGCTCACACACAGATAGGACTTCGTCTTTTACTGGAATAGTTTTTTCTTCTAGTGCAATTGTTATCTTACTGCTTTCAGCTATTTCATTTAACACTGCAGCAACACCACCTCTAGTAGCATCTCTTAACATATGAGTTTCTGGACATGCTTCTAATATACAATCCACTAGTGAATTCAATGAGGCGCAATCACTTTTTAAAGTCCCTTGTATACCTAACCCGCTTCTTGCGCACATTATAGTTGCACCATGGTCTCCTAGAGTACCATTTACAATAACTACATCGCCGGGCTTCACATTGTTTACCCTAATATCTATATTTTCATATTTAGTTCCTATGCCTGTAGTATTAATAAAAATTCCATCTGCCGAGCCTTTATCTACAACCTTCGTATCACCAGTTACTATTTTCACACCAGCCTTATGTGCTTCTTTTGCCATGGACTTTACTATTATCTCAAGTTTATCTAATGGAAAACCTTCTTCTATAATGAAAGCACAGCTCAAATATAAAGGTTTAGCACCACTTACAGCTATATCATTTACAGTTCCGCAAACAGCAAGTTTACCGATATCCCCTCCATTAAAAAAAATGGGATTTACAACAAAGGAATCCGTAGTAAATACTATTTTTCCACTATCTAAAACAAGGTGAGCTGCATCATTTAATTCATTTAATATATCATTGTCAAAGTTTTTTAAAAACATTTCACTTATCAGATTGTTTGTCTGTTTTCCACCACTACCATGACTTAGCAATATTTTTTCTTCCATAATTAGTACTCCTTCATTAAATAATTATTCTTTATACTTATAGTAAGCGGCACAAGTTCCTTCTGAAGATACCATGCAAGAGCCTATTGGATTTTCTGGTGTACAAGCTTTTTTATATAAGGGACATTGAAGTGGGGTTATTTTGCCCTTCATTATTTCACCACATCTACATCCAGGACTTCCATCATATTCTTTAGTCTCTATTTGAAAATATTCTAAAGCATCAAAACTTTTATATTCATCATTTAATATGTATCCACTATTTGGTATTACACCTATACCTCTCCATCTACTATCGGTCTTTCTAAAGGTATGTTCAAGGTATTTCATAGCATTTAGATTGCCTCCCGGTCTTACGATTCGTTTATAGTCATTTATTATTTTGGCTTCCTTACTAGTAATCATAGTTACAAGAGTAACTAAACTTTGTAGTATATCTATTGCTTCAAATCCAGTTATTACACCAGGAATATTGTATTTACTACTTAGGAATTCATAAGGTTGTTCTCCTATAATAGCACTTACATTCCCAGGAAGGAGAAAACCACTTAAACTCAATTCCTTATCTACTACCAAAGCTTCCATAACCGGCGGAACAACTTTATGTGACGTTAGAAAAAACAAGTTATTGATTCCTGATTTTTTAGCTTCTACAGCTGTTACAGCTGTCATAGGAGTAGTAGTTTCAAAACCTATCGAAAGGAAAACTACTTTCTTTGAAGGATTATTTTTAGCTAAAACCATAGCGTCCATTTGAGAATATACAACTCTGATATCATCACCTTCAGCTTTTCTTTTAATCAGTGAACTCACCTTTCCTGGAACTCTCATCATATCTCCAAATGTTGCTATTATAACATCTCTTCTTGAAGATAATTCAATAGCCATATCAATATAACTCTGCGGTGTAACACAAACAGGGCATCCTGGACCTGAAATAAGCTTTATATTTGGAGGTAATACATCTCTTATTCCATACTTAAATATGGACATTGTATGGGTTCCGCATACTTCCATAATGCTTATTTCATCCTTTGTGATATTTTGCAGCTCCCTTATAAGTTTTTTTGCATAAGTTTCATTTCTAAACTCATCAACAAATTTCATTTTGATCTAACTCCCTTATAAGGTCCAATGTTTTATTTGCTTCTTCTTCATCTATAGTTTCAATAGCACAACCTGCGTGAATTAAAATATATTCCCCAATTGTAACATCTGGTACTAAGTGCAGAAATACTTCTCGTTTTATACTTCCTATTTCAACTGTTCCTACATTCTCATGAATTTTAACGACTTTTCCTGGAACTGAAAGACACATTCCAAAACCTCCTCTTATGATTAATAAAACTTTTTTATTTCTTCTTTTTTATTTCTTATTCTTTCTTTAAAATAAAATATCCATATATTTAACTCATACAAAACGATAATGGGCAATATGATTATGCTAAAGATTAGGATATCTCCAGCCGGAATAAAGAAAAGTTCTAATCCTACTACCATGGCAATAACGTACTTTCTCCATTTTCTAAGAGTTTTTACAGCTACTAATTGCTGACTTGCTAAAAACAAAAAAGCTAGTGGCATTATAAAAACTATACCCATTACAATACAAAACATCCCAATAAAACTGAAATACATACTTCCTGATAGAATAGGGCTCATGTAACTTTTGCTATAAGTTATAAGAAAATTCAATACCATTGGAAGAAGAATTAAGTATCCACAAATAACTCCTGTTATAAAAAATATTGATAAATAAAAAACTCCAAAAAACAATAACTTTCTTTCTTTCTTAGTAAGGCCTGGAAAAATAAAAGCTGCTATTTGATAAAAAATAATAGGGCTACTTATTATAATTCCAGCAAATAAAGAAACCTTAAATCTAGTCATAAAACCTTCCATTAGAGAAAAATATACAAAATTCAACTTGAAATCTTCTATTGGTTTCATAAGAAATTCTATTAGAATCAATATTTTTGCATAAAGAATTATAGCTATAAGAAAAATAGATGAAAAAACTATAATAAGTCTTTTCCTAACTTCCTGTAGATGTTCTATTATTGACATTTCCCTATCATTAATCATTATTAGACTCCACCTTTATAGCTTTCATAACACCCTTCTCTAATAGATATATCCACCATATGCTTATTTCAAATAATATAATCATAGGCAGTGAAACCACGGTCAATGTGAAAACATCTGGCGTAGGTGTTATTATTGCTACAAATATAATAATTGAAAATATAGCTACTTTTCTTTTCTTCATGAGGATTTTACTAGTAATAAAACCTGTCTTTGATAGTGCTACAAGTACTAGTGGAAGTTCGAATATGAGCCCTATAGAAGCTAGAAGCATAAGTACAAAAGAAAAATAGTCGCTGCCTCTGAGATTTGCACTCATAAAATCATTCCCACAACTCAATAGAAACTGTATAGTTGTTGGCACTACTAGTTTATATCCAAAAAAACATCCACCTATAAAAGCTAATGTGGCAAAAGGAATAATTACAAATCTGATTATTATCTTCATTTTCTTAGAAATCTTTGAAGCTAATATTGAAACTAATACATAAGCTAATATCGGTATTGTTATAACCAAGGCTCCAATAATAGCTATTTCCATTTTTGCCATTAAGCCGTCCACAGGGGTTAAGAAAAATAAAGTCATGCCATCAAGAGGTCTAGCTAATATTTCTATAATATAATCTGTAAAGTTATACACGCCCAAAGCTACAACTACTGGAAATAGTAGCATCATGATTATTTTTTTTCTGTATTTATCAAGACTGTTTACAACTTGCACAATTTTATCACTACTTATCATATTCATATTGCTTTCACCTCCAATTCATTTAATTATTCGTTATTTGTAGTCTTTTCTTCTTTTGTCTCTACAGTGGCTTCACTAGTAAGTTCCTTGGATGCTTTTTTAAATTCTCTTAAAGCATTTCCTATAGCTGAACCTACTGATGGAAGTTTTCCTGGTCCAAATAAAATTAGGGCAATTACCAAAACTAAAATCAACTCTGGAAATCCTAAACTTGGCATTATATTGTTCCTCCTCTTTTAATCTTTATTTTTTCCTTTATCCATAAACATAATTCTTCAATGCCTTGCTCACTAATACAAGATGTTTCAAAGGTTTTTGCATTTAAATTTAAAGCTTTCATGTCTTTATAAAATTCTTCTTTACTGAAATTCGTATATTCTATAAGATCTACTTTATTTAGTATCACTGCAGCACTTTTTTCAAACATCAAAGGATACTTTAAAGGCTTATCATTGCCTTCTGTAGTGCTTAAAACTGCAATTTTCATATCTTCTCCAATTTCAAACTCTGCTGGACATACTAGATTACCCACATTTTCTATTACTAAAAAATCAATGGCATCAAGATCTAATTCATCTAAGGCACCTTTAATCATATCCCCATCAAGATGGCAGGCTCCCCCAGTATTAATTTGAACCACTTCCACTCCTTGAGCTTCTATTCTTTCTGCATCTTTTGTGGTGTAGATATCCCCTTCTATTACTGCAATTCTCAGTTCATTCTTTAATCTCCCAATGACTTTTTCAAGTATTGAAGTCTTACCAGAACCTGGTGAACTCATTAAATTCACCACATATATGTTTTTCTCATCCAAACGTTGCTTATTTTTAGCAGTAACCTCCTCATTAGTTTTTAGAATGTTTGTTATAACTTTTATTTCACTCATCTTCTTCGTCTCCTTCAATCGTATTTATATATAATTCGTATCCAGTTACTATACTGTTACAAAATTTATTGCAATTTGGACATAGTTTATTAAAGTGATGAATCTCAAATGTAATATCGCAATCATCACATTTTCCAGTAGCTTTAACTCTATCTATAATTAATTTAGTGTTTTCAAGAATAGTTCCCTTGGAGATCCCTTGAAATGCAAAGTCCAATGAATCTTTCATAACGCCTGAGAAGTCACCAATCTTTAATGATATCTCATTAACAGTCTTTAATTTATTTTTCTCTGCTGTTTTTATAACTATATCAACCACATTTTGAATAATAGAAACTTCATGCATATTTTTCTACCAACTTATATCGACTCCTTATTTTTTATCAAAGCATCCGCTATAATAATTTGACCTAGAGAAATACCACCATCATTACAGGGAATATTTTTATGTGTATGTACAACAAAACCTTCCTTATGAAGTGCATCTACTAATTTTCTTAATAGATATGAATTTTGAAAAACACCACCACTAAGAGCAACTTCATCTATATTTGATTTTTCTCTTATAAACGTACACATGTCGCAAGTAAAGCTAACAACTGTGTTATGGAATTTTGCCGCCATTCTCCCTTTAGAAACTCCATTGATTCTATCAGTTAAAAGGGCTTTTATAGTTTCTTTAACTTCTATAATGTTATTTTTAGCTTTCTTTATGTTATATGTATACTTATCTTCAGAACCTTCCTCAATTGTTGCTTCCATTTCAATAGATGCTTGGCCTTCATAACTTATTATATTTCTGATACCTATAATACTGGCTGCAGCATCAAACAATCTTCCCATACTCGAGGTCTCCGGACAATTTATATTTGCCTTTAAAACTTCAAATATATCTTGAACCTTTTCCCCAAAAAGCTTACTCATCAAAGGAATATCATTTTTTTCAAAAGCCTTATTAATATATGATATTGCCATTCTAAAAGGTTCTTTAATGGCTTTTTCTCCACCAGGCATTTTGATATACTCTAAATGTCCAACTCTTTTAAAATCTTCATAATCACATATTAAAAATTCTCCACCCCATATTTTTTCATCTGTACCGTATCCTGTACCATCATAAGCTACACCAATAACTTTATTTTTTACCTTATTTTCTGCAAGGCAACTTACTATGTGAGCATGATGATGCTGAATATATACCTTGGGCAAATCCATACTATGGGCATACTCCGTGGATGCATAAACTGGATGCATGTCACATGCCAAATATTTAGGAGTGAATTTAAAAATATTTTTAAAATGCTTTATATTGTTTTCATAATGTTCACAAGTTTCAAGATTTTCTAAATCTCCATTGTGTTGACTTAAAAACAAGAAATTCTCTTTACTTATACAAAAAGTATTTTTCATATTTGAGCCACAAGCCAAAATTCCATCTATGCAATTCATATTTATTGGCTCTGGTGCATAACCTCTAGCTCTTCGAATCATTCTACTTTCTCCAGCCACTACTTTTACTACAGAATCATCCACAGGAATATGAATATCCCTATTATGAAAAAGAAAATAATCCACTATACCTTTTAGCTTTTCTCTAGCACCTTCATTGGTGTATTCAATTGGTAGACCATAAACATTTGCACTTGTCATAACAAGAACTTCTATATCCTTTGAAAATAAAAGTTGATATAGTGGCGTATATGGAAGCATTACACCAAGCGTATTTTGATTTGGAGCAATATTTTCTGGCAAGCTATACCCATCACATTGATGTAATATAGTAATAGGTTTTCTATTGCCAGTGAGAATTTTTTCTTCTGCAACATTAACAATACAATGCTTTTTAGTAATTTCTACATCTCTCATCATTACTGCAAAGGGTTTGTGTATTCTATTTTTCCTTGATCTTAAAATCTCTATGGCTTCTTCATTTGCTCCATTGCATACGATATGAAACCCGCCAAGACCTTTTATGGCAAAAATCTTTCCTTCTTTAAGTTTTTCATGAATAAATTGCATTATATCTTTTGACATTTCTACTTTACCTTCAGTATCCTCAGCCCATATGTGAGGACCACATTTAGCACAAGCATTTGGTTGTGCATGAAACCTTCGGTCTTTGGGATTTGTATATTCTTTTTGACAATCACTGCATAATTCAAATTTTTTCATAGTAGTCTTGTTTCTATCATAAGGAGTCGCTTCTATTATAGAAAATCTTGGTCCACAGCTTGTACAATTTGTGAAAGCATATCCATATCTTTTATTTAAAGGATCTGTTATGTCTTCTATGCACTCCTCACAAGTAGCTATATCGGCAGAAATCAAAGTTACTTTTTCATTTTTTTTCTCACTATGTTTAATTACAAAATCAGAGAAACATGTTACATCTTTTTCTTCTACAGCAATATTTTCTATTCTTGAAAGCACTGGCGAATTGTTTTTTAATTTATGTAAAAATTTTTCTAGAACTTTTTCTTTTCCTTGAACGTCTATGTAAACCCCCTCTGAATTATTATTTACCCATCCTCTTAAATTAAGTGAATGTGCAAGCTTATAGACAAATGGTCTAAAGCCCACGCCTTGTACTATCCCTTCAACTTTTACAAAAATCCTTCTCATGTATAAAATGATTACTCCTTAATATATATTTTCACAAATCGATAATGATATTTATTCTCATTATTATATTTTAATTATCCAATTATGTCAATATAAATATATATATATCACAATATCTCATAAGAGACAGTAATTTTTGTTTATAAAGAAATTATTCAACGCATATTAAATGAAATCACACATAATTTAAAATAAGGAAGGTTGGAGCATGTTAAAAAGCTCAACCTTCCTTATTTTGATAATAGCATCTTCAATGTTTTATAATAGTGCTTCTAGTTGATCCATAACTTAAATAACAACTATATGGATTAATTTTTATACATATATCCTCTACAAACTTAATAGTAGAATTCACTATAACATGATTATCTTGATAATAAGTTGCCTCATCATTATCTATTTGATCCAAGCACGTTATAGCTATGGATTTTTTTATATTATAATGTTCATATTGTTTTTTAGATAGAATTTTCATATAGTCATTTTCTATATTCTCCACTAATATATCTACATCTAATGGTGCAAATCTAAGTGTACCTTGAAATTCATTATGGATATTTGTTAAATCAATAATATTCTTATATGGTTTTTCTTTAATTTCATGTGGCAATGGTCCAGCTCCATGCCTTGTTAAATAACTTCTTGTGACATAAATTACTTCTACATCTAATTCATGACTTTTTATTTCTTGTAATAAATTTATCACATTGCTTATACCTGTCTTTGAATGTGTTACATGAGGAAAATATTTAGAATCCTCTGACAACATTAGTCCTTGAGCTCCTTCGAATAAAAGAGTTGTATAATTTTCTGCAACATCTTCTATAGACGTCATTTGTACTTTAGCTATGAATTCATTGTCTACATCATTAATGAAGTTAGCTTCTATATTATCATCATATAACTTGTCCATCAAATCGTCATTACAAGAAGTTAAATTTAACTGATCAAGTCTTTTTTTTATATATTCATTCTTTATAATCTTTAGTTTATCTTTATACGTTTTATTTAGAATATCATTACAAGTTATTCGATATCTTTCTATGCTATTTCTTATTATAGATTCGTTATATCCGAGTCCACAACTACCATGTCTATCGTCTCCTCTATGCCTTTCTATAATTTGATTTAATAACATATCTTGAGGTATAACTGCAGGACAATTTAAGTCAATCATTGTATGTGGAACAATATCTATTTTTTTTAACTCATCGTATTCCTTTAAAAATAATAATGGATTTACTGAAAAATAACTACTTAAAAAAGTAGGAACATTCTGCATACTTCCAGAGCAAAAATGTCCAAATATATGTCTTTTACTATTTGGAGTAACTACCGTATGTCCTGCTTGTGCTGATGAATTGAATCGTATTACAACTGGTTTTTTACTTTTAGAGCATATATAATCTGTAATAAGTCCTTTGCCTTCATCACCAAAATTAGAACCTATTATTACTTTGATGTATTTCATTGCTCTCTCCCCTTGCATCTTTAAGTTGTTGTTTTCTCTCGTGTACCTTGTTTAATGTAGGAACTATTGCAAAATCTAGTAATTAACCAACTAATATTAAAATTTAGTTCCCTGCTTAGTGTTTTAAATAAATGTTGTTAATATCTTTAAAATATATATTTAATAGGAATGATTAGCCAACAAAAAGGTTAAATCAGCTCCTAAATCCACAATATATCGATATAGACTAAAGTTATTTGTACCTCATATTTTGTAACAACCCCTGCTATTAGAACTTTATAGGACCGTTATCATTTTTTAAACTCGGAGTTATATCCTTTATAGCATTTCTTATTACTAACTTTGTGCTACCATCCCAGCTATCGGAAACAGAATCTTTATTCTCTCCATTTAATACTTGTAATGTTGATACTATAAGTTCAGGTAACTTTGTATAATCTGATAATCTTAAAATCCTTTGTCCTAGAATATCAGTCCATGATTTCATTACGGTGTCTGCATTATAACGCATATGGCTACCTTCTTCAATTACAATATGGAACACTTCATATTGCTTAGATGCAAGTCTAAGCAGATCTTGAGCAGACATACTATCAGTTTGTATTGTATCTCCAAAAACCTTCTCAATTTCATTTTTAAGAACTGTACTCGGACATTCTTCATCACCTATAGTAAATAAATAGCCTTTTTTTCCTCTTTTTATAAAATTATCACAGTTTGTATGCATTCCAGCAAACCACCAAGGCAGAGTATAACTTTCAGAACTGTTTCCTCCTCCTCCATGTTCTACATAAATTTTAGTTAGTTCTTTTGCAATTCTAATATCAGCTTCAAATTGTGTTACTTGTAAAGGAGCTGAATCAAACTTTACATCCCCAATCCCCATAAACATAATATGTGGGTCTGAAACAGGCTTTCTGTTATATATTTCAGTTGCTAGCTTCTCGAGTCCTTCTCTTGCAATATTATCAGCAATCATCCCCATAGATCCAGTTACATCTATCCCAACAATAATTGGTGTTGAGTTTGGGTTATCAATACTATCAAAACTTTCTCTAAAATCTACTTTATAAGGGTTTAATGTTTTATCAAGACTTCTTGCAGCAAAAACATCATCTACTGTTGCCTTTCCCTTAACTGTTGCATCTGAATACTTATCCCAAACTCTTGAATCCCATCTTCCACTTCCCATTACTTTTCCTCCTAAATATTTATATTTTATATATTAGGTACATTCAAAAAGATAACAAGTCAGTATGCTGGTATATTTGATTTATTATCTTATTTCCTATTACTTAACCTAAGGCACATATAATTTATCTTTATTAATATCCATCTCTATAAATTTTCTCTCTCCATAGCTTTGTTTAATCACATTGTCCCAAATATTATATTCCTCCATAGGATTATTCATAGGAACTCCTCTTACCCAATCAACCAATGCTTTTGGAATATCAGAATCCTTTGTTAGACTTATTCCATTTTTATCACCAAGCAAAGTTCTCCCTATTAATCTTATAGATTCTAAATCTAAAATGTATGTCCCCTTTTTAGATGATTTCATATCTGGCGACATAATATTGTAAATATCTGGAGACACTCCAATCATTTTTTCATCTATAGCAGTTGCATACCACCATCCACCCAGTAGTAACCCTCTATGATATGATGGTGATATATAATAATTATCAATTGTTATTCCATTGTGAGATAAATTATTATAATATAGATAGCATGCTATATTATAAATACTACTTAATATCCATACTACATGCCTTGGATGGACTTTTCCCTTATAATAATTTAATATATCTTTAAGAGAATATACATCTTCTGTTTTTTCTATAAGTATTCCTATTTTTTTATTTAGAGTATCAAATTTTCTTAATATTTTAGGAAAATACTTTTCAAATTCTGATTTCATATTATCATTTTCATATTTTAAATTTTTGATTTTATTTAATGCATTATCTATAAAATCTAGATGAGTCTTATCAATCAAATATAAAATTGATTTATTTCCTATATAATATTTTCCCAGTTCAAATGAATAGTCTACATTATATTTCATTGAGTATTTTTGACCATCAGAACTATTTACTCGTATCATTTTATCTTCTATCCATTCTCCATTTTCTATTAATTTGATAGCTTCTGAATATAATTCGTTAATTTTGCTAGTAACATCTGCGTATTTCTTAGAGTTTTTATGCAAATCTGGATGAAATATTTTAAGAAAATCAATATGTTCTTTTTTAGCTATATCCATATTCGCTGTATATAGCTGATATGGATATTTAATTTTAAGTATTTCATCAATATTAAACACTATTTTCACTCCAATCGTATAAAAATCAAATTATATAAATTAAAATTACAGATTACTAATTAATTTCTGATTTCATCCATCTCAGCTGAAATTATACTAACAGATTCACATTAAAAACTATATAACAAATGTTTCTAAGTAGTTTATCAAACTAATTTTTCTTTATTTTATATAATTTCCTTGTAATTTAAATATTCTAAAGTTTTAGATTAAAGGATAATAGAATGAACCATGTAATCTATCTCTAATTTCTTTTAATGAATAGTCTTTAACCATCTTTCCATCTTTAAAAACAACTTCTAACAAATTATCTTTACATTCTTCTTGCTGCGAAATTGTAAGTTCATCTTTATAAAGAATGTCCTCACCATCTTTATAAACATAACACATTCCTTTTTGAGATTTTTTGAAGTTTCCAGTATCAGTTTTTGGATCTTTGAATATAAACTTTTCTTCTCCCTTTATTACTGCATGAGTAGCTTTTAGTGCAAATCCAAAAGTATCACGAGTATTATATTGATAAGTGTATGAACCAATTCCAAAGGTACAGTTATTGACTGCAAAACCCTTTTTAATTAACTGTTTACAGATTTCTTCGCATCTTTCTATAGTTATGCTGTCCCCATAGATTGTTCCAATATGAGAATCAAGCACCTTATATCCTTTTGAATTAACTTCTCCGCCAAAAAGTTCCCAAAGAAGCTGAACTGTTCCTTTATATGCTGGAGAATCCTTTTCTTCATCACTATCTCCACATATTATCTTTATTGGATCTCCACTATCCCCTCTAATTACTATCTTTCCATCTCTCTTTAATATATCTTCTTTTAATATTGGAAGTATATTAACAATGAAATTCCAATAATCATAAGTGTCTGAAACTATACTTAATAATCCATTTGGAAATACTTCATTAATTAATCGTTTGTAAGCTATAAGTTCATCAGTTCCATAGCTGCACATTACGCTATGCTCTGTTGACATCGTTCCAAGTCCTACAACTTCATTTTCAATATTGCAATTATAATGCTTTTCTAAATAAAGTATTGATGAAATTGTTGCAGTTCCAGTAAATGAAAGCAAATGTCCTGCACTACTAGTTTGTGCACTTTCTATTGAGCTAAAACCTCTCATACTAAAATCTCCACAAGCTTTTGTTACATCACCAGTTTCTACAGAAATATCAAAATACTTTTCAATGATTTCTCTATACCTATATGCAATAGTTGCACTTGTCATAGGCTGCCATATATTACAGCTCATGAAGGTCTCTAAATAATTTACAAGCCAAGCAAAATCATCATGGGTATTAGTAATCTCAATCATAGGTGTCTTTATATTTACCCTTGTTCCCTCTGGAACTGCTTTAATTTGTATAGGAAGGTATCCTAAGTCATATAACCTCTCTATATGAGCTGTTCCAGCTGCCATATTTCCAAGAGTTTTTGATATAACCCTCTTATATTCTTTAATTATTTCATCCTTTGGAGCATTAAAGAAATTTTCATTAAAATATTCTATTAGATATTTTTTCATAAAAGATTGAAGTCCAAACATAACAACCTTATCCATATCTTCTTTTCTAGACATTCTAGGTGTCCAATAACTTACAAGCTTTGTCATGCCCTCTGCATAACACATATGGTGTATTGTTTTATAAAAATCTGTTAATAATAATGGATTTATCATTTTAAAATTCCTCCTCTTTAGGCATATTAAAATAAATAACAAGTCAGTATGCTAGTCTATTTTGTGTCATACTGCGTCAGCATGTTCACCTAATAGGCCCGCTATGAGGCAACCATACTTCCTTGTCTGACGCAAAATATACATCGCATCTTTGACTTGTTATTTTCTTTAATATGCCTTATTTAAACAAATAGATTTTTCAATAGTTTATCTTAGGACTTTAACGCTTAGCGCTTCTATTACATCTAGTGCCTTATCATGGAGATTATCATCAAAGCTTGCACAAAGATTCCCATCAACAGTCAAATTAGCATTTACATATTGAGATTGAAAAGTGACAACATTGCTTATGACACACATATTAGTTACTACTCCAACTAATTCTATTTCATCAATATCTATGCCTATATCTTCTGATAATTTAATCATATCCTTTGGAGCTATTCCAAAAGCTTCTTTATTATAATGGAAAGTGTTTTCTGTCCCTACAAATTCATTTAATTTCCCATAAAGCTTGTGTCCTTCAGTGTTAATATAGCAGTGAGAAACAGGTAAACTTTTTCCTTCTCTAGTTTCTAAATAATTTTCATGATGTGTATCATAAGTGAACACAACATTATCTCCATTATCTAAATAATTTTTTACTTTATTATATATACCTTCTTCTAAAGTTTCTGCCTTCTTAAATCCAAGTGTCCCAGAAACAAAATCATTTTGATAATCTATAACCACTAATAATTTTTTCATAGCCCTCTCCTCCAATTTTTATATTTTAGTATTTAAAATTAATACGCTCTTCTTTTAGCAAATGATTGTGCCCCAAGTGCTATATTTGCTTGCATTTCGCAATTATATGACTTTCTTTACCTCAATTTTTTCATGTTCTTTGCTTAAAATGCTGTTTGTCGTATATACCTTTGTAATTAAATCAGTTTTTAAAATATCTCCATCAAAGATTGTGTCTTCACAATGTGTTACTACTAAATATATTTCAGTTGCGCCCATTTCTTTAAGCTTTTTACCTGTTAATATAAATGTTCCACCTTTTGAGCACAAATCATCTACTATAATGGCTTTAAAATTTTTACTTTCTACAGTTCCATTTATATCAAGTTTCTTTATATATCCAGTTTTGAAATCTCTTTCTTTGCTTGCAGTTAATATTTTTTCATATTCTATTTGTTTGCCGTATCTTTTTGCTGCTCCTGCATCAGGATAAACAAGGTATAAATTTTCTGTCTTATTAATATTTTGTAGTAGTTCTTCTGTCAAAATCTTTGACATATTTATAACTTTAACTCTATCAAGCAATGCTACACATACATCTGAGTGTGGTTCATAAATTGATACGTCTTCAAATTCCAAAGAATTTATTAATTTACATACATGTTTTAGCGTGAATACTGTCATTCCTTCTGTTCTATCCATTCTGCTATATGGCATATATGCAATTTCTAAGCTACACTTTACTTTTAGTTGATCTAAATGTCCTTTCAAAAATATCAAATGAGTTATATCCTCATCATTTTCAAATTTAAGTTTCATCTTATTAATCTCATCATGTTTTATTTTTAAACCTTCACTACTAATTAAACTTTCTCCATTAGGAAATTTCTTAATATTTACTTTTTCATTATTTAAATAAATCATTTATTTCTCCCCTTTCATTAAGGCACCTAAAATTTATGTTCGAAATTATCATTAAATTTGAATACCTTGGCTGGTCTATAAGGCTTACCTTCTATTTTCTCATCAGTTTCTACGATCATATCATCCATTTTTCTTCTAAAATTTAATATTTCTCTCCCCATTATTGCCTCATAAGCACATTGAAGTTCCTTTACTGTAAACAATCTTGGCAAGAGATTTAAAGCAATAGGTGTATATTCTATCTTATTTCTAATTCTATCTATTGCATAATCTATTATTTTATAATGATCAAAAGCTAATTCTCCATTACTAGTATTCAAAATTTCATAATGTTCTTCTTTTTTTCTCAAAATTCCTTTTTCTATTTTTTCTATTATTTCATAATCAATTATTGTTTTTTCGTCTTCACTTTTAAGCTCTAAAATATATTTGTTTATCTTATATTTATCATCTTTTTTAGAATCAACTAACTTCTTTTCTATCCAAAACCAGCTTGATTTATTTATATTTTCATCTTGTTTAAAATTGATTCTATCCTTTGACATTAATGCAATATTTCCTATGCTTATAACTCTTGTTCTAGAATCTCTATTAACTTCTCCAAAACTATATAATTGCTCAGTATATACATTATCTATTCCTGTTTCTTCTTTTAATTTTCTAATAGCTCCTTCTTCTAGGCTCTCCTCCATATTTACAAAACCGCCTGGAATAGCCCATTTATCTTTTTCAGGGTAATCATCCCTTTTAATTAATAATATTTGAAGCCCTTTTTTTGCAACCTTACGAGAATTTTCTTCGTTCTTATCGTCAGTTGTAAATATTATTACATCATTTGTAACGCTTGGTCTTTCATAAATCTTTGGATTATATTCTTTTAAAAATTCTTCTTCATTTTGAATCGACTTTTCTTTATTCAAACCTATCACCTCAATCTTATCTTGTATCTTCATCATTTAGTCTTATGATACGAAATAGACTAAATGACTTGTTATTTTTTGAATGTACCTAAAGTCAATATTTTATATCGGGTTCTTTTCTTCAACTTGATAATATCAGTTTGACTTTATGTGTTTATAATATACTATATGCTTTTGTTTGTAAAGGGTTCTCGGTAAATATTTTAAAAGAACCGATATTTCTGTTATCTATATTATATGTATAATCTGAGGGCATTTTGTAATGTATGTTATAATAAATACAATATGGAAGTATAATCTAATTAACAATAGTATTATATTGTCTAATTAATTTTAAATAGGTGAGGTATCAAAATATGAACAAAGATTTTTGTAAGACATTTCTTTCTACTGGGGTTCCATTTGGACTAATAATGGGATTATTTTTCGGTGATATTGTTTTGGGAGTTATTTCGGGGCTTTTATTTGGTTTACTACTTAGTGCTTTTGTTCAACTTCAAAAGAAAAAATTTAAGAAAATCAGTTCAGATGTAACTAATGGTAAAAATGTTATTATGGACGGAGGGGCTAATCACTTTAAAGGTGCAGAAAGCGTTGGTGGATGGCTTTATTTAACTTCAGAAGAAGTTATTTTTAAGTCTCATGCTTTTAATGTTCAAAAACATGAAACTGTAATTCCTTTAAAACAAATAGTTGAAGTAAAAACTGTATCTACTCTTGGATTAATTCCTAATGGCTTAAAAATTGTAACTAATGATGGTATTATTGAAAAATTTGTTGTTACAAAACGAAAGACTTGGGTACAAAAAATAAATGATGGAATTTCTTCTTTGTAAATTAACAAGTGTTACTTCGCATTTTTATCATGTTTCAACACTGTATTAAAATACATGGACTCTTATAAAAAAATCATTTCTGAAAAGCCTTATGGTGTACATGCTATGTACACCATAAAAAGAGCAGTAAAAGATAAATATCTAATACTGCTCTTTGTGCTTTTTTAAAGAAAATTCTCCTATATCAAGTCATTTCATAAATTATTCTATTGAAGTAACCCCAACTTTCAAAAATTCATATAGTAGCGTATCATCACCTGAAAGCACATTAAAAAATGGTGTTGTTTGTTCTAATTTATTTTCTTCCATGAATCTTTCTAATTCAGAATATGCTTTTTCGCTATTTTTTTCATAATCATTAAACACAGTTGTAGAAATCATGTTTTCAATACTAAAATAACTATGAAAATTCATGTCTTCTGTTACGTCCACATAATTTTCTTCTACAGAAATAAAGAACTCCATACCTACATTTTCATTTACAGTTGGAATCATATTAATTGAATAGAATGGTAATCCTTTTATGTTCACTTTTAAAGCATTTATCTCATTAAGGAATTCCTTCATTATATTTTCAAAATCTTTATAATTAAAATAATATTTCTGTGAAATTACATTTGTTAACCGAATATAATCTTGAGTATTAATCATTTTTTTCCTCCAGTTTTAAATAATTAACTTATATATTTTTTTCTATAGGTGCATAAACATCAATTACTCCATCTCCAAAAACATCTAAATAGATATTATAAAAAGGTTCTACTAATTTTAAATTATAATTTCCAGCAGCAGCTCTTAATGTATCATAAGTAATAGTTTCAATATCATCATCTAAATCAGCATGTCTAAGTGTTAAACCGTCTGAAAATTTTAATTCTTTCATAAATACATATTTATCATTTGTTTTTAAATCAATTTCTGCATTTACAGGTATATATATACCCACTTTAGCTGTATTATCTTCATTATTTGTGTTTTCAACTGTATATATTACTGGTCCTGTTGCATAAAGCCCATTTTTAATAATTGAATTTCTTAATTTTCTTGCATGATTTACCCATTCATTTGTTTTACAAGTTACTTTCACACTTAATACATTGTGAAAAATTAGTGGATTGCGTTTAATCTTCATTTTAAATTTCACCTCATTGCTATATTTTTTCATTTTCTTCGTTTTTCTTTATACGTTCTCTTTCCGCTTGTTTCATAAGTTTTTTACGTTTCTTTCCTCTAGCAGAATATAGTTCATATGAGAAATCAAATGATTCAAATCTAAATTTACAATATGCTAATATAATACATTCTGGAATTATACTAGATA
>LIDZ01000446.1_pt6 | contig 19073 bp, 18 predicted proteins | sample 644651 | NCBI WGS metagenome assembly LIDZ01 (sample SAMN03856242, study PRJNA289617) | food metagenome | isolation source: wine grapes on drying loft during traditional withering process | host: Vitis vinifera cv. Corvina | place: Italy: Gargagnago di S. Ambrogio di Valpolicella | collected 2014-01 | reverse complement strand
TTAGCGGCTTACTTGTAACGACTTCAGTTACCATCGCCGGTGTTGCGGCGTTCCTTTCTGGGATTGCAACTTCTGGTTTGTGGGATGCGGCTTTGTACCCAGCTGCACAAGAAAGTGCACCGAAGTACTCAGCATCTGCATTACTAGGTATCAAATTGTTCGTATCCATCGCTGGGGTAGTTTACCCGTTAGCGGTTGTAAACTTGGCTGATTCTGGCAACCAAGCAATGAGTATCATGATTCCATTAGTCTTGTCAGTAGCATGTCTAATCATGGCAATCATTTCACCATTTGCTTACGATGATATGATGAAAGAATCAAAAGGCCAAAGCAACAACAAACAAGGCAACGCAGTTCAAGCAGAAATTGATGCTGCGAAAGCGAAAATGTTATCAAAACCAAACATCTTGGTAAACATCATTACTATGCTTTACGGCTTCACTTGTATGGTTATCATGTACGGCGCGCAACAGTATACAAAAGCCTTCGGTATCAACAACGTTGGTTTGACTGAAATGCAAGCCGCTGGTATGACTTCTATCTACACAGTGGGTTCAATCATCGCGGTTATCTTCTGGGCAATCTTGATGGGTAAATTAAGATGGAATCCAGTTAAAGTATTGTTGATCAACTCAGTCTTCACTGCAGTTGCTCTAGCAATGGTAGTGCTAATTCGTCAAACAGCTGTTATCTACATCGCAATTGCGATGATCGGTTTCTTCGCTGCTGGTGGTGCATTGCAAACTGGTTTGAGTGTTCGTCAGCACTTCTGCCCAGGACCTAAAGGACGTAACACAGGTATCTACTATACCTTCATGAGTTTGGCAACAGTATTCTTGCCATTCATCGTTTCATCTATGACTCGTTCAGTTGGGGAAACTCAAGCAGTATCAGTCATGATGGGTGCGTTGCTTGGTGTAGCAGTTCTACAAATCTTGATGATGGCTTACTTGATTATGCAGCACACCAAAATCTTTGGTTACAGTGCCTTTGCAAAAATGCGTGACTAATCATCACAAATTGAATGAATCTTATGGAGGTACGGCTAATTTTTTAAGAATTAGCCTCCTCCTTGTTTTCATATATCGGGTTGTTGTATTATTGTTAGGAATTTTATTTCAAAATCATGTATCTAAATTAGATGCTAGGGAATGTAGGGGGTACCAATGGACGCTATAATTGGGATTTTACTAATCTGTTCCTTCGTTGGAATGGTCATCTTCTGTATTAAGGGACACAACTTAATGGTCGGCTTCTTCATCATGGCCAGCCTTTGGACATTTTTGCCTATCATCGGTCATTTAATTTCACCAAATGAAGCCTTTGTCGGCATGACCATCAATGATATGCTGAAGGCGGTTTATCAGACGGCGCCGGAGAAATATGGGGCATCACTGATGAACATTTTCTTGGGAGCTTTCTTTGGTCGGATTTTATTGGACACCGGAATTGCTTCGACTATTATTCGTAAGAGTGTGGAACTAGGCGGGGACAATCCGGCAGTCATCTTGGCGATTGTCAACTTGATTACTGGGTTCATCTTCACGTCAATGACCGGGGCCGGATCGGTTATTGCGATTGCGGTCATCATTTTACCGATCCTGTTTTCAATCGGGATTCCGAAAGTAATTGCCTTCTTCTCCTTCACTGGGTCGGTGGCAGCGGGATTGTTTTTAAATCCCATCAACTTCGCGCAGTATTCCGCCTTCTTCTTGAATTCAAACGGCGGGCCGGAATATGCTTACAGCGACTACTTCCCATTTGGGATCTTAGCCTTCATTACGATGATTATCGTTGTTTCATTGGCGGCGATGGTTTATCTGCGAATGGAAAGCTTGACCTATGCATGGTCAGCAACTAAAAATGCTGAAGTGGTGGACGCACCTGGCATTTCATTGATTACACCATTCTTACCAGTGGTGGGAGTAATTGTTTTCAATCTGCCGGTTATTCTATGTTTCATCTTATCAAGTATGTATGCGTTGGCAGTGTGTGGCGAATTGAGCGGCGGCTTTAGAGAAGTCTGCCGGACCATTTCTCGCATCTTCACTGAAGGGGTAAAAGATACTTCTTCTCTAGTAGCATTCTGGATCACACTGGCAATGTTTAATGATGCAGCATTCTTCGCTGCTCCGTATTTCCAAGTAATTATCGGCGGGATCATTCCTACCGCTCCTTTAGCTTTGTGTATTTTGTTTGGGATTTTAGCACCATTGACTTGGTTCAAGGGTCCTTTGTCACTGATTGGTTCGGGGGCAGCGTTACTAGCTGTAGTTAGTCAAACTACCAATTATCCGACAACCTTCTTGTATCCGTTGTTCGCATCGGTATTGATTGGGATGGCCCATTTCGATATCACGATTTCTTGGAACGCTTGGGGTCTTGGCTTCAACCGCATCAACGGAATTGATTATATGAAGGTTGCACTGATTCCAGGAACGACGGTCGCCCTGATTCTAGAGCTGGCCAACTTTTTCCTAAACAATCCGTTATAAATCTAAAAATGAAGGAGCATCTCTAATGAAACGAAGAGTTCGTATAGGGATTGACGTAGGCGGAACCCATACAAAAGCCGTAGCGATTGATAATGATACACAAGAGATTATCGGGAAATCTTCTGTAAAAACCACTCACGACAGTGAACAAGGGGTTGCAGAAGGGGTCGTCAATTCCTTTCTAAAATGTTTAACTGAATACAATATTGCACCAGACGAAGTGGTCTTTGTGGCCCATAGTACCACTCAGGCAACCAACGCCCTGCTAGAAGGGGACGTTGCCAAAATCGGCATCATCAGCACAGCCAAAGCCGGGATTGAAGGCTGGTTAGCCAAAGCCCAAACGAATCTAAAGGATATCGACCTTGGGACTGGCCGCAGCATTCACATCATCCCGCGCTACATCAGCGAAAAACAGCTGGATGAAGCGACGATCGAAAAAACGATCGATGATTTACTAGCCAACGGCATGGAAGTACTAGTTGCTTCAGCGGCCTTCGGGGTAGATAATTTATCCTTTGAAGAAAAAATTGCTGAAGTAGCCAAGAAGAAAGGCGTCCAAGTGACCCTGGCTTCAGAAATGACCAAACTATACGGCTTGTCTCGCCGCACGCGGACAGCCACCATCAACGCGTCGATTTTGCCGAAAATGCTGGAAACAGCCAACTCCACCGAAGAAAGTGTACGATCTTCTGGAGTTGACGTGCCATTGATGATCATGCGTGGTGACGGCGGTCTGATGGATGTTGTCGAAATGAAGAAACGTCCAGTATTAACGATGCTTTCCGGTCCCGCAGCCAGTGTAATGGGTGCCTTAATGTACCTGCGTACCTCAAACGGGATTTACTTTGAAGTCGGCGGTACCTCCACCAACCTTGGTGTGATTAAAAACGGCCGTCCGATTATTGATTACTCAGAAATTTCTGGTCACAAAACATATGTAAACTCACTAGACGTTCGGGTTCTTGGGGTTGCCGGCGGTAGTATGATCCGGGTAACTAAGAGCGGCGTCAAAGATGTTGGACCGCGGAGTGCCCATATTGCTGGTTTGGAATATGCGGTATACACGCCGGAAGAAGAAATCGTTGATCCGAAGCTGGAATTATTTGCGCCGAAACCAGGCGATCCCGAGGATTACGTGGCGATTCGTTTAGCCAGCGGAAAAGCAATCACGATTACTAATTCCTGTGCCGCCAACGTATTAGGCTATGTGACCGAAGAGGACTTCTCTTACGGAAACGTTGAATCGGCCCGCAAAGCGATGGAGCCGTTAGCTGATTATTTAGGCCAATCGGTAGAAGAAGTGGCCCGCCAAATTTTAAGCAAGGCCGTAGATAAAATCGTTCCAGTGATTGAATCCTATGCCAAGAAATATCAATTGGAAAGCAACCAAATGACCTTAGTTGGGGTCGGCGGCGGAGTTGCGGCTTTAATTAAGTACGCAGCTGAACGGATGAACCTGAACTACAAGATTCCGGAAAATGCCGAAGTTATCTCCTCGATTGGGGTTGCCTTGGCAGCCGTACAAGACGTGGTAGAACGGATTGTACCGAGTCCAACGAAAAACGATATTCAATCAATCAAACAAGAAGTTATCAATATGGCTATCGAAAGCGGTGCAATGGAAGACAGCGTCGAGGTCCATATCGAAATCGATCCACAAACGCAAAAAATTACCGCTCGAGCTTCCGGTTCTACCGCCGCTCAGGCAACTGAAGTACAAAGTGCTGCCACCGAAGAAGAAGCTTACGAGATCGCTATCCAGGATTTCCGTTTGCCAGCCGAACAGGTTACATTGTTGGACAAAACCGATCAGTTCCACATTTTTGGGGCTTCCTCACCGAAGACCGGAAATGCCGTTCGGGTAATCGACAAAAAAGGCTTCATCCGCGTACAGCGTCAGCACGCCAAAGTGGTTAAGACTACCATCCAAAGCTACTTGGAAATGGTAACTCGATTGTGGGAAGAAATGGCCAACTATCAAAGTGACCTGATTATCCGTCCAGATTTCTATTTCTGCGTCGGACCACGTTTGCTTGATTTTACCAGCACGGACTTCGCCCAATTAACCATGCTGATTGATATCGAAATGAGCGAAATTATCGGTACTGATGAAATCATCATCATTGCCGCAAACCGTTTCAAATAAGCGTAAGACGAAGCTTGAGAGCACCAATTGCTCAAGCTTCGCTGCTTGTTGATTTGTAATAACTCAAACAGCTTCCGACTCGAACGCTGTTTTAAGGAGCAAAGCTGTGAGTACAGAAACATTTGTCCAAACGATTCTAAAATTAAGCAAGCTGCCGGATGAATCCTACGAAGGCTACTTGCTGAAGCAAGACAATTTGTACCGGAGAATTCCCGAAGAAGCAAAAGCCGAGCTGCTGCTCAATGCTGTCAACTGCGGTAAACAAGCCGCTCAGCCTTTGAAGGGCAAACCGCTGGCAGAATTTTTGCAGCAGGCAGGTATTCAGGTGGTCTACACGAAGGAAACTTCCAATAAGACTAAGAATGCCTACACCTTGGCAGAGATTCGTTTGCCGGATCGGATTACCTTAAATGAAACCTTGGTTGAATCGGGCCAAAAGCTGATTGATCATGAAAGGGACCTGCAGTTTTTAACGGCGCAGGCCTCGATTGCGGACATTTTATCGGCTCATGAATTGTTTCATTACTTGGAAAACCGCGACAAATTGTATACTACAGAAAAACATATTCAGTACAAAATTGGTCCGTTTTCAAAAACAGCTCGGATTCATGCCTTAAGTGAAATTGCCGCCACGGCTTTCGTTAAAGAAGTCTATGGGCTGACCTTCTCGCCGCTTTTGTTCAATCCGGTGCTGCTTTACAATTTTGATACCGAATTTAGTGAAGATTTCGCCGCTCAGCTGTTGAAGCGGGTAGGCTGATTTATCACTTGAAGCTATGGATCAATTGAAAAAAGCAATTAGTTTAATTGCTTAAAGTAACGTATAGTAGATTATAGAGAATAACAACAAAGGGGAAATCAAACAATGGAAAAAACTTGGTTAGACTTAGCTGGCGACGTAGTAGTTATCACTGGTGCTTTAGGCGGAATGGGACGCAAAATCGCAAGCGACTTTGCTGAACAAGGCGCGAAATTGGCTTTAGTTGACTTGAACGAAGAAGCAACACAAAGCTACGCAAAAGAATTAGCAAGCACTTACGGCATCGAAGCAAAAGGCTACTCATGCAACTCAACAGTTGAAGAACAAGTAGACGCATTAGCAAAAGCTGTCAAAGGCGACTTTGGCCGGATCGATGTATTGGTTCAAACAGCTGCTATCTTAACATTCAGCCCATTAGAAGACTTAGCATTGGATGAATGGAAACGTACCATCGACGTTAACTTAACTGGTTACTTCTTAGTATCACAACGCATCGGCCGCGTGATGATCGAACAACAATCAGGACGCATGGTTCACATTTCAACTATCGCTTCACTTAGCCCAGAAACTTACTCAGGTGCTTACAGCCCAAGTAAAGCTGGGGTTAACATGCTGTCTAAAATGATCGCTGGCGAATGGGGCCAATACGGCGTACGCAGCAACTGTGTATTGCCATGCTTCGTAAAAACTCCATTATCAACTAAATTCTACGAAGACGAAGAAGTAGAAGAAGGCCGCAGAAGAATGACTGCTAACCGTCGTATCGGTGAAGTACAAGACATCGCCAACGCAGTATTGTACCTAGCAAGCAAACGTTCTGACTACACAAACGGTCACGAACTACGCGTTGAAGGCGGATTTGGCAACATGATCGGCGACTTGGTACCAAAACCAGGCGGACGCCGTCAATACGCAATCGACTCTAAAAAACCTAAAAACTAAATTGAAACGATGAAACCCAGCTAAGGATGAGCGCTGTTATGCGCTCGGCTTAGCTGGGTTTTTGTGAATACGCACAAAAAGCAGACTCGATAAAAGTCTGCTTTTTCTAAAGTGTGAATTTTTCCAGTTTACGCTTTGCATTTCTTTTAGTTGCATAACGCTTGAGCGTTGAATAATTAATATTGTAGGTATCTAAAGCATTTGTGATAATTGCTTTAATTTCAGCAGCTCCGATAGATAGAATCACGGGATCATTTACCGCTACATCGACAAGCAATTTTTCTAGTTTCGGCGTGTAAAAATTCTTGCTGACTTTATTCAATGGAGCATCTACGTGCAGTCGATTAATGATGATATTTTCTTCTTGCGGCAAGATATAATAGTCGTACATTTTTTGTTCAGGAGAGATAAAAGTGTTGGGAAAATATTCTCTCAAAAAGTAAAAGGCAGCATCAAGTACATCTATATCGATTTCCACCACTAAATTATTCGTCTGATAGACATGATTGGTTAAATTTCCAATCCATTGTGTAGGATAAATACTAAAGCGAACAGTGGGAAACCTTTCTTGTAATAATTCCGCAACTTCATGCATCTTTTGACTGATTGCTGGTTGAAAGAATTCTTTTTCGTTGAGGGCATATAATCCTCGTTTAGGACTGTAAATAATTCCCTGCTTCTTTAACTCAAAAATCCGCCAGCGCAATGTGTTTATTGGTAGATTAGGATCGAATTGATGATAAAATTTCAAAAATTCTTGGGCAGTTATCGGTGACTTTTCGTTGAGGAAGTTGATTAATTCCTTCTTGTGTAATGCATTATTCATAGTAATTCTCCTAGCCAAACAATTGGGTGCAAAATCAATATTGACCCGAATATTTGTCTTTATTATACCAAATTAGAGGATTTGACTAAAGCATGTTACGACGATATATTAATTGTGAATGAAGCAGATTTTCAGGAAAGATGGGTGAACACTTTGGCTACAACATCCTTTACTAAAGAATTTAATTTAACTAAAAAAGGTGCAGAAGATCTTGTTGAAACGCTCGAGAAGACTAGACGAGTAGATATCAAAAAAAATCATAATGTGAAAATGGTTCATGACAAAGTTGAGATTGGTAATTTGATTTCGAAAATAATCAGTGAAAGGGCAAAGACATGAATTGGTTAGAGTTTAGCTACTTTGTAAATTTCGATATAGTATTTGAGTATGATTCTATTGTCTACAATATAATCTTTGCTAATTCTGTAGTTACATTGTATAAAGCTCCAGGAATTGAGCTGATTAGTTATCCCTATGAAACGAAAGAAAAAATATTAGATTATCCATTTAATGACAAGTATAGTTTGAAACAAATACTGTTATCTGAAGAAGTAGAATTGATCGACTACATCGAAGAACCATAGTATCAAAGGGTTTAGCTGATACTATATTTATAGTCCAAAAAATTATCAATAGGCACAATAAAAAGCTTCAGTACTTACTTTTTATAGTAAGTGCCGAAGCTATATTTTTATTACTCCCAAGCTAAAGGAATCCCCTCAACTCTTTACCAAATACTTACCCGTTTCTCCGGTGCTAGATACATTTCATCCTCTGAAGTCACTTCAAAGGTTTCGTAGAACTCGTCAATATTTTGTACTTGAACATTGGCTCTTAATTTGTTTGGAGCATGAACATCTACTGCCAAAAGAAGTTGGGCATATTCTGGACGGGCTTTCATGCGCCAAATGGTTGCCCAGTTAACAAAGAAGGCTTCCAGATCCACATCTTCCTCACGCTTAGCAGCTTCCAAAGCACAGCTCAAACCGCCAGCATCGGCAATATTCTCTGAAACAGTCAGCTTGCCGTTGACCGTGCCGCCAGCAATTTCCAGGCCATCAAATTCCGCAATCATGGCATCTGCCAATTCCTGGAAGTGATCGCGATCTTCAACAGTCCACCAGTTGTTCAAGTTGCCTAGTTCATCAAACAGTGACCCGTTGTTGTCAAAGGCATGAGAAATCTCATGAGCGATCACCGCACCGATCCCACCATAGTTGGCACTCTTCGATTGTTCCAAGCTGTAAAATGGCGCCTGCAAAATCGCTGCTGGGAACACAATGATATTACGGAATGGATGATAATAAGCATTCACCGTATCGGCGCTCATTTCCCATTCTTCACGATCCACTGGCTGGTTCCATTTCTTGAATTGATCTTCACGACTCATTCGGCTGAAGGCCAAGGCATTATCCAACAATGTTCCGCCATCTTCGGCTGGAGTTACTTTGAACTCACGATACAATGCTGGAATTTCATCAGGATAACCGACATGAATGCCCAGTGTGCTTAATTTCAGGATGGCTTTTTCGCGAGTGGCTTCACTTAACCAAGTATTGTTTGCCAAGCGGTCTTGGTAGACGTCGATCATGGTTTTCACCATTTGCTTCACGTCGTTTTTAGCCTTTTCGCCAAAATATTTCTTGCCATAATAATCCCCGACTACTTGATCGAAGCGGCCAGATGCCAAGTAGAAGGCGGCTTTTTTCTGTGGCCGTGCTTCTGATGCACCTGACAAGGCGCGATTGTAAATGCCACCGACTTGACGGGCTTCTTCACTCAAGTAACCAGTCAAAGAGTTCAAGCTCAAAACCAGCATCCAGCTCTTCATCAAGGAGAAGTTCTCCGGATTGACAAAGCTGTCCATTTCGTCAAAATACAATGGTTCGGTGACGATAATTTTTTCTGGCAGCTGGCCGATCAAGTCCTCGATCATCTTATCCATTTGAATGTGACTGCTGTGGGCGACAAATTCTTCGGCTGTTTGCGGATTGTACATTTTACTATAGTCTGCATTTTCCTCAGCACTTTTCACATGAGGAGCCAGTAGACGGTCAAAGGCCAAGGCTTCATCCGTAATCCGTTCCGCTTCCACTTTATCATAGCCTGCTAAGTCAAACAGCTGCAAAGTCATATCCTTGAAGATCGCCAAAAGCTGCTCCGCTTGGGGATGATCCTCAGCATAATACGTTTTATCCGGCAAGATCAAACCTGGTACGCCAGCGAACATGGCATTCGTGGTGGTGTCCTTCATATCGGCATCGATATCCAAACCAAATGGCAAAGGCAGACCAGAAAGTGTCCAATCCTTCAATTGACCATTCAAATCCTCAAAGGAATCCAGCTTTTCAATCCGTTTCATAATTGGTTTTAACGGCTCCATGCCATCTGCATCCCGCTTGTCAAAATCACTGGCTAAGCGATAGTAGGCGATGTATTCCTTCATTAACTCATTAGGAATGGTGTCTGGCTGCTCCGCCATTTTGGTGGTTTCTTCAATTAGCAGGTCGTCAATCTCATCCACCAAATCTTGGAAGCCTCCAGTTGCTGGTTTATCTGCCGGAATTTCAGCAGTTTCCAGCCATTCGCCGTTGACGGCTTGGTACAAATCTTTTTTTATCATCAAATTATCCATAAAATACGTGCCCCTTTCCTTCCTTTCTATTATGATATAGACAGGACAAATACTCAAAACAAAATACCTTAAGGAGCCAAAAAAATGATCGATTCGTTAGATTCTTGGGTGGAGCTGCCGGAAGAGCGCTTCAAAACCTATCGCACCTGGCGCACTCCCAGCGGCTATTTGTGCGGCACCTATGCTAGCAGCGTGCTTTTGGCCTACTATCAAGATTATATAAATGAAGAAATCCTGCCGACGAACCTGCGGGAAAAAGGGTCTTCTGACAATCAAGCTTTAATCGCGGCGTTGCAGCCGATGCTTCAGCCGATTGACATGCCCACTGTACCACCGCAAATCAGCTTTGGGTTGAATCGTTTTTTGAAAAAATATCAGGTCAACGCCCGCGCCCGCTTCACCACGACTGGTGCTTGGCAACGAGCTACTAAGCGAATTTCACAGGGCAAGCCGGTGATGATCGGAATCTTGCGTCTGCTGGGCAGCACCTACGGCAATCACTGGGTGGTAGCCTATGGGTTTATGGAAAACAGCCGCGGTGAACGTTTTTATAAAATTCATGACAACTGGGGCAACTACAACAAAATCATTTCAGCCCGCTGGGCAAACGGCACAATTTCTTTTCCGTAAAAGTAAAAAACAGAAAAAATACAATAAATTGTGTTAAACTAGGGGTACAAAATACTTGGAGGGACACCATGACTGAGCAGAATAGCGAAAAGAAATACAAGATCTTTGGTTTGAATGGCAATCAGCCATTAGCAGAAAAGATTGCAGCTGTTTGTGGAACAACATTAGGTAAATGTACAGTGAAACAATTTAGCGACGGAGAAATTGCCATTAACGTAGAGGAAACCGTGCGGGGATACGATATCTATATCGTGCAATCCACCAATGAGCCGGTGAATGACTACTACATGGAATTGCTGATTATGATCGATGCAATGAAGCGGGCAAGTGCTAAGACGGTAAATGTGGTTTTACCTTACTACGGGTATGCACGTCAGGATCGGACGGCTAAGCCTCACGAGCCGATTACTGCCAAGTTGATCGCCAACCTTTTATCAGATGCTGGCGCAACGCGAGTACTGACACTAGATTTGCACACTGTTCAAGTCCAAGGATTTTTTGATATTCCAGTCGACAACTTGTTTACGATGCCGCTTTTCGCTCATTACTACCGGGACAAAAATATGGTAGGCGACGACTATGTGGTGGTATCGCCAAAAAACAGCGGGGTGCAAAGAGCCCGCAGCTTGTCGGAATACTTAGATACGACGATTGCCATTGTGGATGAAGCTGAAGAAGGCAATTCTGAGAGCGGGTATGTGATCGGGGATGTTGAAGGCAAGGTTTGCATTATGGTAGATGATATTATGAATACCGGAAATGTTTTCCGCAAAGCTGCCACCACCTTGAGAAAAGCCGGCGCCAAAGATGTAGTGGCTTGTGCTTCACATGGTCTGCTGTCACCGCCAGCCAAAGAATGCCTGGATCAAGCGGAAATCAGCGAAATTTGTATTACCGATTCCGTTTGGACACCGGATGAACGCCATCCAGATCAGTTGAAAATTATCAGCTGCTCGGAATTAATGGGGGAAGCCTTAAAACGCATCCACAACAACAAATCCGTTAGCCCATTGTTCACCGTGGAAAAACGAAACGCACAATAAATTAAGTATAAAGGACATTGCGGTGTCCTTTTTTTGTCTAAAAATGTTAGAATGTGCTAGAATATCCCTACTTTAACTATAGAAAGGTTCGTAGACTTGTGGAATCCATTTATTTAGATCATGCAGCCACCAGCCCGATGCATCCCGATGTAATTGCGACGATGGCTGATATTATGCAAAATTATTACGGCAACCCCTCCAGCATCCATCATTTGGGCCGTTCCGCTTCTCAAAAACTGGAAGAAGCGCGGGAAGTCATCGCAAAAACCTTGGACGTGAAGCCCCATGAGATTATCTTCAACAGCGGCGGAACAGAAGGAGACAACACGGCGATTTTAGAGACGGCTTTTTCCCGTCAAGAACAAGGCAAGCACTTGATCACTACGGCTATTGAGCATCCGGCTGTCTTGAACACGATGGCTTACTTAGAGGATAAAGGCTTTGAAGTTACCTATTTAAGTGTGGATGAAAAAGGTCATATTTCCTTGGATGAGCTGCAAACGGCCTTGCGGGATGATACAATTCTGGTTTCCATTATGTATGGCAACAACGAAATCGGCAACCTGATGCCTATCAAAGAAATTGGTGAGATGCTGAAGGATCATCCGGCTTATTTCCATACTGATGCGGTGCAAGCCTATGGCAATCAAACGATTCGCCCCCATGAAATGGGCATTGACCTGTTAAGCACCTCGGCTCATAAAATTAATGGACCACGAGGCGTCGGCTTCTTATATAAAAGCGATGATATTCGCCTGCCATCCTTGCTTCTCGGCGGTGAACAAGAAGAAAAACGCCGGGCCGGAACCGAAAACCTAGCCGGAATCTGCGGTTTTGCCAAAGCAGCTGAACTGTTGACCCCGGAAGAACGAGAAAAACGGGCAACTGCCTACCAAGCTTTCAGCCAAACGGTCTTACAAGGCTTAGACGACGCAGGGATTGCTTACCAAGTCAACGGCGACCTGGAAAACAAGCTGCCTCACGTGTTGAATTTACGCTTGGAAGGGATCATGAATGATCTATTGCTAATGAAGCTGGACTTGAAGGGCATCGCCATTTCCACCGGTTCCGCTTGTACCGCCGGCAACATCGATCCCTCTCATGTGCTAGAAGCGATGTACGGCAAAAATGCACCAGAAGTCAAACAGTCGATCCGCATCAGCTTCGGTTATGGCAATACGCAGGAAGAAGTGCAGCATTTTACCGACGAACTAGTTGCGGCCGCTAAACAACTGCGAAAGTAGATTGAAATACCTGCCCGTTCCCTCTATAATAATAGGTAACAAAAAAGAAGAGGTGAGGGCATGGCTTTTGGAAAAACAGCCACAGTACAAGGAGCAAGCGTCGTTTACGCGTTAGCACCCACTGCGAAAAAATACACATTGCGAGATAACGGCTTTACAGAAACAACTTCGGGGAATTTTCAATTAATTCGCCCATTAGATGCAACACCCCAAAGCAAAGAAGGCTTTAAATTAAAAATTACCGTAGCCAAGGACATCCAGCAGTTAAAAATGTCGATTACGACAGCTAACGGATTGAAATCGGTCAACATCTTCAAAGATGCCAACCATGCATTGCTGCAGGAAAAATTCTATTTCCTAATGGACGGCATGATCGATCGTGGATTATTTGTAAAAGTTGAAAACTAATAGGGAAAAACAATTTCTGTCTCACTTTTTTGGCAGAAATTGTTTTTATTTGTTCTTCTAAAGCTTCATTTGAAAGAGAATATGGTACACTAGAGACAGTTATCTTTAGTGGAAAAGAAGGTGGAACATTGGGGCGGAAAATACAGACAATGGGGCATCATAAAATTATTTCGGAATTTCGGCACTTGTCAGGGCTCACCATCGCAATAGATGATTGTGCTTATTTAGCCAGAGAATTTTACAAGTATGGTGTCGAAGATTACAGGATCGCCTATTATGAAGGCAACAGTTATTTTACTCGGTACATACCTTATTACGTTGAGTTGCTGCCATGCTGGGAATATAAGCAGGACTATTTAATCCCGCTGATTTTTCGCGAGATGCCGGACACGCAAAAAATGTTCCAGGAACCTTATCGCTGGCGGGCTTTTTTCAAGCTCTTGGACTGGTATCTTACCTATCAGCCAGACAAGGTTTTAATCGATTGTCAACGTCGTTCAGGAACAAGACAGGTAGTAGACACCGCGTTTCTAATTTTTCGACTATGGGAAATTTGCGACGGAGCCGCCTTCCCAATCGGCAACTTAAACAATCTGTCAGAATTCCAGCATTGGGACCACATTTTCCATTTAATCGACACCGGAAATTCCTTCCGCAGAACCATGGATTTCAATCCCGAACGAATTGAAGATTTAACCCAGCTTGAAGTGATTATTGCTATTATCAAAATGCGTTATCAAGCTATTTTAGAAAGACAAGGTTACCAGCTAAACTAGCTCGTAGCCTTTTTTACCCTAAAAAATTAAGTGAGGCGAGGAGAAAATGAAAATAGAGTTAGGTCAAAAAAAGGTGCCGCCAATTGGTCTGGGGACCTGGCATATGGGAGACGATTTAGGGAAGCGCCAACAAGAAATCAAAGCACTTCAAGCCGGAATTGAGGCTGGTGCTCGCGTAGTTGATACAGCCGAAATGTACGGGGATGGACGATCGGAACGTTTGGTAGGCGAGGCAATTGCGCCGTATGATCGGACCCAGTTGTATTTGATTTCTAAATTTTATCCGTGGCATGCCGACAAAGAAAATCTGCAGCATTCACTAGAGCAGAGCTTGTCTCGTTTGCAAACTGATTATTTAGATTTGTATTTGCTGCATTGGCCCGGCAGTGTTCCGTTGGAAGAAACGGTCAGCGAGCTGGAGCGGTTAAAACAAGCTGGTTGGATTCGTCAATGGGGAGTATCCAATTTTGACACCAGTGATATGCGGGCTTTGTTCAGCATACCTAAAGGAAAAGGCTGCTTAACGAATCAAGTGCTTTACAATTTAGCCAGTCGAGGCATAGAATATGATTTGTTACCATGGATGCGGGAACATCGACTGCCGCTGATTGCTTATTCACCAATTGCCCAAGGGGATACTTTAGGCGGAAGGTTGCTAGACAATCCAGTGCTGCAGGAAATTGCGGCAGAACACGATGCAACAATTTTCCAAGTTTTATTGGCTTGGGTGATTCGCGATGGCAAAACCATCGCTATTCCACAATCCAGCAAGGCTCAGCACGTATTAGATAATCTTCAAGCCATGGAGATTCAGCTGACCCCGATGGAATGCCAATTGCTGAACAATGCTTTCCCGAAACCAACCGGAAAACAACCATTAGACATATTGTAGGTGAGGAAGAATGAAATTTTTTATCGGAGATACCCATTTTTTTCATGAGAACCTCTTAGGGGACAATGATTTTGCGCCCCGTTTATTTGATACGGTGGAAGAGATGAACCAGCAGATCATTACCAGCTGGAATGCTGTTGTAAAGGAAAAGGATACCGTTTATCATGTGGGGGATGTTGCGATGCATCCTAAATATGAAAAAGGCAACCAAGAAATTTTGGAGCAGATTTTGCAGTTGAATGGGAAAATTGTCTTCATTAAAGGTAACCACGATTCTCGTGCCTTCTTCAATTTTTTAGCTGACAACGATCCGATGATGCCAGATGGCACGCCGAAGTTTGAGTTTCATGACGTGGGAGCGATCGTGAAGTTCAATCATCACCAATACTATATGACCCATTATCCAATGCTTCTTGGCACCACCTTAAACATCCGCAATCTGCATGGACATATTCACCATTACAGTATCCCGATTGCTGAGGATATTAATGTTGGTGTGGATGCACCCGAACGGGATTTTCTGCCTGAAAAATTACCATTTGGTACGCCTCTTTCAGAAAATATGATCGACATCATTGCCGAAGCGAAGGCCAAAGAAGTCGCGAAATTGAAATAGAAGCAAAATAGCCGTTTATCCAAATGCCAAGGATGAACGGCTATTTTTGCACTTATTTTAATACTTGCTCGATCTCCCGATACGCTTCCTCGGTTTCCTGCGGCTTCTTGCTAGTAAAATAATAATCACGATCAGAAGTCACGATTTTCAAGATTGGGTGGGAGGCATGAATCACAAATAAATTAGAAGTCCTCCCGCTTAAACGAAAATTCCCCATCGCATATTGATCGGTCGCAAAGCCATTAGTCTTCACCCCGCGCCCCAGCTCTTCCACTAACGAAATCTGCTGGATATCGTCTAAGGGAATTTGCCGTTCCCGTAAAAAAGGACCATCCAGCGTGACTTCCTGATTATCCACGCGATACACAAACGGATTAGGATGATAATCCAAAATGTACAGCGGCACCGTGGTAGTAATCATGGCAATCACTAAGATGACACCAGAAATCCCCATTAGGACTTTCCCAGAGGTAGTCGCCATGTTCACCGTCAGATTCAGACCGATGCGATCCGGCACCATGAAGCGAGTGTCGTTGGGATTATAATAGATGCCATAGCGCCAATAATAATCGTCTCCTTGATAACGAAAATCCTCCGCCTGTGCCAATAGCTGATCCTGCTTGTTCCGCAAAGCGATCAGCCAACCGAAACTAAAGACAATTACTAACAGCAGCAGAGCCACTTCCAAAGTTGTTAATAAAGCAAACTGACTCTGCCAGATATCCATTGAAAGCAGCGGCAGGTAAACCATGAAGGGCATTAGAATTCCTGCGGCAATCATTAATACCGACCAGTAATATTTCGTCAGATCATTATACTGGCGGTTGATTTCCTGATCGCTGGTCAAGGCTCGTACCGGCAGCCGTCCCACAAAGTACCAGCCCCAAACCATCAACGCATCAACCAAAAGTATCATCAAAAAGATTAGCAAGCTCCCTGATATAGTGCGAGCCAAGAAGAACATTCCACCATTTAATCCAACAGCCAAGATGAACCATTTCCAGGAAACTAATTTATCGTTTTTCTTTAACACCAGCTGGGTATTGATTTGCACCGGCGCTTCCTCCAACTGCCAGTTGTTGTCCTCAATCAATTGCCGCATTTTGCGAATGTAGCGAATTTGCAGGACATAGCCAGTTCCCATCGACAAAAACAACATCACGAAAAACAGCAGCATAAACCAAAAATCCCGCATCGTCAGTAAAAGGACCGCTTCAACTGCACTCACCAACAAAGCAAATTGAAATTGTCGTCTGCGATACTCCTTGGCTAAGCCGGTCACCTGAGGATCATCCAGCTTAGCAGGCGGCAAAGTATTTTCGATAATCACATGATTATGGGGCTTTGCGGCTAGCGATAAAGTGAAGGCCATAAGGAAGTTGCAGGAAACTAAAATTATCCACATGATTAAATTCATTTTTCTCTTCCTTTCTGAAAGCTGGTTAAAATATCGGTAATCTTTCCTTCAATTTCTTTTTCATCGGTGCCCGCCAAGTACAGCTCCGCTAAAAGCAAGGTAAGGGCTGCTTCCTTTTCGGTCTTTTTTTCTACCGGCAGGGGAGCCACCAATGTTCCTTTGCGGCGGTCGGTCAGCAAGTAGCCTTCTTCCTTCAACAGTTGATAGCCTTTGGAGATGGTCATGGCGTTGACCCCCAGCTCGTCCGCGATTTGGCGAACGGTAGGCAACTGTTCATTAGGCTGCAGTTCTCCCTTAGCAATACCGATAATAATTTGTTTGCGCAGCTGGAGATAAATCGGCTCATCCGAACGAGAATCAATTTCTAAGATCATGTTCAACGCCTCCTTTGTATTATTAATATTAATACAACTAATACAAAAAAGCAAATGCTCAAAAACCGGCCGATATCAAAAGAGTTTAACGAAAATTTAAAGTTTCAATGTTTTTGCACCCTAAATCGATGAAACTATCGTATAATACGTGTTACTGAAAAGTTGCGACCTTCAAATCGTAGAGTTTTCGGAATCTAGATTGAAATGATGGTGATACATGTGTCGAACAGCAACACTAGAGTTGTCGTGGGAATGAGCGGCGGCGTGGATTCGTCAGTCACAGCTCTTTTACTGAAAGAGCAGGGCTATGACGTTGTTGGGATTTTTATGAAGAATTGGGATGACACCGACGAGAACGGTGTGTGTACCGCAACCGAGGATTATAAGGATGTAGCGAAAGTTGCTGCCCATATTGGTATTCCTTATTACTCTGTCAATTTTGAAAAGGAATATTGGGATCGTGTTTTCGAATATTTCTTAGCAGAATATCGTGCCGGCCGGACACCAAACCCCGACGTAATGTGCAACAAAGAAATTAAATTCAAAGCCTTTTTAGACTATGCAATGGATCTTGGTGCCGATTATGTGGCAACTGGACACTATGCGCAAGTTAAAAAAGATGAAAACGGCGTTGTTCATATGCTTCGCGGCGTAGACAACAACAAAGATCAAACTTACTTCTTGAGCCAATTATCACAAGAGCAATTATCAAAAACCATTTTCCCTCTAGGCGGAATGGAAAAATCTGAAGTACGGGCAATTGCTGAACGTGCTGGATTAGCCACTGCCAATAAGAAGGATTCAACTGGTGTTTGCTTTATTGGTGAAAAGAACTTCAAGCAATTCTTAAGCAACTACCTGCCTGCAAAAAAAGGCAATATGGTAACTTTAGATGGTGAAGTGAAAGGTCAACACGATGGTTTAATGTATTACACTATCGGTCAACGTCAAGGACTTGGTATTGGCGGCGGTGGTAAGACCCAAGAACCATGGTTTGTCGTGGGCAAAGACCTAAGCACCAACACTTTGTATGTTGGACAAGGCTTCCACCACGAAGCATTGTACGCAACTAGCTTGGATGCCAGCGAAATTCACTTTACTACTCCAGAAAACAAGCCAAAAGAATTCCGCGCAACTGCGAAATTCCGTTACCGTCAACAAGATGTACCTGTAACAGTGTACTTAGAAGACGGCAACCGTGCGAAGGTCGTTTTTGACGAACCTGTCCGGGCAATTACACCAGGCCAAGCCGTAGTTTTCTACGATGGCATGGAATGCCTAGGCGGCGGTCTAATCGACCATGCCTACCAAGAAGCGAAAGTATTGCAATACGTTTAAAGAGAAGTGCGTAACTCTGACTTAAATAAGGCATAAAAACAGGACATGCCTTTTTCCGAAAATAGCCCCTTGGATGATCGTCTTTCAGCGGATGGTCGTTCAAGGGGTCTTTTTTGCCAGTTTTACTTTTCGCAGTTTATTTAGTTAGAAAGAAAGCAGACAAATGACCAGCTAACGATGATACGTGCTGTGTAGTGGAATGGTAAGCGTAGGAGGATTAAACTCATTTTTCGCGCTCTTCGAAAAATGATTCCTTCTGAGGGAGCTAGCTGTATTTTTCCAGATGAGAAAAAGATTAAAAAGTGCTATAATTACCGTTAAAAGGAGGCGGTAATCATGAACGGATTTGATTTGTTTGTCGTCGGAATGTGCGGGTTGCTTGGGGTAGTTACGACTTATAGCGGGTTGTTGTTTTATCGGGAACGGGAATTTTCTTACATATTATTTGGCATGTGTGCAGCAATGGTGTCCTTTGTTTGTTACACTCATCACTTTGCGGAAAAAGAGATTGTGGTTTGCAAAGGATTA
>LIDZ01009750.1_pt27 | contig 19096 bp, 12 predicted proteins | sample 644651 | NCBI WGS metagenome assembly LIDZ01 (sample SAMN03856242, study PRJNA289617) | food metagenome | isolation source: wine grapes on drying loft during traditional withering process | host: Vitis vinifera cv. Corvina | place: Italy: Gargagnago di S. Ambrogio di Valpolicella | collected 2014-01 | reverse complement strand
CATCTCACCGCCGAAAACAAAAAACAACTGTGGATTCCGGAAGGCTTTGCGCACGGCTTCGTTGTTCTGTCCGAAAACGCCGAGTTCCTTTACAAGACCACCGATTACTGGGCGCCGGAACATGAACGCAGCCTTGCCTGGAACGACGCCACCGTGGGCATCGACTGGCCATTCGGCGAAGCACCTTCCCTGTCTGCCAAAGATCAGAAAGCCGTCGTATTCGAAGACGCCGAGGTGTTCGCTTAATGAACCCTCATAAAACCCCCTCGGCGGGCCCTTTGCGGCTCGTCAGCAGCCTGTGGACCAACCGCTCATTGATCTCGCAAATGACCAAGCGAGAAGTCATCGGGCGCTACCGTGGCTCGGTGATGGGCCTGGCGTGGTCATTCTTCAACCCGGTGTTGATGCTGGCGGTATATACCTTCGTGTTCTCTGAAATCTTCAGCGCGCGTTGGGTCGGCGTCGACACTGGCAAAGGCGGCTTCGCTATTCTGCTGTTCGTCGGGATGATCGTGCATGGCTTGTTTGCAGAGTGTGCCAACAGAGCACCTTCTTTGGTGATGAGTAACAGCAACTACGTCAAGAAGGTGGTGTTTCCTCTGGAAATTCTGCCGGTTATCACCTTGGGTTCGGCGCTCTTCCACAGTTGCATCAGCCTGATAGTGCTGGTGATCGCACAACTGCTGATCTCGCATACACTTTTCTGGACGGCGCTGTTGTTCCCGCTGATTCTGGTGCCGCTGATTTTGGGCACACTGGGTATCAGCTGGTTTCTCGCATCCCTGGGCGTTTACTTACGCGATGTCGGCCATGTCATTACGGTTCTGACCACTGTCCTGCTGTTTCTGTCGCCGGTTCTTTACCCGGTGGCGGCGCTTCCTGAGGTCTATCGCCCTTGGCTGCAGATGAACCCGCTTACCTACATTATCGAAGAGAGCCGTAGCGTACTGCTGTTCGGCAACCTCCCGCACTGGGACAGCCTGGGTATCGCCATTGTGATTGGCGCGGTAATTGCTGCCATGGGGTTCTGGTTCTTCCAAAAAACACGTAAAGGATTCGCTGATGTCATCTGATCAACCGGTTATCAGCGTACAAAACGTCTCGAAGTGTTTTTACACGTACGACAAGCCCCACGACCGCTTGAAACAAGCCTTGGTGCCTAGAATTCAGCGCTGGTCAGGACAGCCGACCACTACTTATGGCAAGGAGTTCTGGGCCCTGCGCGACGTCAGCTTCGACGTCGGCAAAGGCGAAACAGTCGGCATCGTGGGCCGCAATGGTTCAGGCAAGTCAACCTTGCTGCAGATCATCTGCGGAACATTGAACCCGACTGTCGGCGAGATTCACACACGTGGCCGGGTAGCGGCCTTGCTGGAGCTGGGGTCTGGCTTCAACCCCGAGTTTACCGGCCGCGAAAACGTTTATCTGAACGCAGCTGTGCTTGGGCTGACGCGTGACGAAGTGGACGAGCGCTTTGACGCGATCGCCGGCTTCGCCGACATAGGCGAATTCCTCGATCAGCCGGTCAAGTCCTACTCGAGCGGCATGGCCGTACGCCTGGCGTTTGCAGTCCAGGCACAGGTCGATCCGGAAATCCTTGTCGTGGATGAGGCACTTTCCGTTGGCGATGCACGATTCCAGGCCAAGTGCTTTGAGCGCCTCAGGCAGTTGAAAGAAAATGGCACCAGTATCCTGCTGGTCACGCACTCCAGCGAACAAGTGGTCACCCACTGTAATCGCGCGATTTTGCTGGAAAAGAGCAGGATCGAGATGATCGGCGAATCGCGCCCGGTCATCAACCGCTACACGGACCTTCTGTTCGGGCGTGAGAAGAGCCCTATCACCGACAAGAGCCTGGACCTCGCCGAAGCAGAGCGAGTGGAAACCGCCCCAGTCGAAACCGACAAGATAGCGCTGCGTTTTGATGAAGACGTATACGCCAGCAGGCCTGGTTACAACGCTCATGAGTACCGCTGGGGGGATGGCGCTGCAACACTGCTCGACTTCCATATGAATGCATCGGGTAGGGAGTTTCCCAACAGCGTTGAATCGGGCGAGGAAATCGTTCTTGATCTGGCCCTGCAATTCAATCGCACTGTGGTCAACCCGATTATCGGCTTTACGATCAAGACCAAAGAGGGTGTCACCGTATACGGCACCAACTCTTACATGCAGGATTGCGAGGGCGCAGGCCTGATAGGCAGCGCTGGCAAACAGGCAAAAGCGCGAGTGAAATTCAGAAACGCGCTGGCGACCGGTGATTACTTCATTTCCATCGGTATCGCCTCTCGGCAAAGCGAAGACATCGTGCCTCACGACCGGCGCTATGATTCGATACATTTCGTCGTAGAACCTACTCCGAAGCTTCTGGGCTTGATAGACCTGGGCGCCTCCATGGAAATTGAACCGGTACTTGTTGATGTTTGAGCTTGATAAATACGGCTATAACCTGGATGCGGACACAGGTGTCTGGGTGCGTTCCGATTACCAGGGCATCGCCTACAGCGATGGCGACAACTCCGAGAACGAACTGGCGAAAATCGTACGTGAGGCGAAGGACGTATCAGTATTGTCCAGCGAGCTTCCGCAATATTGCACCGATTGGCCGAAGCTTTATCACCTGACCTCCAGCCGTGGAAATATCTTTCGCCCCTTCGAGAGCCTTATCAAAGGCAAATCGATTCTTGAAATAGGTGCCGGATGCGGCGCAATCAGCCGTTACCTCGGCGAAGCAGGCGCCACGGTTCTGTCTTTAGAGGGTAGCCCGCGCCGCGCCGCGATTGCTTCCAGCAGAACCAGAGATCTGGATAACGTTACGGTACTGGCTGAACGTTTTGACGATTTCAAGCTTGATCAGCAGTTCGACGTCGTAACACTCATCGGCGTTCTTGAATACGCCAGTATGTTCAGCGCAGATGCCGACCCGGCCTTCGGCATGTTGAATCGCGTTCGAAAACTGCTGAAGCCCGACGGCCATTTGTTTATCGCCATCGAAAATCAGCTCGGCCTGAAATATTTTGCAGGCGCGCCGGAAGATCATGTCGGCGTCGCCATGTATGGCATCGAAGGACGGTATGTAGATCGGCAGCCGAAAACATTTGGCCGTAAAGAGCTACAAGCGCTTATTGCCCGCGCAGGGTTCATGGCGTCGGACTTTCTATCGCCCTACCCCGATTACAAGATTCCGAACTCGATCATTACTGAAAGCGGCTTCAGGTCTCAAGACTTCGACGCGGCTGCGCTGGCCTGCCAGAACACTCGTAAAGATCCACAACTGCCTGCGAACACGACGTTCAATCTGGAAAGAGCCTGGCCCGTTGTCATTGATAACCATCTGGGTATGGACCTCGCCAACTCTTTCCTCGTCGTCGCTTCATGCAAGCCGGAACAGGTAGTGCCAGGTCATACCCTTGCGTACCACTACAGCACGGGGCGCAATGCCGAATATTGTAAAGCGACCGTGTTCGTCGAGACACCAGAAGGTATCGAGGTTCGCTACCACCGCCTTAGTGACAATCCGGTTCCGGAAAGCCCGGAAGATGCGCATCGGTTCATTCTGCCGGACGCTCATGGTTACGCCAAAGGCTCGCTGCTCAGCCTGAAATTCTATGAAGCTGCGTCAACTCACAACTGGGACGTGGCCACCTTCACACCGTACCTTTCACTGTATGTAAACAGCCTCAAACAGCTGCTTGCATCAGAAGGCCATGATCTTGCACTTGATCATGTAGACGAACGTCTGCCAGGCCACTATATCGATGCCGTTGCACAGAACATCATCCTTGACAGCGAAGGCCAGCCGCACCTGATCGACATCGAATGGGAAATGGTCGAAGGTGTGGAGCTGGGGCATTTGCTGATGCGTGGTTTGCTGCTGCTGATTGCCAGCGCAGTACCTTTCCACCCAACTGCAACCATGATCAGCAGGCGCGACTTCATCATCCAGTTGATGGCCAGCGTCGGCCTGGCAGTGAAGGATGAAGAGCTCAATCGCTTTGCTGTACTCGAAGCCATCTTCCAGGAAAGAGTCACCGGTCGTGAGGCCGCCAGCTTTCTGAATTGGGCGCCCGATGCGACGATCCAGAAAACAGGTTCGCAACCGAACGAAGTGCCTAAACGGGCGACGCTTTATCTGGGCGATGCTGCAGGCGCGTTCTCTGAAGACCGGACGAAAAACCAGCGTGTTCATGATGGTTTTCAGACGGTTATTTTCGACGTCCCCGCTTCAGCCCGGTGCGCCTCGTTACGTTTCGATCCAACGAACGTCAGACAGTCATTTTCGATCAGCGTCATCAAGGTCTATAGCGCGAACTCAGAACTGTGGGCGTGGCACGATAATACGCATGCTCCCCTTGCCGCCGCAGGTATCACAGCATTTTCCAGCGATGCCAATGGCACGTTGTTCATGGCACTTAATGACGATCCGCATGTGATGTTACCTGCCGATCTCAACGCGCTGATTACCGGTAAATCTTTCAAAGTCCAGATATCGTTCACCTTGCTCACAGAAGGTCAGGTCGCTGAACGACTTCTTCAACAGGAAGAAGAGCTCAAACAGGCACTTGAAACGACGGCGGATCAGAACCTCAAGGAACACTCGGCGCTGGAAGCGATCGAGGCGGCAAATCTGGCCGAGCAAGAGAGCCATCGCCAGGCATTGGCTCACATAGAAAATGAAAACCTGTCCATTCAGGAAAGCCATCGCCTGGAAGTGATGGAGCTCGATGCCGCAAACGCGACGCTTCAGGAAAGTTATCGTCTGGCCGTCCAGGAACTCGAGGCTGCGAATGCTGCACTTCAGGAGAGTCATAGCCAGGTGCTGGCGACTCTTGAAGCTGAAAGGCTGGCTGCGCAAGAAGCTCACCAGCAAGAGCGGGAGGATCTGGAAGCTCAAAACCTCGCCCTGCAGGAAAATCTTCGACTCAAGTTAATCGAGGTCGAAGGCGAGCGTTTGGCAGCGCTGGACGCTCACCACACCGCGATCAGGGAGCTTGAAGCCGAAAATCTGTCCTTGAAAGAAAGCCATCACCTGGCACTGACAAGCCTTGAAACGGAAACGCTGGCTCTGAAACAGAACCAGCGCCGTGAACTGACGGGGCTTGAAAGCAAAAACCTGACGTTGTTGGAGAATCATCGGCTTGAGCTGGAAGCCAAAGATACTCATATTCATAACCTGAATCTGAATATCATCTCTATGCAGTCCTCTTATAGCTGGCTGGTAACAGCGCCACTCAGGAAAGTGACAAGGACGCTTTACAGAGCGAAAAGCAACATCACCTCGCTACCGATGATCATTCGACGCGGTGGTGGTTTGCTCAGCACCGCCAAGAAAGCCTACCAGGTATGGCAGGTGCGGGGGGTTGCTGGCGTCATGGCTCAAGCACGATGGGCCAAAGGTGACGCAGCGCAAGCGTTGCACGGCAACAGGCATGATTACGTACTCTGGGTTCAGAAGTACGACACCCTGGACGATGCAAAAATCAGTCGTATCAACGAGGACATCGTTGGTTGGGGTGACGGGCCGGTTATCTCCATCATCATGCCCGTCTACAACCCGCCGCTGGAGTTACTGCGTGAAGCGGTAGAAAGTGTCTGCGCCCAGTTATATCCGCGTTGGGAGCTTTGCCTGGCTGACGACGCCTCGACTGATCAGGGCGTGATCGACTACCTGAAGTCTCTGAGCGCTCAGGATGAGCGGATCAAAGTCGTCTTCCGCGAACACAACGGACATATATCCGCGGCCAGTAACTCGGCCCTGGAGGTCGCCACGGGCGAATTCGTCGCGTTGATGGATAACGATGACTTGCTGCCAAGGCATGCGCTCTACTGGGTGGCACGCACCATTCGTGAGAATCCGGGCGCGGGGCTCATCTACTCCGATGAAGACAAGATCAGCACAGACGGTACGCGCAGCTCGCCTCACTTCAAGTCAGACTGGAATGAATTCCTGTTCCGCTCACAGAATATGGTTTGCCACCTGGGCGCCTATCGTCGAGATCTTGTCACCGAAGTCGGGCAGTTCCGGGTCGGCTTTGAAGGTGCACAGGATTATGACCTGGCATTACGCTGCATAGAAAAGCTTGAGCGAAATCAGATTATTCATATCCCGCGCGTGCTCTACCATTGGCGGATACACGCCGGCAGCACCGCCATGGCAGGTGACGAAAAGCCTTATGCGGCACTGGCCGGGGTCAAGGCACTGGATGAGCACCTGCAACGTAAAGGGGACGTCGGCGTTGCCGAGCTCTCCTCTCTGGGCATGTACCGTGTTCACTACACGCTCCCGGCTTCCCAGCCGCTGGTCAGCCTGGTAATCCCGACTCGAAATGCCCATGCACTGGTCAAACAGTGCATCGACAGTATCAAGCGACTCACTACATACACGCATTACGAAATCATTCTGATCGACAACGGCTCTGACGAGCCAGAATCGCTTGAGTATTTTGCTCAGCTTGATCAGGAAGAGAACATTCGCGTCATGCGCGATGAAGGCCCATTCAATTACTCGGCACTCAATAACGCAGCGGTACGCATTGCGAATGGCGAACTGATCGGGCTCATCAATAATGATATTGAGGTCATCTCGCCTGAGTGGCTGAGCGAAATGGTATCGATAGCCCTGCAACCGGGTGTGGGCGCCGTGGGTGCGCGTCTCTGGTATCCAGATGACCGCTTGCAGCACGGCGGCGTTATCACCGGCCTGGGTGGGGTAGCAGGTCATTCCCACAAGAATCTGCCCAAAGGCGCACCTGGCTATTTTTGCAGGGCGGAGCTGATTCAGGAGCTGTCGGCGGTAACGGCGGCCTGCCTGATTATCAGAAAATCGACTTTTGAACAGGTCGGTGGTCTGGAAGAGGAGCATTTGAAAATTGCCTTCAACGACGTGGACTTCTGCCTGAAAGTCAAAGAGGCAGGCTATGTAAACGTCTGGACGCCTTTTGCAGAGCTCTACCATCACGAGTCCGCCACGCGTGGGCTGGAAGACACACCGCAAAAACAGGCACGCTTCACGAAAGAAATCGAATACATCAAGTCGCGTTGGCCTGATATTCAAGCTGACTATGCCTATAGTCCGAACCTGACGCTGGATTATGAAGATTTTAGTATGGCGTGGCCTCCGAGGACAAATAGTTGAGAATGCTCAGTTACAAAAAGGCGCATAAAAAAACAATGGACGTTAAGAGCCAAGGAGCTGTACGTGTTTGAGAACAATTACTCACACCGCCAAACAGGTGCAAAAGACATCCCATACCAGCTCATACTGGCTTTGGGGTATTTCTTACTTTTGGCTATATGGTCAGCAGGCACTCCATTTAACGGCGGCCCCGATGAAGCGACTCACTTCTTTCTACTGGAATATATAAAGACGTTTCACTCCATACCAAACGCGACAGAGCCTGTTCAAGCGTTTACAGGGTCGATCTCAGGTCATACTTGGCAACAAGGTGCTTTTTGGTATCACGGGCTTCCTTTCCCTCATGTCCTCGGCGCACTTGTCACATCATACAGCTTCAGCTGGATGCTGCCGTCTGAACTGGCTTATCTTGCTGCCAGATGCTTCAACTGGATACTGGGCGCAGTTTTTATCTGCGCGCTGTTCCGTATTGCACACCGCATGGGAATGCCCAAAAAAGCCGCGACCCTGGCTGCTCTAGCGGTTGCATTGATGCCGCAAGTGTCTTTTGTATTCTCGTATTTCAACAGTGATGCATTCGGAGTGATGAGCGTAGCACTGCTGATCAGTGCACTTCTCGGCTTTTTGAGATCCACTAACAAACTTACGGCCATCTGCCTAGGGTGCGCTATCGGGCTGATGTTCCTAGCAAAACTCTATCTATTGCCGGCACTAGTTTTTGTTGCAGTTATGCTGACCGCGCATCATTTTCTTGGCCGCAAATCGCTTACATCATATTTCACAACAATGATAATTTTTGCAGCTATTATTTGCGTGCCCATGCTGCTTATCACCTACATTAAGTTTGGCGAAATAACTGGAATCTCCGGCCAGATTGATTTTGTGGCCTTGCATAAAAATAATTCTGCCGCGGGATTTGGCACCTGCTACATAAGGTGTCCCGGGTATCTATTCAACATGGAAACCATCACGCCTTGGCTTAACCTTACACTGCTGAGTTATTTCTCTACCTCCGGCTGGATGAATATATTTCTGCCTTCGACCTATTATATGGGTGCAGCTATAATATTCATTATGCTTGTAATAGCCAGCCTAATACAGACAGGGCGAGCTTATGCACGTGATGAAAGAAGATCATTTTTCTTAAACTACTTGCTGCCGCTTATCATGACTTTGGGTCTATTTCCTTCGATCATAATACTCAGCCTGCTGGCGTCGCAAAACTCATTACCCCAACCACAGGGCCGTTATCTATTTGTAACGATTCCCTTCTTATCAATACTCTTGGCGTTTGCCAGCATGAGCCACGCTCGCGCCAAAAACGCTGCATCATTTGCGAGAGATGCGAGGTCAAGCCGATTTCACTTGAAGTGGTTACTTCTGGTAGTTGTTTGGATGGCGTGGACAAACCTAGTGGCTTGGAAAGAAAACGCCTTGAGCCCAATGAATATTCAGAAGTCGGTTATCGGCCGTTCCGTGACAGAAGCAGTCATGACAAGCGATGCAACCAAAAATACAGGAAATCTCCCTTTTAGTGCTGCGCAGCTGACAGAACGATTGTCCATAACCAATGGTGATTTTTTTATCAAGGCCCCTCTCGGCCAGCCCAATGCAACTGGTACGTTCGACGAAATCAGACAAACGCCTGATGGCTTGTTCTTGAGAGGTTGGAGCGTTCCCCCTGCAAACGGAGGGTCACCAGAGTATGTGATAGCGGCTGAGGCAGGTAAGATAATCGGCGCTATTAAAGTTGAGGTAAAGCGGGCCGATGTCGCTGATGCGCTCGCCGACAAAGCGGCGCTTCGGAGCGGCTACGAAGGCGTTATAACTGTGGCGCCCCAACCCGACAAGTGCGACCTGAAGCTATACACTGTCAGCTCTTCATTCAAAATTTTCGCAATGCCTGATGTATGCGAGTTCATCAGCCGTTCGTCTCACTGATCATGGAAACCCCAATGGAAAATATTCCGCTTTTCTCGGCCATCAAAGCTAACGCAGGACTTGATTTCGCGACGCCGTTGAAGGCCGTGCTGGACAGCCACTGGTACGTTTTAGGTAACGAAGTGAAGCTGTTCGAGGAAGAGTTTGCCGCCTACGTAGGTGTGCAGCATTGCATCAGCGTGGCTAACGGTTCGGACGCATTGGAACTCGCCCTCAAAGGCCTGGACGTTGTCGCAGGCGACCGGGTTGTCGCCGTGGCAAATGCCGGTTTCTATGGCAGTACAGCGATCCACGCAGTAGGCGCAACGCCTGTTTACGCAGATGTCGATCCTGCAACATTGACCCTTTGCAAAAACTCTCTGGAAACTGTAATTGCCAAGGAAAAGCCGGCGGCCATCATTGTTACGCACCTGTACGGCCAACTGGCGAACATCGAAGAGATCGTTCAGATCGCTTCCGCAGCAGGCATTCCGGTTCTTGAAGATTGCGCGCAATCCCACGGCGCTCGACGCAATGGCAAGCAAGCAGGCAGCTTTGGCACCATCGCCTGCTTCAGCTTCTACCCGACTAAAAACCTGGGCGCTCTTGGTGACGGCGGCGCAGTGGTTACCGGGGATGACGCTCTGGCAGCGCGCATTCGCCAGCTTCGCCAGTATGGCTGGGACCAGAAGTACCGTATTGCTATCCCGGGCGGTCGCAATAGCCGGCTCGACGAGATGCAAGCTGCAATCTTGCGCATCAAGTTGCCTCATCTGGACACTTGGAACGAGCAGCGCCGCTCCATCGCCAAGCGATACAACGAAGCATTTGCCGGTCTGGACATTGAACTTCCATCCTCGGTGTCGGAAGACTACGTTGCGCACTTGTATGTGATTCGTGCGAAAGACAGGACTGCACTTGCCGCTGCGCTTAAAGAGAGGTCCATCAGCACAGATATCCACTACCCGATCGCTGACCATAAACAGCCAGCTTACTCAATCGCACTCTCCGCTGCCTTGGATGTTACCGAGCGTACATGTGATACCGTCATCTCCCTGCCCTGCTTCCCAGGCCTCAGTGACGACGAGGTTGATCGCGTCATCGCTGCGGTCACTGCGCACTTTTCCAAGGAGATATAATTTTGCTGACGTTGGTCATTCCCGTCTATCGCAACGAGAGCAATCTTCCCGACTTGCTCGTTGCTGTGACGGCGCTTGATAAGCAGCTCGGACACGACCTGGAAGTTGTGTTCGTTGTGGATGGCAGCCCTGACCGCTGTTACGAACTACTCAGGGAACAACTACCGTCACAATCGTTCAAGTCCAAGCTGATCCTGCTGTCCAGAAACTTCGGATCATTCATGGCGATCCGCACGGGCTTACAGCATGGCACTGGCGACCGTTTTGCGGTAATGGCTGCAGATCTTCAAGAGCCGCCGGAACTGGTTCTGGAAATGAATACGGTACTGATGCGCGGCGATATCGACGTTGTGGTTGGTGTACGTGAAGGTCGTCAGGACCCATGGGCAACGCGGACTGCTTCAAAGATTTTCTGGGGCTTTTACCGTCGCTATGTCATCCCTGAAATACCGCCAGGCGGTGTTGATATGTTCGCCTGCAACAAGGCTTTTCGGGATACTCTGCTGACTCTTGAGGAGCGTCACAGCTCTCTCATCGCGCAGATCTTCTGGATGGGCTATCGCCGCGAAGTAGTTACCTATACCCGGCAGGAACGGGTTCACGGTACGTCTGCATGGACGCTGCGTAAAAAAGTCAATTACCTGATGGACAGCGTATTCTCCTTCACGGATATGCCTATACGTATATTGACCCGCGTCGGCGCGTTCGGCTCTACATTTGCGGCGCTGTTCGGTGTGTTCACACTCATCGCCAAGCTCGAAGGCAGAATTGAAGTACCCGGCTACGCAATGATCATGCTGGCCATCACCTTCCTCGGCTGTTTGAACCTGCTGGGATTGGGCATCGTCGGTTCTTACGCATGGCGCACTTACGAAAATACAAAGAATAGACCCTTGGCCATCCCGATGCGGATCGAGGGATTTGGAGAAACACATGAGCAGCGCTAAGGATTTCTTTGTTCACAGCCATGCGCTGTGCGAGTCCGAGAATATCGGGAAAGATTCGCGTGTATGGGCGTTCGCGCATATCCTGCCAGGCGCAAGCCTTGGTAGTGAATGCAACGTCTGTGACAACGTCTTCATCGAGAATGACGTTATCATCGGCGATCGGGTGACGCTGAAATGCGGTGTACAGGTATGGGACGGAATTACCATTGAAGACGATGTCTTCATCGGTCCTAACGCCACATTTACCAATGACCTGTTCCCACGCAGCAAAGTCTATCCACAGAGTTTCGCGCGTACCATCATCAGAAAAGGCGCCTCACTGGGTGCTAACTGCACGATCCTTCCGGGTATCACCATCGGCATCAACGCCATGGTCGGCGCAGGTGCTGTCGTGACCCGCTCTGTACCGCCTAACGCTATAGTCGTAGGCAACCCGGCCAAGATCATTGGTTACGTGGACGCCAAGCCTGTCAACGCCGTTAGCGAGACGCGCCCGGAAAAGGCTGCGCCAGGCGTAACCGCCACGTCAGTGAAGAACGTAACCTTGCACACCATGAATGAAGTCGCGGATATTCGCGGTAGTTTGTCGGCGGGCGAATTCGAGCGTTCGGTCCCCTTCAAGTCCGAACGTTACTTCTTGGTCTACGACGTACCGACCGCCGAGACGCGGGGCGAACACGCGCACCGTATTTGTCACCAGTTTCTGGTGGCAGTGAAGGGCTCGGTTCATGTTGTAGCGGATGATGGTGTCAATCGTGAAGAGTTTATTCTCGACAAGCCGAATCAGGGCATCCACCTGCCACCGATGACCTGGGGTATTCAGTATCGCTATTCACAGGATGCCGTACTGTTGGTGTTTGCATCGCATTACTATGATGCCGGGGACTATATTCGTAACTACGAAGAATTCAAATCCCTGATCGCAAACGCTGAATAACGGCACCATGATGAATCGGGCGTTTTCAAAATTCTTAAAACAGGATTTTGCTCGATTCCTGATGTCAGGCGGTTTCAACACCGCCTTGACCTATGGAATCTATCTTATTCTGTTGATGTTCCTGTCCTATAAAATCAGTTACACGATTTCTTATGTGACCGGAATATTGCTGGCCTATGTTCTGAATCGATTCTTTGTCTTCAAGAGCCATCAGGGCCTGCGCTCTGTGATCCTGCTGCCGCTTATTTACGCGATTCAGTATTGCTTGAGTCTGGTCATACTCTGGTGTTGGGTCGAGAAGCTGCAGTTTGACGAAAGACTTGCGCCTTTGGCCGCTATTGCCTTAACTCTGCCTGTAACGTTCATCCTGTCAAAACTTGCGTTCGCCGCCAAGGCCGAGAAGAGCCAGTAACCTGCATGGTTACGCGGGACAAACGTCTTGCTTGATCAGTATGAGGCAGGTGTCGGTGACCACCGACACCTGCCTCAACCATAGCTCTTAGCAGGCTACATGCCACCCGCCAAATCAGTAACACGTGGTGGGAACGCTACCGAAAAGTCTTCTGCAGATATAGTCAGGTTAGGGTTGTAGTAAGGGTCGTGCTTGATAATCGCACGCCACTTGTTCTGCATGTACTCGACTTCGCTAATAAACCGCTTAATTTTTTCAGGCGTATCCTCAAAGCCACGCGTCGCCGACTCATGATGGTAAAGGTCTGCATTCGGGGTCCAGATATTCTGATAACCGGCCTGCATGATCTTCAGGCACAAGTCCACATCATTGAAGGCAATCTTCAGATCCTTGGCGTTGAGCCCACCTACTTCCTGGAAGACCGATTTCTTCACGACCAGGCACGCTGCTGTCACCGCAGACATTCCCTGAATCAAAGAAGCTCTTCCGAAATAGCCATGATGCCCTCTGGGCAGCATTTTATGAGCATGCCCGGCGAGGGTGAGTGGTCCCATGATGACGCCACCATGCTGTAGCCGCTCATCGGGATACCACAACCGTGCACCAATAGCTCCAGCGTTAGGCTGCAACGCCAGGGACACCATTTCATCCAGCCACTCAGGATTGATGACCTCGATATCGTTGTTGATCAACCCGATAAGCTCGCCCTTGGCGTGCTCTACCGCGTTGTTATTCAGTGCGGAGTAGTTGAATTCACCGTCGTCACGAAGCACGGTGACACCCGTCAGGCGTGAGAGCATCTCGAAATACTGCAGCGACTGCGGATCATCAGAACCGTTATCAACCAGAATGATTTCGTAGTTGGGATAGAGCGTCTTGTGACGAATGCTCTCAATGCATTGTTTCACCAACGCGTAAGCGTTCCGCGTCGGAATGATCAAACTCACCAAAGGCTTCACAGCAGGCAAGTCGTAGTGAACACGGTACATGCCAAAATCCAGTAGCTCGGCATGCCCGGCTATTCCAGATCTTTTCAGGTGTTCATCAAGTGCCTTTTGCCCGGCATTTTGTGCATAGGGCTTTTCATCGGTGGACATTGCAGTGCTGCCTGCATGCATGCGCCAATGATAAAGTACGCGAGGGATATGAATGATCTGGGCAGCCTCGACTTGCTCAACGCAACGAAGCGCCAGATCATAATCCTGGGATCCTTCCATACCGATCCGAAACCCCCCGACTCTATCAACGAGTTCTTTCCGGTACACGCCAAGATGGCTGATCATATTGTGCGAGCGGAAGAGGTAAGGGTTCCAGTCGGTTTTAAAATAGGGAGCCGATCTGATGCCCTGCTCGTCTATCTTGTCTTCATCCGAATAAATGACAGCCGCATCAGGATGGTTATTGATTGTTTTGGCCACCCAGAACAGGGCGTGCTCAGGAAGCGTGTCATCATTATCCATCAGAACAATGAATTCACCTGAGGCAATGTCGAGTGCTGAATTGCTGGCCTTCGAAATATGGCCATTCTGTTCACGATAGGCCACTTTTATCCGGTGGTCGGATTTGGCGCTTTGCTCTAGAAACAGCCGAACACGGTGATCAGTTGACGCATCGTCGGCTATGCACAATTCCCAGTTGGAATACACCTGGGTTTTTATGCTTTCGATGGCTTCTCTCAGCATGTCGATAGGCGGATTATAAACCGGCATGATGATCGACAGCAGCGGTCTGGACTTCCAGCCTCCCATATCCTCATACATACAAAGACGATCAATATCAGTGACGGTGTCGAACTCTTCCACCCACCGTGTGTAGCTATCGATGTGCTGCTCCTGCACGTGTTCTGAGTGAATCAGCTCTGTCTCTTCTGGCTCAACGGTATGCGGAAGCGAGCCATGTGCAGGAAATGGCGCAGCTGCCTGCTCTCCGCCGCGCGCGCGTCGAATGGCAGCAACTATTTTTCTAAGCGGAGATGTTATCTTCCAGCTGGTCGAGCCTTGTAGCTCCATAATGGTCAGATTCAGATTATGGATATGCGTATCTCGCTCGATCAAAGCCGCCGTGAACACTGCTTCCTTTCTGGCCAGTTTTTGCTGCTCTAAAACCAGCTCTCGCTGCAGCTTCTCTATGGCAGCAGAAGATTGCTTTTTCTGAAGCGAGTTCTCGTGGCGGAGACGCTTAAGCATGACTCGATGACCTCGTAATTTCTTTAAATTCTTCCGAATACACCACGTTGCTCTTACGGCAATACGGTCACTCGCACTCCTTTCGACACTCCGTATATTACACGACTTGTCTGTGACGGTTTAGCTTATGAGACCCTATCAACATCATCAGAATTTCAAGCGATCTTGATCGACACCGCCCCAAGATGGCACCGGGGAGGAAACCGGCACTGCGAACCTCTGGCGTGCCCACTCACTACAGGAGAATGCGCCCGCCTGATCCAAAATTTTTCCAAAACCAAGCATAGCCAATACGCCGTGCGTTCATGATCCCTGAAAAATTCCAAGTGATTTTATCGTACACACCCCACGCTTGATCCTTAAAAGCTCAGATGACTCACAGGCTTCGAGTAACGTCCGCGTCCGGGCATTGGGGCGCACATTATCAGTCGATTTTCATGGACGGAAGCCGTTCATCAAACTCACTCACCCAAGGCGTCGACAGGCGCATGACTGATCCCCTCAAAAGCGCATAGCCCCTTGCAATGGGTACGTGCCAGATTCAATCCAGCTGTCCATGGCACTCATCGCAACGCATCTTGACCAAAAGAGGCGCAGGCAACGGAGCGTTCAGTCGGCGCGCTTACGATGACAGCGCCATGGGTAGGCAGAGTATCAAGACCGACATTCGAGATGCTACGTACTGATTTTCTGCGTTCAAAGGCATGGGTAACAGATCGAACGGTGACAGAGCCCCTGCTTTCTTACGGTTGTACACAAGCCTACCTGTGAACGAGTTTCACAAAAAGTAATTGTTGGAAACGATGCTGGTTGCGCATTTTTTGGACGGAGCCCGCTTTTGAATCGCATGAAAGAAGATAAAAGTGTTGACTGTGAAAACCGTCTTTCAAACACGAGAGCTGACGACCCTTAGAATCCGAGCACATACCCTTTCTTAGCCATGGGAAGTTGGTTAGGAAGCGGCATCACACACGTAATCTTTTGTATAAAGCCGACACCACAGGGTGGCCGTGGCGACAAATTTTACCCTTGAGTCGCAGGTCGAGACCCTTTGCATCTGTCGATCTACTCTGCAACAGCCTGCACCCTTCCTGCCTTGCAAAGAACGGAGCGGCCTGTGTAGCATCCGAAAATAAATGACAGTCACAGGATGATTATGAGCACCCTCCCTTTTGATTTCTCTGCCGTAGAATACCTACGCTTGAATCCTGATGTTGCCTCGTCAGGTATGCACCCGGCCCAACATTATCTGGATTATGGCCGCGCTGAGGGACGGAAATACCAAGATATTTCTGTAGACAAGCAGCAACTGTTGAGGCTGGGGATTTTTGATCCTGACTTTTACATGAGTCACTACCCCGACGTCGCCAACGCTGGTCTCGATCCAGCGGAGCATTTTTTGACAAGCGGATGCGCTGAAGGCCGATGGGCGAGTGTTTTCTTTCGCTCTGACTGGTATATGGATTGCCATCCGGAGTCAAAATCACACCCCAAGAACTGTTTGTTTCACTACTCGGAAATAGGCAGTCGGATAGGGTATGAGCCGAACCCTTTCTTCGAGCCTGAGTATTATCTGGCGAAATACAAGGATCAAATCGGCTTTGACGAGCCGTTGGCGCATTTCATAAAACACGGCGAAGAAGGCTTTAATCCCTCGCCAAGATTCGATGCAGCAGCCTATATAAAGGCCACAGGTTGCTCTGAAAATCCACTGAAGCATTATCTGCGTACGGGCATGCAGGCAGGGGTTCCTTTAGTGCGGGCGGAACCCCTGCAACCGCATGAAGAAGTAGAGTCAGCGTCCATAACTGTGCTAAAAAACTCAGGTTCTTCCGAGCGAGTTGCTCTGCTGGTCACACACAGTCCCGATGGAAAAATCAAACCGCACGTATACAACTATGCAACAGAGCTTACGCTCGGCGGTTTGTCTGTATTTCTGATAGTAGCATCGGACGCTAACGACGTCGTGATACCCGAAAATCTTAACGCTACGTGCGCTCATATCATCGTAAGACAAAACATTGGATTTGATTTCGCGGCATGGGCACACACCATCAAAATACATCCATGGATACAGCACTGCAAAGAAATAATTTTGACAAATGACAGCATCATTGGCCCTATCGGCATGAGTGGATCAGAGCTTATGGAAAAAATACGCTCACGTCATGCCGACGTCATCGGACTGGTTGAGAACAATGAACATGCTCGACACTTGCAAAGTTTCTTTTTGGTTTGTCGCGAGAAAGCAATTCAATCAAGAGACTTTAAAAACTTTTGGTCAACCGTCATAAACCACGCCGATAAAAGTAAAGTCATTCGCGATTATGAAATAACGTTTACCAGCAGACTCCAGTCCTGCGGACTTAGCACCGATTGCATTTTCCAGCAAGCAGGAGAAAATAACGCAACCATTTTTAATTGGGAAAAGCTAATAGACGAAGGCTTCCCATTTCTGAAATTCGAAGTCGTTAAAAACTCGAACCGCCAAGATATTCAGCACATAAAAACCCGGCTGAAAGCAGACTCTTACGACACCTCACTCATTCCTCAGCTTAGCTAATTGCTCATTAGCACGACCAGAGCACTGAACCCGCGAGCATTCGGTATCACCGCAAGGTTATATTCTGGTTCACCCGCATTGTTGGCGAGGTCCCTCGTCAACAATGTCTCTTGACCTTCGCCCCTCGGGCGATCAAGGGTCAGGCAAGGCTAAAACAGGCGAGAAACGCTCCGAGCGCTTGTTTAAGCCTGTTTTAAACGCAGACAAACGAGCGTAGCCTCTTTTCTTGTAAACCCTGTCGCCGAAACAGACTTCAATATATAAGTGTAGAGATTCAAGCCTGAGATATTGACGAGCAACGGGTGGGCGAGAGAACGCGTAAAGAGTGAGTGACGTACCGTGGCGCTGTCCTCTTTCAATAGAGAACTCTCAAACTCGTTCTGCACCACTTGAGCACGCTAGTGACTTGGTCATACGGTCATCAAAAAACTCTTCGTCTTCTAAACCCTGCCCAAACAAGCCGCCAGGATCAGGCTCAGATTGCCCTGCACAGTCTGCCGGTAGATGCCAGCCTTTCGAAGCGTGGATACACGCTTGAACAAAGGCTGCCTGCGACCGTTTTCAAAATATTCCAGCACATAGCGGCTTTCCTCAGTGAGCAGACGCTCCATGCCTCTGAGAATGGCCACGTTCGCATCGTTCCACTCTATAAATCGCCCCGAGAGCATTTTACGAAACCGCACCAGCCTTTCTCGAGTACTCGCATTGGCCCCGATCAAGTTTCCTCGGTGCTGGCGATAGTAGAGACAGGGATCGGCATCATAGAAAACCTGACCACCGCACCCCGTAACAAGAAGATAGGTCAGCCAGTCATGGGCGATCAGTGGGGCGTGTTCAGGCAATTTGACCAAAAGATCTCGCGTCGCCTGGTTGATCAGCATGGTATTGGCACCTGCCAGGCTCTGAACCAGGGCGTTTTTAAAAGACGGCTCTTTTTTGAACAGCGGAGAAACCCCGATTACCTTCAAGTCCGCATCGACCAGCCGGGTTCTGGAGCAGTAAAGCGCCGGTTTATCGGGCTTCAATAGCTCAAGGCGCCCCACGCTTCTCTCCAGCTTGTCGCTGAACCAGACGTCATCCTGATCACTGAACGCAAAATAGTCGGCGTCTATTTCAGGGCGTCGAACCAGCGAGACAAAGTTCTCCGCAAAGCCCTTGCAAGGCCCGCTGAAAATAACTAACCGCTCGCGCCCCCAGCGGGCCTGGTACTCGGAAAGTATGCCAACGGTGTCATCAGTCGATGCATCGTCGGAAACATAAAGAACCCAGTTGCGAAAGGTCTGAGCAAAAAACGACTCGAGCTGCTCACGAAGGTACACAGCCCCGTTATACGTGCACATCAAAATGGCGACGCGTGGGCGGCCGGACGCGTCGGATAAACCTCGACGCCGTAGCGGGCTGGCACCGTCTGCCCTGTGTTTTTCGGTGAGCTGCGTTCTCAAGAAACCTTTCGCCTGCAAAAACCGCGCATTTTACGCCTTGTGTCGACTCCCGTCAGTTATCAAATGATTGAATGTATATCCGTTGATCCAACTTTTACACGTCCTCCCACAAAAACGGATAGTCCGGCGGGTTTCACCACGCCGGTTCTTCGGTCTGATGCGGCAAACTGCCCAGTTATCCCAAGCGAAACCGCGCCGTATTGTCATTCAGCGCCCGACTGCCCTGACTCAAGGTATCCGCCGCCTGATTGACCGCTCGGGCACCTTCCAGCAAACGCCCTGCGGCCTGATCGACCTGCTGGATGTTGCTGCTCACTTCATCAGCGGTCGTCGCCTGCTCTTCCACGGCGGTCGATATCTGCGCCAGCGTATCGGTCACACCCTGCACTGCCGTGGCGATTTCGCCGAGGCGGAC